>Ga0307507_10007745_pt1 | contig 15328 bp, 15 predicted proteins | sample 7_EM_MG_FD_207223 | JGI IMG/M metagenome (GOLD analysis project Ga0307507, IMG submission 207223) | Populus trichocarpa ectomycorrhiza microbial communities from riparian zone in the Pacific Northwest, United States - 7_EM | ecosystem: Host-associated > Plants > Roots > Unclassified | place... | reverse complement strand
TTATTAGTCTCAGAAAATATTTTCAGTCAAAATATATTTCTACCAAGAACTCAGGGTCCTGACATGAAAAATATATTTCTACTAACAATTCAGGGTCCAGTCATGAAAAATATATTTCTACCAACAATGCAGGGTCCAGACATGAAAAATATATTTCTACCAACAACTCAGGGTCCTGGCATGAAAAATATATTTTGTAAAAGTGAAGATTTATAGGCCAAATATATATAAAATATAAATATACACCACAACTTTTAGTCATGTAATATACCTGGAGTTTACATGACTAATAGTCTGTCACCTCTGGGTGACTGAAGTGACCATAGTGTTGTTTAAAGGGCCCAAAGAGACAAGAGATGTGTCCACATTCTTGACATTTCACATTTTCTGGATATTTTTGTGTAGGTTTCCTTATTTGGAAGTCCACTACTCTGAAAACTGTGCCCTACATTGTCACCAACAATCAGCACCATCCTCATTTTTTCCACCAGATTTCTGCATATTTGATTGCTATTTTTTCATTTTAAATGTGGTCACTTCTATATTTGGAAGCATGCTCCAGGCCTAACCACCAGCACTCCAAGCTCATTCTTGTAGGCAGCAGGCACCTACAACCTCAGGAAAACATCTACATACAAAGGAACAATTGCCAAGAATCCCCCAATGGTGGAAAAATAACAATTTTTTCTTTCTGGAACTAGGACCCCAGAGACTCTTATTAGTCTCAGAATATATTTTCAGTTAAAATATATTTCTACCAACAATTCAGGGTCAACTCAGGGTTTTACCTGTGAATCATATGCTGATACGGAGTGTAACCATACACTCCTAAAAATGCGAATTTTAGCATTTTTACCAATAAATCCCTGTAGTAGCACTTAATACAAATTACATGATCATAAGGATCAATGGACAAGCCCTATCCAGTTGATTAAAGTATCAGCCAAGAAATGTGCAGTCTAAGGCGGTAGAAATTGCAGTCAGTTCGCAGACTGGGCCACTTCAATATGCTCGAAGACCTGTAAAAGACAACACCACCATGAAATAGTACACTGAAAAGGTGTTCTAAAGTAGCAACACCTCAGCACAGGGTGTTGGACTATACATTAAACATGGGCATATATTTTACGAGGATTAAAATGATTTAATTCGAGCTAAGACACGTAGGTGTATACATGCGACGTGAGCCAGACGCGAGAAGTCAGATAGTCAAGTGTGGGAAAATGATCACGAGCTCGACCAGTCGAGCTCGTCACACTCATGACTTGTCACACAGGAAAGACACCTCTGATATTGTATTACCATGAGAAGCTAAGTCTTAGAAAATCACTTTAGCTTTCTTACCTAGAGAAAATAAAGACAATGTGCTATAAATTAGAAATATAAAAAAGTGCATAGTTTACGAGCATGTAAGCCATGTATGAAAATTCCCACATGCACATCAAAAGTGATGCATGGTCAGCCACAACCACATGAAAACATAAATTTAGAAAGAATACCGTTCCAGTTGCATCTCACGCAACGGAATGTCTTTGTTCCATATGAGATTCATATGATAAAATAATTGAAGAGCATTCTCATGCTCCAAACCATAAGATAAGAAGTTTTCTATTGAAAACTGACCAAGACACCCATAGGCCGAAGGATTGATGGCAATGCAGATCATTGCATCAGCAAGCCGATCATTACTATGATGTCATGTATCAAAATAGTAACCGAGGCCATTCAGAAGAAAAACATGAGAGATCAAAGAAAGATAAAAATAGCTATACTGGCTATTACCACATATGCATCAATACTGATGCGTTCGTATAATCACTACAAAATCTGTAGTGTTCTTCGAGAAAGACTATAAAATACGTACAATACCCTAGTAAAATACTTCAGACATTCAGCTATTGAACATTTACCATAGATAAACACATGTAAAATGCGTAGATAAGGATTTTAGGTATTTAAGGAGTGCGCAACTAGGTCAAAACACAAGAAATTGTCCTGCGTTGACCCAGCTAGTTGCACTCCGAGTAGAGACTCAGGAGGTGGACAGTTGTAATCAAATTTAAGTAGTTTTCTTCGTGATTTAAGATAATAGTACTGTGTGAATGAAGCCAGTGTGCTTATGGGTCAACATACTTTGTTTTAGTAAGCTTAAGGTTTTAAAAGGATAAGAATTCTTGACAAGGCAGCGAACTTGTAAGGACAGTGTCGGATCGTGTTGATATTTGTAAACGCTCAAGGGGGCTATACAGAGACAGAAGTCTAAAAGTCTGTTGTTTTGTGCAAATTAAGGAAACTTGCCATAGAAAGCCAGAAAGTTAGCTAAGACAAGGTAAACGAAGCCATAAATTCGTTCTAGCATGGCTAGTAAAAATCTATAAATCACACCTGATTTAACAAACCCAAATCCAAGCCTTAGGGCTACCACTTGCGATTTTATAAACAAAAATTCGTAAACAAGTCAATAAAGTTAATTCTACTAAATAAAACATTTGGGTATTTTCTAATACCTTGAGAACCCCAAACTCGAAGCACCATGCACGTATAGTGGGTGAAAGTGTGTTAAGGTTTTAAAGTGTGTGTGTGTGTTGTTTAGGTGTGGTTCATGCACCTGTTCAGTCCATGTGTCGCACACTTCCCCCTTTCCACGTGCACCAGTCTTCTCAATGCTATACCAGAAAATGGAAAATTTGAGCAAGAGGAGTTGAGAAATCTCTACCTCCTCCAGGCTTTGAAAGAGGAAAATGCAGTTAAGGATGTTCAAAGACTCTTAAAATCATTGCAATTCATAAATAGTGTCTACAGAGATGTATGATATTAAAATCAAAAAAGTCAGATTTTATAGGGTTAAATTGATTTAACCCATATCACCATTGTGGTCATGTCCATTGGGCTGGTGGCATGGCATTGCCGCATTGTCACATCCATCAGCTCATCTGTTGTTGTCGTGCATTGTCCATCCATTGGGCTGGTGAGGTGGCTTGCCATGGGTTGGTGTCATGTCCATTCAGCTGGTGAATGGGCACTGTGAAGCATTCACTCTGAACTTCTCACATAGCTGAAGCCAAGAGGGAAGGAGGAGGCAAGAATGGGGGGTCAATCTAGGATCAACACCCATAAGTGAGAAATGAGCAGTTACAAGATACTCAGCTTGCCCAACATGATTATGCATACTGTAGGAAGTACAGATATACAAAGCACTACATGTAGTGCAAGAGGAATGCAATACTGCTGACAAGATGGTAGTTCAAGACAAAAGATCAATCTATTATGTAAGATATCCAAATCTAGCTATATACTACTGTTTGACTATGGCCTCTGGGCATTACCTTCCAATCCTGTATCACAAAGCCCCCCAATGTCCAGAGGGCATGTAAGGAAAACAATGGTGGGGAAGAATAATAGAATAGAAATCCTCTTGCCCCCCAGAGTAGATATCAGGATAAAATGAGACCAAAAGATAGCAAAGCAAAGAAAATGAATAAAAGAAAGAAAAAATTTGGCCCCAAATAATTTCCTATCTGGAAAGCTGGTCACTGTAAGCTCGCAGCTTAACCCAGAAATACCCATATGATCCTCCCATCCTACCTCTTCAGTGATGTACAACCATGAGTACTGAGGAATCATGCAAGTGGATGGCTTTAAGGTCATCCATCCCAACTCTACTGCCTTTTCCCATTGAGATGGTGTAGCATGCTTCCATTACACTTGTGGTCTGGGTATAAGGTGTGTATAGCATGATAGAGGCGCAAGCCTCTCCACTCAGGTTGTTGATCCCAACTCTACTCCCTCTACCCATCAACATAGTGTAGCTTGCTTCCATTGTGGTGTGTGGTCTGGATGTGGGGAGTGTGTAATGGGATAGAGGCTTGTGCCTCTCCCTCATCTTCCACCTATACTCCCATACAGCCCCCCACTTTTCCAGTGTATGAATCTCAAGAATCAAGCCAGGGAGGATAGAGGTGAAGAGATTGTGCAGTGGAAAATTACAAGCCCTGATCCTAAGTTGGTGTCTGAGTGGTGGGTAAAGGTGGTGCCATGTCAGGTAGGAATGATAAGAGGTCCAAGGAAAGGGAAAAAAAATGTAGTCATAAATTTTGCCCCCCAGAGTGGACACAGAGCCTATATCCCAGGATAAGAAGTGGAGCAGTGATATTTGGAGGATAATGGAATGTGTCTGAACTCAACTCTGCACAAAGCAGCAGAGTAATCCCCTTCAACCCTGCGCTAAGCAGCAGGGTGTCCAAACTCAACTCCATGCAAAGCAGCAGAGTAATTCCCTTCAACCCTGCACTAAGCAGCAGGGTGTCCAAACTCAACTCCGTGCAAAGCAGCAGAGTAATCCCCTTCAACCCTACACTAAGCAGCAGGGTGTCCAAACTATAACAGCCTATATGAGTCCTCCAACCAAATCTTATCGCCCAGAATAGAGGGGAGATCCTGAGGTAGCCAAAACTGCATTTGAGCATAGCATAGTGATTTCTGGCTCGTTTTGGACGATCAAATACGCGTTCGAAAGCTATAAAAAGTGCCTTTCCAACAATATAATTGGCGTATCGTGACGAGCCGTGGTCGTTGAGATAGAGAGGAAATACCCAAAAACTGCAGTTCTGGAGTAAAATGCATACTGTAGACCAGGGCTTTGTCCGTTATCGACGCGAATAGGTGCGTTGGAAAGGTACAATCCAGGCGTTTAAAACTCGTTATAGAGCGTTCGATGCGAATAGGTTATGACGATAGGAAAGGGAAAATGGTTGTTGGAGAGATGGCGTTGTAACGCAAGAGCCGCCGGTCCGTTTGACGCGTATAAGGGCTTCCCAGAAGCGCGTCAATCGCTGCTTTACGACGAGTCAAAGACCGTAAAATTCGACAAAGTTCTCGCCGAGAACGGACGAAATATGTGGGTTTTGGCTATGCCAGGCTGAATTAGGCAAAACACAGCCAATAGTTGACCGTTCGGCGAGTTCAGGGAGTCCAGAGAAAGGTGTGAATAAGGGCCTTCCAGCGCAAAAGAGATAAGAGCGATCCGGGCAGCGGTTGGCGAGATATGGTCTGAATAAGACCCATGTTGATGATCTGGGGAAAAAATAGGGATGGTGCTGGTTGTTGGTGACAATGTAGGGTGTTGTTTTCAGAGTCCAGGGTGGATGTCAAAATGAAGGAATCTGCACAAAAATATTCAGAAAATCTGAAAAAATAAAGAAGAACATTGCTTACTGTTATAGACTGTTTTCAGGGTTCAGAGTGGAAATATAGAATATCTCAAGAATGCAGACACCTGCAGCTCTCTTCTATTTGGGCCCTTTAAGCAACACCATAGTAGATTTAAACAAGCCAAAGATAAAAGAAACAATGCAAAACAGAAAATGTAAAGTATGTGCAAAACACAGAAGTGCACACCTCTGGTCTCTTTAAGCTCTTTAAACAACACTATTGTGGATTTAAACAAGTGCAAGATCATAAGAAATGGTGGAAAATTGAGCACTTCAGTCACCCATATGTAACAGACTATTAGTCATGTAAACTCCAGGTATATTACATGACTAAAAGTTGCAGTGTATATTTATATTTTATATATATTTGGCCTATAAATCTACACTTTTACAAAATATATTTTTGATGTGTCACACCCCCCAAAAAATATTTTTCATGTCAAGACCCTGAGTTGTTGGTAGAAATATATTTTGACTGAGAATAATTTCTGGGACTAAGAAGGGTCTCTGGGGTCCTAGTTCCAGAAAAAAAAGATTGTTATTTTTCCACCATTGGGAGATTTCTGAAAATTGTTCCTTTGTATATAGATATTTTCCTGGGGCTGTAGATGCCTGCTGCCTACAAGAATGAGCTTAGAGTGCTGCTTCTTAGGCATGGAGAATGCTTCCAAAAATATCTCCAGATTGCAGATGCACACACCTCTTGTCTCTTCCAGCCCTTTAAATGGCATTATAGTAGATTTAAATAAGCCCTATATCATAAGAAATGGTAGAGAATTGGGTGACCTAGAATATCTACCTACCAAAACACAATATACAAAATATCACCAGAATGTGGATGCGTGCACCTCTTGTCTCTTCAGGCCCTTCAAACAGCATTATATTAGATTTAAATAAGCCCTATATCATAAGAAATGGTAGAGAATAGGGTGACCTAGAGTATCTGCCTACCAAAACACAATATACAAAATATCTCCAGAACACGGATGCGCACACCTCTTGTCTTTTTGGGCCCTTTAAATAGCATTATAGTAGATTTAAATAAGCCCTATATCATAAGAAGTGGTAAAGAACTGGACTCTGAAAACAACACCCTACATTGTCACCAACAACCAGCACCATCCCTATTTTTTCCCCAGATTTTTGCCTATTTGATTGGTATTTTTCATTTATAAAATGGTTATTTCTATATTTGGAAGAATGCTCTAGACCATAAGAACAGTGCTCAATATTATAACCCTATTTTTTCCTCATTTTTCCCCTATTACAATGCTATTTTTAATTGCATAGCCACACTATCCATATTTGGAAATGCACAGTCAATCCTGAAAACAGCACCCCTCAATGTCATCATTAACAGTGAGCACCATCCCTATTTTTTTCTTTTATTTTTCTGCTATTTTATTGCTATTTTTTATTTGAAAAAGTGCGCATTTCCTTATTTGGAAATGTGCCTTGGACCCTGAAACATAAAAATACCAGCAGCAATGAAAAGTGGACAATGAAAAGTCCTGATCTGCAATGAAAAGTAGGCAATGAAAATTCTAGCAGCAATGAAAAGCAAACAATGAAAAGTGGTCAATGAAAAGCAGTCAATGAAAAGTGGTCAATGAAAAGTGGTCAATGAAAAGTGGTCAATGAAAACTGCTGATGGTCAATGAAAAGCAGTCAATGAAAATTTTAGCAGCAATGAAAAGCAACAAATAGAAATATCAAATGTAATGAAAAGTAGTTAATGAAAACTGCTGTTCTGCAATGAAAAGTTATTAAAAATCCCTGGACTGTTTATGAAAAGATTCCAATCATAAAGTCCTTGACAGTTATATGAAATGTAGTTTATGAAAAGTCCTGGCTACATAGCACAAGGCCCTGTAGGCCTAGGCTACGTTTTATGATAAGTTAATGGTAAGTACTAGTGGTTTGTTGGCGGCCATCTTTGTTTTTTGGCCAGTCATGGTGGCCCTGCAGTCATTGGTGGTCGTTGGTGTTTGTGGGCAGTCACAAAGGGCGGTGGTGGTGACGAGTGTTGTTGGCGGCAGTGACGAGCATGGTTGGTGGTGGTGGGAAATAATGGTTGGTGGTGGAAAGGGAAGAACATTGTGTTTGTTTGTTAACAGGTGTGCAACAAACAAACAATGAATGCCAAACAATGTAGTTACCAAACAACTGGATTCTGTTCCATTGCATTCCGTTCCTGCGAATTCCGTGGAACATTCCAGTCTCAAATCCAGAATGCCCAAATTCCACCGGAATGCAAAAAATAGCAGGCCATCCTGCCAAATTTCATTCCACTGGATTCCTCCAGATTCCACTGGAATGACCAGATTCCTGCAGGAATTAGGGGGGCACTGATAAGACCTCCCTTCTCCATGTAAATGTTGTGGCAGTAAGAACCACTGGGATAAAGAATGCCCAGATCTGGCAGTATACCTAGAGAGGACTGTGAAATCAGGCTACTCCACTGAATCAAATAAGGAAGATGAGTATTATCACAGTGCTTACAGCATCTTATTGTCACAGAGAGTTGCTTCAATGCAAGTTGATCATTCAAAATTAGATCAGGATTTTGATCCGGCGATCTTGAGGAGTTCGATTACTCGAACGACAGAAGGATGTAAGTCCGACAGAATCCCTTTGGAAAAAGGGAAGCCAAGTTTGGAAGAGGTGGAGGACAAGTTCTGGAGTGAAGAAAGGAAGCAACCGCAAAGTGCTAAATTCCTGATGTACCATGTCGACGACCTGGAGGCAATGGAGCTGGATATAGTCAAGGTTAAACCCCAACCAAGTAAACACCCAATGTGAAAGGATGATTCCCTTGAACAGGCAACAAGGGGCTCTGAACACCCTAAACATAGAAAGTCATGTGAATCAGTCACAGTGGAAGAGGTGGTAGATGAGACGTTCATAGCACACCAAAAGAAGCCTAAGTCTCCAAAACATCTGCTCATGTCCATGGAAGAGGAGGAGGATGTAGAGGACTCTTCAATACATTTAGGACAGAAGAAAGCACATCATACCTGCACGATGGAAAACAACGATCACCGATCACCGCTATCAGACATGGACATGCCTCCCCCTCCTCCAGACCTGAAACTGATTCGTCTTCATAGGAAATGCCAAACTCCTCCAGGATTCTCTGTGTTGGGAATCTCGGTTCTTTCTGCTAAAGGTTGGGTAGCTGACCTAGAGAATGTTAAAGTTGATTTGTGACTTGATTTATGCGGGGACGTCACCCTGATATCTGAAGAATTCTTCAAATCACTTGTAAGAGCTCCTTGTATACAACAAGGAATGAAGATGCAACTATGGCAGCTCACCAACAAAGATGAAACTCTGAGAGGATACGTGCAGTTACTGATCTTTATGGAAACGAGCACAGGAGAGATTATAGAATTGGAAGCAGAGGCTTATGTAGTCCCTGGAATGACAGTTCCAATTCTCCTAGGGGAAGATTACCAAGTTAATTATGAAGTGGGAGTGACAAGAAATGTTGAGATGGGAACAAAGATCAATTTCACAGGGACTCTGCACGAGATACCTGCGACAAGAGTGGAGAGAACACCAGACTTTGGTAGAATGAGACAGAGCTCTTTCCTAGTGAGTAAGTTCACTTGAGCGAAGATTCACCGACACAATAAAGCGAAGTGACTCCACCAGAAGCTTAAGTTCAGTATAGAGGAACAGATGGTTCGAGCAGCAGAAGATTATCTTTTAAAACCACACCAATGCCAGAAAATTAGGATTGAAGGGCAGTTCCAGGAAGACAGGGAATGGCTGGTGCAGAAAAATCTACTGGCTAATGCAAATGACTTGTACTTTACAGTTCCCAACACTCTTATCTCATCCAGGAACCCATGGGTCCCCATAGCTAACCCTACAGATCAGCCTCACTACATATGTAAAGGAGAGATTATAGGAACTCTCCATGATCCAAGCACATTTTTCAAGACACCCTCCTCATCAGAAAGGTATCAAGCATTAGCTAAACATGCCCTTGCGGTGGCGGGTATCATAGGGGCTCAGGTGTCTGTTGATGAAGCGGATCTGGTGGTCAGAAATCCAGACATCAGTGAACAGGAAAATGCTGATGATAAGGAAGATTATGGACCCAAGATGGCAGCTATGCCAGACCCAGTTACCTATCCATCTTCAAAGATGGAGGAGTTAATAGATGTAGGTTCCCTGCCTGATCACCTCAAGGAGCATGCCTGGGAGATGCTTTGCCGGCATCAGAAGGCATTTGGTTTTGATGGACGATTAGGTCATGTACCAACAAAGGTGCACATACAGACAGTGGATGGTCAGGTCCCAATTGTGGTTCCAATGTACACTAGCTCTCCTGAGAAACATTGTGTTATGGATGAACAGATGGACAAGTGGTTTGAGCAGGATGTCATTGAGCCCTCGAAAAGCCCCTGGAGCGCACCTGTAGTCATCACATATCATAATGGAAAACCTAGGTTTTGCGATGATTACCGGAAACTCAATGCTGTCACGATTCCTGATGAGTTTCCTATTCCAAGACAATCTGAGATTCTTTCTTTGTTCTCAGGAGCACAAGTCTTATCTTCACTGGATGCATTGTTGGGTTTCACCCAATTGGAACTAGATAAGGACGACATTGAGAAAACAGCTTTTTGTACACATCGGGGTTTATTTCAATTCAAACAGATGCCTTTCGGTCTGTGGAATGGACCATCAATCTTCCAAAGAGTGATGCAAGGGATCCTCTCACCTTACCTTTGGATCTTCTGTCTAGTGTACATTGACAACAGTGGTGTTCTCCAAATTGTATGAGGATCATATCCTACACCTCAATAAGGTCCTAGAAGCTATAGAGCAAGCAGGAATCACCTTATCTCCAAACAAGTGTCACCTGTTCTATGGATCAATTCTATTACTGGGGCATAAAGTCTCGAGATTAGGCCTTTCGACTCACTCAGAGAAAGTCAAAGCCATTCTGGAATTAGAATGTCCAAAAAAACTGTCTCAGCTTCAGACATTTTTGGGCATGGTAGTTTACTTTTCAGCTTTTATCCCCTACTACACATCAATTTGCACACCCTTATTCAGTCTCCTGTGGAAACATAGCTGTTGGAAATGGGGGGCAGAGGAAGAACATGCTTTCCAAGCGGCAAAAGATGCATTGCGATCTAGTCCAGTACTTGGACATCCCATAGAAGGCTGACCCTACCGATTGTATACAGATGCTTCTGATGAAGCAGTGGGTTGTGCACTTCAACAGATTCAACCCATGTTAGTTAAGGACTTAAAAGGGACGAGAGCTTACGATCACCTAAAGAAAGCATACAATGCCAGATTACCACCTCCAAAGCTGATGACATCTATCAGTATGAAAACAATGGATAGCCCAAGCAATGATCAATGGGGGAAAGATTTTGAATCGTCGATAGTGCATGTTGAAAGGGTCATTGGGTATTGGTCCAGAATGTTTAAAGGGGCAGAGACGAGGTATTCCACTACTGAAAGGGAAGCGTTAGCAGCAAAAGAAGGCTTGGTTAAATTTCAGCCTTACATAGAAGGAGAGACCGTTCTCTTAGTCACGGACCATTCAGCGTTACAATGGGTGAGGACCTATGAGAATGCCAACAGGTGTCTTGCAGCTTGGGGGACCATATTCTCCGCGTACGCACCAGGTCTTGAGATAATACACCGAGCAGGAAGGGTACATTCAAATGTAGACCCTTTATCGCATCTCCCTAGAGCAGCTCCGGAAAACACTTCTCCTATTCTGGACTCCAGTCCTTCAATCGTTACTGATTCAACACTGGCTGAAGAGCAAGAGAGAATGCTAACCTACTCCAAAGCGCAAGAAGCATTCCTCGCTTGGAGTATCGACGAGTGCCTAGAAGGTGTTCAGTCAGCATGGGCAACTACTAAGTCAGCAAACTCAGGAGAAACTACACCGCATTTGGAAAGTTTCAAGGGAGATGACGCAAAAGAGGAGGAACTGGATACTCTAGCTGTGGGAGAAGAATATTGGGACATCAACAACCCAGTGCTGAACTTACACATAGAAATGGACTCATCTTTTATATCAGATTGGATTAAAGGCTATGACGTTGATCCTGCATTCCGCTCAATATGGAATGATGAGGGCAGAGAAGTTTGAAACTGGAAAAGCAACAGGAGGTTCTTGAGGGACAAGCAGGGACTGCTATTCTTCTTAGATGAGGGCTATCAGCCAAGGCTATGTGTCCCATGAACTCAAAGAAACCTCGTATTAAGGGAAGCTCATGAAAATCCCCTGGAATCAGCTCATGCAGGGCCTGAACGACTATGGCAAAACTTAAGTCAGAAATTCTATTGGAAGAGGATGAAGATGGACATACAGGAATACTGCAAAGCCTGCAACGTCTGCCATAAAACAAAATCCTTGAACTTTAACAAATACAGTTACCTCATTCTGAATCCCATTCCCTCTCATCCTTACCAATCCATCTCTATGGACTTTATAGTCAATTTGCCTTGGTCGATTTAATGCAATTTTCGTGATCATGGACAGACTGTCAAAGCAGGGTAAATTCATACCCTGCACTACAGGGCTGACAGCAAAGGAGTTCACGGAATTGTTCATCAAGCATATCATTTGCAGATTCGGGCTCCCTGACAGCATCATCACGGATCAAGACCCTTGCTGGACTTCCGACTTCTGGAGAGGCGTTGCTAGTTTTCTGAAGATGAGGATGGTGTTGTCTTCAACTCACCATCCTCAACACAATGGCCAAACAGAAATCCTGAACAAACTATTAGTGACCATGCTCAGGGCTTTCGTCTCTGAGGACCTATCAGATTGGTCAGCCTGGCTGCACATTTTAGAGTTTGCCTACAATAATTCCACTCACAGTTCAATGGGGACATCGCCAAATTTTTTAGTCTACAGTTTTCAGCTGAAGACACCCCTCAACTTCATAGTTCCAAAAAATACAAGAGAAAGCAATAACTCTTCATACTCCCTTTCCCTAGAATCTGTGAACTTCCTTGAAACTCTCGAAATGCAGAGGGACAGTGCCTGCAGAGCCATAGCTAGAGCACAGGACGAACAAGTTCAGCAGTTCAACAAAGGTCGGAGGCCAGTACCAGACTTCAAGAAGGGAGACAAAGTTCTCATGAACCCTCACTCTCTGGATTGGACTGATGTGAAGGGTGCAGGCAAGAAGCTGAAACAATGATGGGTGGCCCTTTCAAGATTACACAGAAGATCAACCCAAATGTCTTCTGCTTGTGTATGGGCGACAAGTATCCAGGTCATCCTGTATTCAACATTCAGCATTTGAAAAAGTATGAGGAGTCACCAGAAGAATGGGGGGAATGTACATCTATGCCCGAATCATGGTGGCTGCCAAAAGAATCTGAGGAATATGAAGTTGAAGCCATAGTTGGTCAGCGCTGTAAAGGGAAAGTCCTTCAGTACCTCATGAGATGGCTAGGTGACAGCCCTCAATTCAATACCTGGGAGCCACAGAAAGGGTTGAAGAATGCTTCTATTGTGCTCAATGAGTACAGGAGGTGGCACAATCTCTAAAAACACTTAAGAATGCCAAAGCGAGTCCATCGCTAACAATGGACAATTATGCAGAGTTTTCTTCATCTCTTGATTATTCAAATTAGTAAGCAATCACCTGGCTTATTTTCTTGTTCATTCTTTTCTTTGTTCTTTCTTTCACTTGTCTTTCCACTGTGATGCAGCACAGGAGCGTCAGATTTCCCGCTTCTAGCTAGATTGCAGGACCTCTAAGTTCTTCCCGGATTTCCATTTTGAACAAAGGGTCATGGACTTTTTACCTTTAGATCACTCTGGGAGGGTACCCACCATGGATTTTAGAAACATCGGTGAAGATTGATGGATCGGCCTCAATGCCAAGTGTGACTCAATACCCCTGGAAGCTGCTGCTTTCGTTGATCATCAGAAGACTCAGAGGATCGTGGACGACTTCCGACCCAAGGGCCCCACCAGCCTTCATTTAGACATGGAGTGGGCAATGGATGCAGATTGGTTCAATCTGGAAGCAAGTTGGCAACCATACCTTCCTCTACCTGCCGAGGGAGTGCTGGAATGGTACTTCCAGCTTGACCAAAGTACTCTAGCAGACCAGAACTCAATTCCCCCCCTCTGCATGATACTTCCTCATTCTCTCACAGTCATGGAGGAAGACCTTCACTTGCTCGAAGAATGCATCGTCGCCATCACAAAATCATCCATCTTTCCTATGAGAGGCACATGACCAGGAAACTATGACTACGAGAAGCTTCAGGGCCCTTTCGACAGCATTCAAACCCTGGAAGCTTTCGGAGCCAACATGAAACGACAAGCCCTTGACTACTTAGCATTTTTGACTTGGTGGACAATATCGGTGACAGAGTGGGACTTTCATGTGTTGCAAGATGTTGCCGACGCCATTGCGGACTTGCAGCTCGACAGACACAAGAGAAGAGGAGTGCTGATAGAGCTGGAATGGGACTGGCGACAAATTAACATACTGCATCTTCTCTACCATCGGGTTCCTATCTACTATCGGTGGACAGAATCACTAGAGGCAAACAATCGATTCCTTACTCTGTCTCCAGCTATCCTGCGCACCTTTCAGTCTAAGTGTGAAGCTTCGGTCAATGGGAAAGTACTTGCTGTGGATATGCCAGAGTTTGCCCTCCCATTTGAGAAAATCAAGGACTACAATGAATTTTTTCAATGGCATGTATTCAACAGCAAACTGGCCGAGGGCTTACAGTTTGATGCTGACTGGAGCTACACCATTGTGGATTTTCAAGGGTGGCTGTACAGACCTATCTCCATCCCCACCATGCATGAATTTGTGAAACATTTCGGTTCCCACATCGTGCAAAGAGGGGGTCAGACATTCGTTATCTTTAGGAGATGGGAGGCACTAACTGATGAGACATCCATCATCAGGTCAACTGGAGCTTTCAATCCATGCTTTGACAGGGAAGTTGTCAGAAGAAGTACAGAAATTTGAGAGATTCATTGGTCTTTCCATGCTCCAGTCCAGAGGCAACAATTCAACCTCAATGGGTTCCCTGACTACAGCTCAGCTCAGAAAAGGGATATGACAAGAGGAGCTTGCCCCTTGAGCTGGGTAGAAGCAATGTCAAATACAGACAACAGTTCGAGCAGGAGCAGCTCCTCTGCCCCCGAACGTGGTTGCTCGAGTCTATGCAAATCAAATAGAATAAGCCCCTATCCCAGGCCACAGTCATCTTCACCATCATATCATGCATGATATCAATGTCGAGGAGATGAGTCACCCATCGTGTCTATGGAACAGTTCGCTCACAAGCTGCAGGTTCATGGCGTAATCACTGGCAGTTCAAGCACATGGCACACTCCCGTAGGTGCTGCATGGAGTTCAGCATTCCTGGAAGAGGGTGTTCTCCTGTTCCTGGATAACAGGACGCAATTGCGCCTTAGGTTTTGGGCAATTTGCAATCCCTTCTTCACACACATGCGTCAATTGCTGGAGCTAGCGATTAGCAGGGGTATGAAATTCACTGTCACCATCCCATTCGAAGCCCTTCCACACTTCCATCAGCAGGAGAAACCTGACTTGGTTGATCTCACTAAACAAACATATGACACGGGTTTCCAGGAGACCCCTTTGACGTACAGCAAAGGAGGCTCTGCTTTTATGGACCAATACTTAGGGAAGTTGGCCAACATTCTTCATTGCCTGCACGCATGCACAGTTATTGCTATGGGAGGTCCCACAAGTTGGATTGCTTGGTTCTATGGTGGTGATTGACTAGTAGAAGAATTCATGGGTGGACCATTGTCTCAGGTTGCAGTTCACCACAGGGGCCACGTGACAGTCGCCTCATTCCTGAATAGTGTTCACAAGTCTGGTTCAGTCCGGTTTTTTGCTCCCAAAACGGGCAACCATAGACCGCAACCAGTCTAGGACTGACCCAGATATTGCAGGGACCGAACCGGACCACCTAGGACCAGTCTTTTGCAGTCCATGGAACTGATTTAGACCAGTTCAGACCAGTTTTTTTGTGTAAAATTCATTGTACCAATATAAACCATCTGTATCTCAATTATCATTATTCTGAAAATTAAACGGGTTATATAACATAGTAGA
>Ga0307507_10007744_pt1 | contig 15330 bp, 23 predicted proteins | sample 7_EM_MG_FD_207223 | JGI IMG/M metagenome (GOLD analysis project Ga0307507, IMG submission 207223) | Populus trichocarpa ectomycorrhiza microbial communities from riparian zone in the Pacific Northwest, United States - 7_EM | ecosystem: Host-associated > Plants > Roots > Unclassified | place... | reverse complement strand
CGATTTCCAGCTGTCCGACCAAAGAGTCATTCCGTTTTATGGACGTTCCAAGTAGCCGCGTACCCAGTGTGCGTATTTGCCTATTCAAAAATTAGATACATTCACAGTGACATCAGTAAAACGTGGAAAAGTTGATTTGTGGTTGTGACGGTGGCAATTCCGGTAACATGGCGGTACAGTCCGATGTGGTAGTGTAAGGGATTAAAACATGTGTATAGGCTGTAGGTGTATTGTAACCCATGTACCATAATGGAGCCTAATCTATGCTGGGTCTGTAAGAATGCCAGGACAATGTCAGGGAGATCTCATGCAAATCTCATGTTTATATGTAAGTACCACCTTTATTTCCAGGAGATAAGGTCAGTATAACAAAAAGTCATGGTGGGCACATAGCTGTGAGTTTCAATGAGTATTATTTTTGGATACAACTTTGGTGTTAGATTATGCATCAAGTATGATAGGTACAAAGAGATCATAAATCGTCGTAACCGGTGTCATCCTCATCGCTAAATTCATCTTCCGACTCCTCTGTATTATCTTCCTCAAGGTCCGAGTCCTCGAGTTCATCTGAATTACTACCATTTGTGTTCTCATCTTCGCCGTCGCAGTTGCTCTCACCATCTGAATGGTCATCGTCATGGCTAAAATCATCTTCGTTCTCGCCTCGATTGGTATCGCTGACGCGCGTCATATGTTGGTGTTGATGACCAACCCCATTTCCGAGGTGTCTTGTAAACAAGTCACGATCGACAAAGCTATTAAAACATTAGAATACTCCGGACGTTGCAAGCGGATCGGACTCACATTCCAACATAATAATTAGCCCAATCATCATGCCCACCATTTGGCCGCGCTTCGGTGATGCACTCCGAGTCAACAGATAACAGCTCAGTTGATTTACCATCCACAAACGACGGGATAAGATGACAACCACGGATGATGTGTGCCGGGTCCAGAAAACCAAACGCAAATTCATCGGAATCTGGTACAAACCCAATCTTAGGAAGCCTCGCTTGTTTTCTCCCAAAAGAATAACCCGGGACCACACCAAGCCATCTAACCCAAATAAACTCCATCCTCTGGGGTCGAAAATCATGTGAACGTTGGCCAGCGTGTTGAACCTCAGCATGAAATACACCTAGTACACAGGCATACCAAAAAGGATGGGTCCCTGGCTCTGTCTCCGGCGACGATACCATAACGAAAGGATGGGTTCGAGGCTTGATTGTATCATAGTCACGTCGCATGTCATAGGTCGTGTAATTGACGCGCATTGTTCTAAGTCGGTACACCGTGTTATTTCGAATCCGAATTGAGTTTCGGTCGTCATTGGTGAATGAACCATGGGTGTCGCCGTCAAACTGGAGGTTGAGGATGCGACCTAAAAGATGGTCTTGTAGCTTGCAAATAAAATTCTATATGTTGATTAAGCTTGCACGGGCCAATGAAACAAAGACATGGTTACCCACCTTCTTAGCTGGGTCATTCGGACTTGACAGAACAAAGTCAAACAAGGATACTGGTGAATTCCGGGACGAGGAAATATAGTGGTGATCCTGTAACCGTGCATTCGTAGACGCTTCCTGCTCTTCTTGGCCTTCACCTTCTCGGAACATTTCCTTCCGAGAATACTTCTTTCCTATCTGGGTCATAGCATTCTTTTTATTTGTGAGGCCATACAGGCGCTTGATAAGACGATGTGCAAGCTCACTCTGCGTTATGTCCGAGTCAGTAAAATCTAACGACTGCATATATAACTACTCACAAGCTGCGTCGAGTATGAATCAGTTGTGCCAAACAGACGAATGTAGCGAACGTAATCGCCTAGGAAATGAAACTTCACGGTAAACAAATTGAGAATTTTTGCTTTCCGACTGGCCGTAGAAGTTTGCAGGATTTGTTCTAGTAAAATGATTCAGTGATTCAGAGTCAAATTTACGATGAGCCACACAATGATTACTCACGAGTCTGCCCTTGGCCGCCTGCTGCGTTACCAGCCTGACTACTAGAAGATATAGCAGCATTCTCCTGCCTACGCCGTTCACGAGCTGCTGCTTCACGGGGTAATTCAACCGTAGCGAATGTGTTGCACGTTAGATCACGGAACCGTCGTAGTAGCTGGCCAAATTCAGTAGTAAGGTCGTCGAGAAGCTTTAAGGAACCCTCTGTTTGCATTCGAAGCTTAGCCAAGGCATGCCATTCTGCCGTGCGGTACAGTAGCTTCATCAAACGGCGATTGTGTTCTCCTTCAAGCAAACCTTCAAATGCGGGGATTGAGCACTGTGAATAATGAGTCAAACAAGGATAAACCCCAACTCATATGCAAGTACCTGCAGAAGATCCTCGAAGTCCCGCGCAGCCAACTTCTTCATTTCCGAGGAGTTGGCTGCAAATTTTCGAATGGTTCCATGTCCGAAGGTTGAAATTTGATGATATCTGGCAACGAGGATCAGTCGTATGATGAAGCATCAGGGTTGAGCAGCTCACCTCTTGTCCAGCTCAATAACAAACTCGTCGGAACCCTTTCCAGCAGCATATAACAGGCGAATGAGGTGTGTAAAAAGGGCTTTCCAAACCCCAAGCTCAAACTCATGCAACAAATCTACCACCAGCATAGTGGATGGATTGAACTCAGGGCCGAGGCGCTGCACAAAGGCATTCTAAGATCAAAGAATAAAATTTCCGCTTGATGGAAAACGTATGGGACGACTCACTTCCGTTGGTACACCCGAAAATGCCTTGAGTAAATCTTCGACTGCAGCACCGCTGATGGGCTTCGCCAAACTGTAAATTGCCTTGCGAGCAGAGCTAACTTTTGCGGCGACATAGGTCCGGAATTGTGTGATACGGACCATGACATCTCGTCGAAGACCAAGACGATCGAGTTTCGATTTTGGGACAAGACAGCGTGGGCATGGGCAGAGACCTTTGTCTCTGATCGTTGCAAGAAGCACCCTGAAGAGTCAATTATCAGCACTAACTCTACAAGGAACACAATACCAATGACATACTTTTCAGGATAGTCAGCGGAGTATGTAAACAGCCGGGGATATACGCGCCGTTCTATGCCATCCACACCTTTGATCACAATGCCATACGTGTAGGCATGGATAAAGTCGTCGTCCAAAATTTTGCTCCATACCGCATGCATGAGTTCGCGGCGACAGTGCGTCAGAATTTGTCGCTTCTGGGTTTTCCACTTTTGATGAAACCCTGACGCAAATTGTTGAAATGAATCTGGTAGCTATCGAGACTCCATTAGTAGTTCCTTAATGCAACTATTCAGACACTTACCACAGGGATATAAGCCAAATGAATCAGACCACCAGAATCGGGCTTTGCCCTGACGTACTTCGAAAGATTTCCAGGCATGAAGTAAATGGGCCATGCTTTTGTATCCCCAAACTGTGTGAGTTGGGTCGCATCTGACGCAAACATGACCGCTGCTACGACTTTCTCTCGGACACATTCAGGATCATCAGGAGGTAATTGGCCACGACGGCGAACAGTCTCGGTTTCGTTCAGAAATGCGTCAGAGGTGTAGATTTCGCCGTAAACCCGTTCATCTTCTCCAGTGATTGGTGATTTGTGAAATAATTTATATGGTGAGAAATGAAGTAGATGGGATAAGGACCCGGTGAACACTTCCTGAATTACTGAAGTGAGATTTCGATGGAGGAGCCCAGGTACTGAGAAAGGGCGAGGTGGGATACTGGTGTCGCCGGATGGGACCAAAATCTCGACTGTGGACTCATTGAACTGGCTACGTAATGCATCTTTGGAAAGGGCTGCGTCGAGTCGTTGGTTCTCGCGATGAGCATCAAAGCCAATAAGGTCGGCAGCTTCGAATTCTGGAGAAAGGATAATGTCGCGCACAAAGGATGTCACTTCTGCTTCGGACTTCACGGTCTTGCCATTGTTTAGCCACTTCATGACGCCATGGACAGTAAGGTTTGGAAAAGGCCAGTATGTGGGACGAGGACTGCCGCCGCCGCTACTTAGGCTATTGGGTGGATCATCAGGCATAGGAGGTATGGAGGTATGAGAGTTGTGACGGGGAGTGGCTAGATCCTCAAGAGTCAAGCTCGAATCTGGATCAAAAGTAGGCCTCTCTGGGTAATCACGCCATAGGCCAAACGAGTTGAGGGCGGTGACAAGGTGATCTCGAACAATGAGGAGAACCCGTCTAACGCCTGTGTGAGCTGCTATTCCTGGCTCATATGGTCCTGCTTCAATAGTAGGTAGCGGCCCTTCGGGCCCAGGCAGGTTGTCACGGAATTTCTTGGGGAGTCGATATTGTCGCCGAGGTCGTCCAGACTGTGTAAGCTGGACAGCGGATGGTGGTGGTGATGACTCGGATGGTGCCAAAGGCACATCATGGTCTGGCATGGGTAGTAATGCGATAGAAGGACTCGGAGGAACGTCAACGTCCATTGTCCACTCTGATGAAGTCAAAGTTGACGTGTGAGGCATAGACGTCTCAGGCCCATCTGGATTATCCAACTCCATTGCAGCTAAGTCCGTCGCAGTCGCGGTACGCGTAAGATGCGCCTAGAGTAATATTTTTCATATAATCCCAGACTACTGGTATCGCTGCTCACCTGTAAGCGCTCTTTGCGTGAAAGTAAGGTTGGATGTTTCTGGACTGGTGGTCCAATTGCCCTTCCTCTTCCTATTCGTAGTCCATGAGATGCCTGGCGTACTGCTTCAAGAACAGAACAGGTTTTGCGGTGACGACTAAGTGCTGCCTCACTTGCAAAATTCCGGTTGCAATTTTTGACGCATTGGGGCATAGACTGAGACTCAGAAAAGAGGAGAAGGTTGATCAAGAAAAAAAACCAGAGGTATCCTGCAACCATAGAAGATAGAAGCAGATCAGTTTCAAGTTCAACTTACTCAGGCTAGCCGCGCACGCCGGTGGCGGATATTGAAACGGCAAGCTGAAGGTCAATATTGTTGATCCGCCATATTCAAATTAACAACTTGAATAGAACTGCGTGGCACCTCAACCATGACCAACACCGTCCCTCGCAGAGCTTCCGCGGCGGGGTTACCCCTCGAGGACGGAATACCGACTCGGAGAGCTTCTCCGGGTTATTATCCACCTTCCATTGTCGATTTCGCAACTCCGACCTGTGAAATGAAGCACCAAAAGGTAAGTTCAAGTTGAATTTTGCTTCAATTCTTTCGCGAGAAAACCGCGTTTGCGAGTAATCCATCCAACGGAAATCCCTGGGCATCAGGAATAGCTGAAGGCTGGAAAACTCCCCGACGCCATTACCTCGATTTCTTTTTCATCGTCTATGCTGAGAACCTAATACCTGTACTGACCCTCCTACTACACCTTTCAGGTTATGGAAAACTCCAATGTACGCCCTTTATAACTTAACTGATGACGCGTAGCCTGACCTTGCTGTAAGGGTTGGCAAGGGGATTATGTCATTGCCGACATGGGCTCTTTCGACCTCGAGAAACGCCTTGAAGAATCTCTAGGACGAGAACCTTCAGGAGATGACTTTTGTTTATCCCCTTTGACATCGGTGGAATCCACCCCAGAATCCTCACCCGATGTGCAGACGATAGGGTTACCCGAGGTGACCATCGCTAATAAACGATCGGAGCCACCTGTCTGCGTCGATGCTCCCACCAAGCCACCTAAATCGGAGCGTATCAAGAGGCGTAATCGTGAGCAAAGCCGCAAAAATCAGCGGAAACGGCTCCGACTGGAGAAGCAGTCAGGACGAGAGGGGCCGGAACTGCGCGTGAAAGCTGAGGAGAAGTACAGAAGCGGGGCGAAGCGGATGCTCACACCACTGGCCACTTCAACCTTGCCCACAGTAAGGTCGGGCTACTTGGCACTTAACCGGCCAATGGCGGACGCATACATGAGGGCAAAGGAGGCCGGGACAGAGGTTCAGAAAGAGTTTACCCTTGAGGAACTCCTTGTAGAACGGAAATTTAAATACCTTGAATGGGACGGAAAGTACGTGCCAATTTAAGCACAGGTAACTAATATTAATTTAATGCTTTTAGGATTGTGATACTCGTATTCGATGGAGAAGACCAAAAACGCGTCATTGCAATTCTTGCGGGACACCCAGACGGCTGGGATAACATCAACCCAGAGGCAATGAAATGTCTAAAGGAAGCAAGGGAGCGTATTGGCGCGAAACCCAGTAAAAGTGAGCGCCGGGGCGCATTTTCCACGCTGTGTACGGGTTTTTCCTACGGTGGGGGTCGAACAGAGCCTATGAACTTCAAAAATGACGGTGTAAGGAGGGAGGTTGTTGACGACTTGAATGAACAACCCTGTTTCCGGAGGGTTGCAGGCTTTCAATCTTGTGGGTCGATTTCTCAAGCCCTTGGGACTGGCTGACCGCGTCAACTACAGCTGTATTTCGAACTTGGGCGCCTGAACTCTACGAGTACTACGACGACAAGCTCGGGCAGGTAGTCACTAACAACCCGTCTTTGAAGAAATCCTTCCGCAGTGTCTTCCCAGCTGCAACTTACAACCTTGGACCGCAAACGGTCTGCATTCCGCATCTCGATTTTGCCAACCTACCATATGGCTACTGCGCCATAACAGCTTTCGGGGACTATGACCCTAAAAAGGGCGGTCACATTGTGCTATGGGAAAGCAAGCTTGTTATCGAATTCCCTCCCGGCTCGATGATTTTAATACCTTCTGCAATTGTGACCCATTTCAACCAACGGGTGGCGGACACGGAAACCAGGTATTCGTTCACGCAGTATGCGGCAGGTGGATTGTTTCGATGGGCGGACAATGGTTTCATGACGGCGAACAACCAATGGCAAAAATTGAATGCTCGGGAGAGGGAGAAGAAGTCGGAGGAGGATGGGAAGAGGTGGGAGATGGGGTTGGAGCTTCTTCCAAGAATGATGTAGAAATAGAAAATTGGCGAAAATTTAATGCTTTTTTTATAATCTTGTCTCGGACACGAGAACTGAATTTCAAGTTATAATAAATGTACTAGTAACTTCGAACTTGAAGGAGCGTAACGCAAATAAAGTTGTTGAATTTCAGTCTCCAAAAGTGGACTACTATCAGCAACTGTAACGTAAAGACTTGAAGGCACTGCCGCACGGCATGTAGTTCTGGAGGTGGAGGTTGAAGAATATGTGAACGTGGTGTAGGATAGCCCAAATCCAAATTCGAACATGACATGCTGGGAAAATAATGAAGAAATGAGTGAATAACAATGACAGTGGAACGCACAAGTTATATTCTTGCAAGCGCGTCGCTTGCATCTTGATATATCTAGAACGAGTGGGCCAGGTTAACCATTAGGAGGGGTTTGGAAGCCTTGCGTTACACACCTTGCGTTCATTCAGAGACATGTCTTCAAAATATGCATCGAACTGCTCCTTTGTTCCATGTGGATTCTTACGGCACCAATCCCGACTGCACAAATCTCTAGAAAGAAGTTGTGAGCAAAGATGCTGAAATTTGAGATGAATCATACTTTGCCGTGTTGAACTTTCCTGGACGCATCTTATTCTTGCGAACCGGTGGTGGATTTAGAATTGTAGGGTTGATACTACCTGGCTGAGTGGATTCGGGGATCATCGAGTCAACGTTGTTTATATCGAGGCTGAAAGACCCAATGCTCAAGCTGCTAGTTCCCTGCATTGCGGCTTGATAGTATGTGAAAGGTCCGCTGGTCACTGAGAGCTCCGGGACCATGGCTGGTGCAAAACCGTAAGTTCCGTAACCCTCGAAAAATCCTGGATATGTAGACGACCCAGATGCAGAAGTACCAAGTCCCAGAATTCCATCGTCAGTGGCCTGGAGAAAGTCATGGCTAGATTGAACACTTCTGAAGCCTGGTTCTGAGTCCCATGAGGCCACTTGGGGAAGTGATCCAGGGTCAGCCGGTTGTCCTACGACACCTAGTTGTGAATCTGGCAAAACGAAAACCCCAGCGGTGGCACCGGCACCGGAAACAGCGACACCTGGTTCCGAATCAAGCGAGGCAACGGCAGATACCCGAGGTTCAATCTCAGAAGTTTTACATTGGTTAGGGGGTTTGTGAGGGATAAAACTGAATATTACTTACAAAAGTGTCAATCCGAGTCTTCTTTTGCATGACCTTCTTCGAGTCTTTGCGAGAACGTTTATTCTGGCTACCACCCGATACTTCAATCTCTTGCAATTGGCCACCATCCGATTTCTTCTGCAAAACTTTGTTCTGCAAACCTTTGTACCAGCCGGTGTAGAAATCCGTTGCGATATGGCCGGCCTTCCAATCACGGCTGCATAGCCTAAGTTCGGGAAACCATTTAACCATCTGCCTGCAATAATCCGACCTGCATTGAAGGTCAGCCTTTCCCCAAGTCGGTGGTGGGTTGTCTCCCAATCGGCGATCCCAGTAAGACTTCGCCATGTCCCGAATGTGATTTGAGGTATCGCCATCCACAGGCACGCCGTCCTCTGATTCAATGAAGAGCATCATTACGTTGATGCCTTTGGAAGCGCGGCTTCTACCTCGTACAGCCATTTTCGATTCGGCGGCCTTAGCCGCATTCTGAAAATTCGTCCAATCGCACCTATTCCAGAACTTGACTTTTGGGTAATCACTCTGTTTGAGTGGAACGTTGAGCTCGGTCTCGGTAGCCGTTCCGATCATAGGCCCGGGACTAACGGGTTGAATACAATTGACTAGGAGAGCGACCTTGTCACTGAGAAATCATAATAGAGAGAGTAAGTGTTCCGAAATCCAAATTGATGCTAATATTACCTGATCGAATTTAGCTTTGTCTCAAGGACGAGGTTCTTTCTTCGTAGCTCAGCATTCTCATTTCGGAGTTCTTGTTCGCTGAGCGGCGACGCCGGATACGGCCCAGCAGAAATTTGGAGTGGTCCATCAGTTTGATGAGTTATTTGTGAAAGGCCCAATTCGGGCTCGAACGACTCAGGCTGTATGAAAAGGAGATTAATTGGACTCCGGTGATATGAAGTTAGAACTTGCCCATTGAGCCCCGGACCTGATGTCATCATCCAAAAGAAGCAGTAGCTGGTCTTGAAGTTCTGATTCGGAGCCCATAATACCTAGGGCGAAGTGGATTCAGATGGAGGTCTTTGGGAATGCAGGAATACAATGAATACCACTGAATACAAGAGTACCACGCGAACACCAGTGAATAGATACCAGTGAATAAGGTCAAATAGCTTATAAGTTCGAGTAAGGTCGAATAAAGTCGAATAAAGTTGAATAAAATCGAAGAAGTCGAATGCATTGAATAAAGTCGAAGAAAGTCGAGTAAGGTCGAATACCAGTGAATTAAATGCGGCGTGACATACACCTACAAATACTACAAACTTGAAAGCCGACTTGGGACTTGCCAAATGGACTACCAGTGAATAAAGTCACATAAAAAATACTACCATAACGCACCTACGAATACAAAGGATGACAAGGAATTGGATACATTCAGACTCAGTGCCTACAGAGGAAATAATTCAGAGGTGGGAGAATAGGCGAAACTTAAAGTGACGCTTGGCACTTTCCCTTCTTGGAATCTCGATGGGATGGGGCAGGACTACTGTTTGCCCGCTTCGATTGTTGCACTCGAACAACTTCTGCCGCCAACACCAGCTTCGAGGCATGAGGGACCCGATTAGTTAGGTTCAAAGGTTCTTCAACAGTGTCGTGTGCGTTCTTCAATATTCGAAGGGCTTGTTCATAATGCAGTTTGTTCGGTAAGTGTGGTGCAACCGGAAAACAAGCCTTGATTAATTCTCCAACAAAAGGAGCGAAGTCGTGCCAGTATGGTGCAAAATTAGGAAGGATGGCGATGTCATAGCGCTCGAGGAGAGCTAATTTTCGGTATCCAATTTCTCTGATTTCACCGTTGCCGAACCAGGAGCGTATGGGAGGGGAGCCATCCAACTTGTAGAGCGGCAGGCCAGGACGTTGAACGAATGTGCAGATAAAAAGGATAATGTAAAGGATGGATTCAAGGTCATGTCGAGGCTTGTGGACAAGAGTTGGATTAAGAAGTGCTTCGACCGCCATGTAGGGTGGCGTACCCTGGTCATAGAGTTGTGATTACTTGACATTTAAAGTAAATGAGTGAAACGAACCGTTCGAGGCGTCAAACTGTGAGCAGCTCTAATAGCCTCATTCTCCCCAGAAGGATCCAACGGTGCAGTAGCTACCCTCTCTCCGATGAGGGGATCATCAGAAGCACTGCCTGCAGTGAGTTGCACGTCCCGCTGGTTCTCAGCTTTTGAGTCCACCTCGATTGAATAGTCAAAATCGATCAATAGTCCGACGGCCTCAGACTCGCCGTCCTCCCTATTGAGTAGAATATTGTTGAGACTGAGGTCGCCGTGCAAAATCCCGAGACGGCTATATAGGTAGCGATGGGCTATGAACAGTGCTTACAGTAAGTGTATTCCGATCTGAGGAATAGGTCAACTTACTTTCAATAATATTTATCATAGCTTGGATGAACTCCTTCTTGGATTTGAAAGAGGTGATTGGTGTGCCAACAGGGGAAGTAACAATACGGCGATGAATGCGATGGGTGCAAGACGCACTTCGATAGCGTTGCATAGAATCCTTGACGCCATTGATGACGACGTCGCCACCGTAAATCAAGGTTGGAACACGGCCTTCGAGTCCCTTATGGCCTTTTATTCTACGTAGATGTGCGACCTCGTCGTGGATGCGGTCCTCTCGAGCCCAGGAATCCTTCAGAATATACTTTCTTCCGTTATGGACCACGATCCATACTTGTGTTCCACGTCCGAATAGCGACGGCAGAGCATGAATGCGTTCGACAACTTCGAAACGGCGATTTTCACATTTGATTGCAACAACTTGGCCATTCAATGGGTTAATTTCGAAATGAGGATCGAGCCCAATGTCTTCGGGACCGCCGAACATCAGAAACGCCAAAACCGACAAGAGGAGGAGGCCATTCTCTATCGAACATCCCATCAGGTCGATGTTGTTTACGCGGATTTGACCAGCACGGTCTGTGACTGTGATTGAGAATTGACCATCCTCGGCATTGATGAAAGATAGCAAAATGGTGAAGCGGCGGTGTGGCTGGCAAAGGAATGTCAGATAAGCCGCGGTACTGATCTTATTTGTCAACCGCGCATTTGGGGATTGCACCTCTACGAGAGCTTTGACGAAAGCCCATTTGGTGTCAGGGATACGTTGTTGCAAAATTTTGTCGTAATAACTGCGATCAAGGAGGACAGGATCTTGTGTTCGCTGCATATAGGAGCCCACGCCGCGGGATTCTTCAAAGTTACCACTCCACCACAACCGTTCGCACTGGCGACCATAGACCAATCCCATAGTAGTACCAATGCTGTTCAGCCAATCGCAAATGGCGGCCTGTCCGAAATTCGTCGGCGGTTGACGGAAGCAACTTCTGAGCGCATTCCAAACTGGTACTTTCGTCCCAGTGGATGCTGATAACTTCTGCAGGAGATCTTCGTTGACTGGAAAAGGTAGTCTTTCGCGTGGAAGCAACTGTTCGAGGAAGTTGCTGTTCGTGTTCAAGTTGAGGGCGTTCCCAACCCTTCCCTTGCTGAGTGCGTAAATAGGTCGATCGGTGGGTATGGGCTCTTCAGGTGATGGTACCCAATCCGTGCGGGATGTTAAAGATGATGAGTACGAGGTGGCATGGTGTTTGGGAACTCGTAGACCCAGAGGGTAGTTTAAGTTTGGGCGCCGAGCTGTAGCAGCTGTTGTTGAATGAAGAGGTGAATCAGGAGGAGGTGACAGCAGTGGGATCTGCTGGTTTGGAGACCCAGGGCTGGAGTTATGGTCAAGATTTGAATATGATGTCGCGTCAAGCTCCTCCGAGTTGTAGAGGAAACTAAAGCAAGTGCCAGTGTCAAGTGATTTCATGACTTAGGGAGCGCGAGAAAAGGAAGCATCCAGCCGCCTTGAAATTTATATATGGTATTACATAAGATATGGTGAATCAAGGGCCAGGATATCGATTAGAGTTGGATCTCTGAGCAATCTCAGTGACTGAGTATAGATTCGAAATGGAAATACGACAAGGAGATAATTATGTGGATCCAGGACAACCATTCAGACAAATCGGTACCACTGGCAGAAGCTTCTATAGAACAAGATTAATTTTATGTATATCTGAAATTTGGTTTGCAACACACTGTTTCATTGAGCGTAATATTAAGTTGGCACAGTGCCTATAATATTATTAGTTCCTTGGTCTCAAGATTTTGGGAAATCGATACCAGATTGTGGTGACTTATGATTGATTGTCAAGGAAGACATTGCTGACAACGGGAGGTCATTTTCAAAACCAAAGGGGGGCTTTGGAGGGTCAGAAACTATAGAAGACGATAATATCGATTATATATACCTGGGAGTTCATCGCGCGCTCGGCCGAGTCGTTAGTTATTTTGGGAGCAGAGGTGATCAGCGTCTTGGCGGCGCCGGTTCGAAAGTCAGTTTTTTTATTGGCCTTCATGTCATCCAAGATGCTTTCGGAGGTCGTAGGTGGAAGCAAATCGACGAGTTGCAAATTCTTCGAGGGGGTAGCATGGGGAATGTATAGCAAAGGTTCATTGCGAGGTGGAATTGGAGCTGGCTGTCCTGGGGTTCGTGAATATGACCACGAAGGATCTTCAGCGGGTAGGGTGTCCTGCCGAGACAAATTCATGACAAATGGAGGGTTCAATCTGTGGTGGGCACTTTAAAGAATTCGACCTGGTGGCGTGATCGCGACTCGGAAATCGTGGGGCAGACTAAGTTGAAGGTAAGTCGAGAAGGAGGGATTAAAATGACATATACTTGCTGCATCGCGATTGGCCGTCACAGTGAACGTTTGAACAACCGAATCGAATAAATCGAATAAATCGAGTTGCAGCGGGCCGTCCGTAAACGGAAGCGAGCTTATCACAACAGTTTCCAAGTTGTCGCTTTTCATCGATTTTCTTCGATGACCTCCGTCTGTCGACTTTTCTGGGCGACACACCTTTCCGGTATAAATACATTCACTCATGCCGGCTATTCAGCTATAGGCGTGTCAGTTAGAATGAGTGCTCCTCACGATGACTCCTCCGAGGTGACTGAGATTTTGCGTCTCAAGCGCAAACTTGCTGCAACTCACCAGGAACTCGATGAAGCCCGTGGCAGTCTTCCGAAGAAAATTCCGTGAGTTTCAAGTTAGTTCAAGTTCTTTTCGAGCGTCCTTAATCCTCTCTATAGGACTTCAGTAACGATGGGACGTGGAATTAGACGTCTAATCTCACTTTTTGATTCTCTAGAAGCGATCATTAACGAAGCTGACAACCGTCTTCAAGCTGAAGCAGATGGTCAAGCAGCTCAGGAACCAACCACCAATGAGGAAATTGAGGTTTATGAGACGTACGTTGTTGATGGCCAGATTCATGCTCTCACAACTCAGGTTGAATTTATTAGCTCAGAGCGTACTTACAGGGCGTATACCCTACTTCTGCAACTTGTTCCGCGGGTCAAGGAGATGCTGGAAGACTCTGGTGTCGATACGGATACTTTTAATCATTTCATTGCCCAGGTACGAAGCTTTCAGGCTTCAGCGTGAATTTCCTCAATATTACTTTCTAGCTCCAAAAGGGTGCGAATGACGCACGCAGTGACGATATCAGGCGCGTAAAGGAGGAAGTCGCTAATTGGATCAATCAAACACACACTCCAATGGCACCCCTCAGCGCGAAACAGCGCGATGACCGTGGTCTTCAGAATGACAGCACAGGTCGCCTGCTATGCCCTATTGAATTTTCATGGGATGACGATGAGTGCGCTATGCCCTATCCACGTCGGTTGACTTACCCTCGCTCTCCTGTAGTGTACGTCGCAAGATTCGAAATGCAGAAATCGATATTTCTGAGGATTTTTTTCTCACTTGCCTTTATCCCAACGGACGAGGAAATCCAGATGATGTGGAACAGGGCTTCCTTCGTAGTAGCCTCTTAGTTAAGGTATGCAACTTTTCCACCTAGTATTAATTATCAGGCTACTTACTGACCGTCAGACCTTCTGTGCCATTTTCACGTCACCTTCGTCTTCGGAGGCATTTGATGTAGAGGAATCCGAACAAGGACCAAGTCGCAAGAAGCAGCAAACGGCTTCACAGAAGAAGGCAACGAAATCCAACGTCGCGACTCTTCTTCGTATGGACGGGAGGGTTACACCGAGATCGATTGCTTATGCTGCAACTCTGGTACGTTCTTTCAGTGCGCGATGAGTGGTTGTCATGGTTTATGTATAGCTTGTCTTCAATTTGAATTCCGCTTCACAATGGGTTGAAGAGCATAATCACTTCAGTTTCCGGAGCTTTTACAACTTCATCATTGATTTCTTCGAGTCTGACAGTCATGGCAGCGGCACCGGTCTTCTGAAGTGGTGGAATCAGTGAATTTTGGCTTGACTCGTTGAATCTATGTTTCTGATATTTCATATTTTTAGACAAATATTTCCAAATTATGTTGCGGCAGTCGTTAAATCTCGCAAGTCGCGAATGAAGCTCAAGACACAACGACAGGCCCGAGCAAGGCCCGGGCTGTAGAAACTATGTGCTGTACTGTAGTCGGCAATGCATTATATAATCCGCCATTCTATCGTAAGATTAAGAGAATACCGAAAACATAGGCAATAATCAGAATCATTCAGATAGATAATTGCAACCGTGAACCATTTTGATGGATAATCATAGGATATTGACAGCGGATTATGACTACATTTGGATAATATGAAATTGTTCCTGCTGCTTGCAAATGGCAATAAGCTCGACACCAACCTGGTATTGATTAATCAGTATAATGGATAATTATAATGTTGGAAAGTATTAACAATGACTTGCAAGTAACACGTCTGTCAGCTGGATAATGGTAGTAATTCTACAACATTGTCTGCGGCTGGTCAACGGATGAAATTGTTCCTGCTGCTTGCAAATGGCAATAAGCTCGACACCAACCTGGTACTGATTAATCAGTATAATGGATAATTATAATGATGGAAAATATTAACAATGACTTGCAAGTAACACGTCTGTCAGCTGGATAATGGTAGTAATGCTACAGCATTGTCTGCGGCTGGTCAACGGCAAAAGCCAGACACAACATTATTGACTGTAGCGGACTTGGTCAAAAATGACCAGTTCCTGCACGAATGGTGGTAATCTGATGGCAAGTATATTTAGGAACGTGAGCGCATAATGTCTTTATAATATGTGCTGTAATCTTATTCGACATTGTACCAACTTGCAGCACATGATACCGATTTTACCTATTTTGTATGACCTTGTGACACTTTCCAAAATTTAGTGATG
>Ga0307507_10007743_pt1 | contig 15332 bp, 14 predicted proteins | sample 7_EM_MG_FD_207223 | JGI IMG/M metagenome (GOLD analysis project Ga0307507, IMG submission 207223) | Populus trichocarpa ectomycorrhiza microbial communities from riparian zone in the Pacific Northwest, United States - 7_EM | ecosystem: Host-associated > Plants > Roots > Unclassified | place... | reverse complement strand
TGCGTTAGGGGGGGGGCAGGCGATTCTGAGGGCGGCTAGGCGCCTCTTGTATCTGCAGTATGTAATGATGGGGGGGAGGCAAGTCTCACGGGACAGAATGGAGGTGGGGGTGGAGTAGAAGTTGTTCGTGGTCCATCTCTGGACCCTGTGCCAGAAGCTGGTCATGCCTCTTAGCGCCGCATAGTTCGGTGTGAGGAGGTCGGCACCGTAGGTGCGTATGGGTAGGAGGAGGCCGCCGGCAACGCGATGGCAGAGGAAAGGTCTGACGCCAGCCCCTGGTGAGGAGAGGCGCTTGATGAAGGAGAAGATTGCTTGGGCCAATGAGAGCCTGTGTCTGTAGTGGTGGGCCGTGTTGAAAGAGGGGGTGAACCAGTATCCCAGCCATCTGACCACTTGGGCGGGTCGAAAGACGTGGCCCTCTAGTTCGATGGGGGCATGTGAGGGAGGAGTCCTTTGGCTGGGGGTTCGCCAGTGGATGAGCTCAGTTTTGGGGACCGAGAAGGAGACGCCAATGTCCCGGCCCTTTGCTGTCATGGTGGAGAAGAGGTTCTGTAGGCAGCGTATATTGCTTCTGTAGGAGGGGGAGGCCACAGTGATGGAGAAGTCGTCAACGTAGGAGACCATAAGGCCTCTGGGTATGGACATGTGCAGAGGGGCGACGTAGAGTAGGAAAAGAAGGGGGGAGATGGGGGACCCCTGAGGGGTGCCTACTGACACCGGGGAGGGGGTGTTGGGGGAGCCTTGGAAGACCGGGGTGCAAGTTCTTTCTGAAAGGAAGGAGGATGCCCAGTCGACCATGTACGAGGGAACGCTGGAGGCCAAAAGTCTGGCTCTGAGGGTGGAGGCGTTGACATTGTCAAAGCCGGCTTTGATGTCTAGGAAGAGGGTGGAGACCTCCAGTCTGGGTCTCTGGAGAGTTTTAACTTCATGCATGAGGGTGAGGCAGGGGTCGGACGAGCTGAGTCCCGGCAGGGAGCCGCATTGGTGCGGGTGGCGGAGGCCTTTTGACCTAGCGATGGCGGATAGTCTGACTGTCATCACTTGCTCGAGGACTTTTGAGATGGTTTTGAGGAGGACGATGATGCGAAAGGAGGCGGGGGAGTCGTAAGAGGCCTTTCCGGGCTGGTCCAGGACCACCCCATTGGCAATTTTGAGGAAGGGCGGGTGGTATCCGAAGGCCACCAAGGGGGAGAGGAGTTCAAGTAATATTGTGGGGATGATGAGGTTGACCTTTTTCCATACGGAGTAGGGAATTCCATCAGGGCCCGGGGCAGAGGAGGGGGAGGACTTGGAGAGGGCAAGTTTAATTTCTTCTTCAGTGAGGGGGTTGGCAGAGGGGTTTTTGTTCAGGCGACCCCTGTCGGGTACGGGGTCTTTAGGGGGAAAGAAGTGATCCAGAAGCGTTTTGTTGATTGCGACTGGGTTTGAGGCGTCGGGGAGGGAAGGGATCCTGGGGGTCTTCCTTGGGGCGACCAGCTGCTTGGCCGTCCAGATATTGTTTCGAGAGGTTTTCGCAAGGAAATCCGCCCAGTAGGAGGCTTTAGCTCTTTTAATGGCTTTGAAATAGCCGAGCTTAGATTGTCTTGCTGTGTTGTAGGAGTCTGGGGTCTGTGCTTTTTTGGCTTTTCGGGAGGCTTTTGTGAATTCCTTTCGCAGAGCGGTCAGGAGAGGGGTCCACCAAGCTTTGGACTTCGGGGACGGATGTGATCGAGGCGCAGTTCTTTCAATCGTTGCTGAGTGCAGCAAGGGCGGAGGAGAACCATTGGTCGAGTTGGTTAGGGGAAGGGGTCTTGGGGGGGGGAGGGACGAGCCAGTTCTTGAGTTTATCCGTCAGTCCTGGCCAGTCCGCGTCCTCCCAGCGTGGCCTGGGTTTGTCGTTGTGAGGAGTGGGGCGGCGTAGGGAAATTATAATGGGAGCGTGGTCTGATCCTGTTGAGGGGAGGGACGATGCGTCCCAGGATCGGAAGGCGGGGAACATATGTGGGTTGGCGAAAGCGAGGTCGATGGTGCTGGGTCTATGGTTGCCCGAAAAGGGGAAACGAGTGTAGACCCCTGGGGTATTTAGGAGGGTGAAGCCTAGGTACCTAAATCTCCTGTCCCGCGGGTGCCCTTATATAGGGGTTCTTCCCTCATCCCTAACCCTGCGTGACTCATACCCTCGCGTCACGCGACTCATGACTCATAGTCAGTCATAGTGTGAAATCCATCAGCTGACTCTTCCGAGTCAGCTGCCCCCTATCTCGCAACGAATGAAAACTTCATAAAACAAGTCAGGTGCCCCAACCCGGCCACATGTGCGAAACCCATGACTCATAACTATGAGTCATGTGCGAAATACATAAACCACATGACCACAATCGTGCGTCATGTCAAATATCAACCAATGACAATAAACCAATCACACGCTATTTCCTCGTCATGTGAAAACCTATGAGTCAACTGATCTCATAGTGTGAAAGATAACCAACTGATGACTAATAATTATTAGTCATGTGAGAGTCTGCCTTGCTTAGTCACCGTTTGTGACAACTAACCCCTTTTTCGCCAACTACAGGTTCCATCTGCAGAAGAAATGCATCAAAGAGAGAGCACCTCAACACCGAGGGGCCCCAATGTAGACGCACTGGATAAAGACAGTGCAGGAGAAGGTGAGGACAACTCTCGAACAAACAAGAGAGGCCATGAAGAAGTATTACAACAGGAGAGCGACACAAGAGCCCGATATAGAGATAGGTGCCTTGGTAATTTTAAGGCAAAAATCATTAAGAGGAAACGTCCAATAAGAAAGTGCACCCCACGACTGTACGGCCCTTTTAAAGGATTAGAAAAAAGAGGGAATAGGGTGTTTAACCTCGATATCCCGGCTGGCAGGAAAATCCAGCCAAGATTTCAGCCCTCGCTTCTCGAACCCTATAAAGTCTCGGACAAACCCAATCGAGAACAATCCCCATACGAACCAGAGGACATCGAAGGTGACCTGGAATGGCAGGTTGAACGAATCATCAAAAGTGAGATAATCACCTACACGAGAAATGTCAGAAGGGTAAATGAGGACTTCAAGGAGCTCTGATAGTTTGTGAAATGGGCAGAATGCTCGCAGGATGAAAACACCTGGGAACCACGGGAGGTGTTGGAAGACGCCTGAGAACAGGTGGAAATATGTGATAGGGAAAACGCCGAAATGCGGGGGTTGAACTTGGCTGAGTAGTATGAGAAAGGTTTTGCACAAGTGGCTAAGTAAACGCTTCTGGTTTTTACCCCTACTATACGCCGCTCATACAGGAGGAAGAATGTAAGATAGTTAGACAAAGATTATTCGGGACGAACCTTAAGAGAAAGGCGCTCGTGGTAGGCACCAAGCTCTCAGATGGATAAGGGTGTCAAGTTACCCTACCTCCGCACACAAACCTCTAAAAAAGACCTCGCAACACTCGCCTCCAGCCCCGACATGGGCACAATAGGTCCCCACACCTCGCCTGGGAAGTTACGTCCCCTCACCAATGACATGAGTAAAGAAGACCCTACTTGCAACACCTTATAAGTTGCAGCCGTTGGTCCCACCAGTTCCTGTTTGCAGGATATATGAGAAGAGACCTCAGAGCACCTGATGCATGTGAAAGCATCTCGATTTGACGACATCGCACAGGGTTACAGCCACTACAAAAGTGGGTATCAAAAAGAGGATACAAACTCACGGGACTTATCTACCTTATTTAGGCTTACTCGGTCTGGCAAGATGCCCACTAACTAGTTGGAATGCACTATCTCACAAAGGGAGTGGGGAAACTCCTAAAGGCGTTGTTGGCAAGAGAGCGATAACTATAGTCGTAACCATTGGTTCAATCGATATGCAAGAGTCGTGAAATGCCGGTTAAGAGACGCGAATACCTCCTGCACACCCAGTCAAAACAGAACCAACTATATGAAAATTGGGCATCTTCTGTCCTGGCGAATAATTGTCTGACATGTGAACACATGGCGATTATTCGTAAATTCATTACCCACAGATACATTTTCGTATAGCCATCTAGGTGGACGGGCACTCCACCCTCCCCATGACAGAGGCATACGTGGCAATAAGTTGCTCAAACGAGAGTAGAATCATCATGGATCTTCAGGGACAACTCGTGCTACCACTTCAAAGAAGTCCTGCTATGTGAAAGAAAGATACTTAGTTATAGGAAGAAATTATGTAGCCTGCGAAAACCCAGACGTGGAATATAAATATCGACGTCTCTTCGTAGCTATTACTGATCATCACCCAATGGAGAAGAGACCTTAACAATTTATCCACGTTGAAAAATGTTTGTTGTTCTACCTACTTTATAATTCTATCTTGACCTTGATCTCTTTAGACGTATTCCCCGAATTACCAATGATCGTGCCCCGTAGATTCGCTTGTTGTTAGAATATTATTACTCCCACAACACTCATCACCATGGCTTGAGTTCCATACTTGGCTCCTTTCTTGATATCTTTGTGTCTTCCTAGGTTTCCTACCACCCGTTTTTATTCCTAGGGGTCCCCCAACAAGTGGAGCCATTTTTGGGTGGTGTTGCTCAAGGTGGGTTCCTTTGCTGCTGTCTCGATGTTATTTGGAATATCGGCTTCTTAACGTGTTCGCAATACCACACCCAGGTGCTACCAGTTTCCCAGTCGGAACGTATCACGATTTTGGGATTGATGCACTCTAAGAGTATGAGCTGAAGAGTTCACCTCAGATTACTTTGATTCCTGGTTCGATGGCCGCACTACCCACATGCCATCGCCACTGCTGCCAGTGAGCTTTATAGCTCTTTGTCTTTGATAAAGGTCCATGCTAATGGCCTTTGGCTCGCTTGTCCCGAGGTTTCTCCACCAGTATTCTCAGCCAGGGCGGCTACCTTTGGCTTTCTAGGCTTTGGGTAGTTCGATCTTCCTCCGGGTAACTTGAACAATTTCCTGTGCATGGTGCTGACTCGAATTTCCCCTTGGCAGTGCGTCCATCTCTCGTTTGCTAGGGTACATCCTGTGCATTGCCCCTTTGCGTTTTGTTCATAGACTACCTTTTGGTCGATACCGGTGTGCCTGGGCCCAAACCCTGTTCATTATTGTCTGCCGGGGCGCCTCCTTCCCTTTTTCTACCTTCTCCTCCTCTTTCTTCACCTGATAGACCCTCTTTTCTTTAGCAGTATACTTAGGTTTTTTCGTTGCCCCTGCAGTTATTGGCTTGTCACGTTTTCTTTTGCCACCTGAATTTGACCCTCAAGAAATGATTGTCATTAGGCTTTGTTCCTTCCTGGAAATCTTCCTCATCACGGACGGCCTTTCCGAGAGCTTCTATCCAATCTCTGTCCTCGGCGTATTCTTGATACATTGACATTTGTCGTGGCGCTAGTTGCAATAATTCCACTCTGATCAATTTTCGGAATGCAATTCCAGTAACTTTTGCTTTAACATTCCAATTCTGGAATCCCCATAGAAATTCATTAATGGGATTCCCCTATCTAAATTTCAGCATTTCACGTAAAGCCTGATCTTCTTCAAAAGTCGGGCCGAACCGACGTATCGCTTGTTAGACAAAGATATATCATAATTTGTAACCTTCCTGTTGTGTATGTCCTAAATCCGCCGTTATTTGATGCTGATAGGTCATAGCGAAGGATGCTACTTGTGATCCTTTCAGTTTGGACAAGGCATCATGAATCCGGTAAACCTCGTCCTGCCACTTGTATGGGTTTCAATTAAACAAGTCCATAGAGGTGGTAAGCCAGCAGCAGATATCCTGGTGTTCGGCATGTTCCTATTCGGAGGGGAGTTGAGCTGGACGTTTGTTTGTCTCTCCAATGGCCCTTCCTAATGCCAAGGAGAACCGTTTTTCGTCCTCTGGTGCTTCTCCCAATTTTTCTTCATCACTTTTTGCTTTTCCTGCTGGGTTTTCCTTCCATTTGGCTGGTCCCTCACCCGGCCTTCCTCGTCTCTCATCCCCAATTGCGTCACCTTCACTATCTCCCGGATCTGGAGCGTCTCCCGCAGCACAGTCCTTTGTAGGGGGTGGTGGACCTACAGCTCTTCCTCCTGCTCAGGCACGTGGTTCCGGGCTTGGGTTTGAAGGCTTGCCTTTTACTTGGCCTATCAGGAAAGTGACCGCTTCTGTCAACTCGGCTATGTGGCTTTACTGGCTTTCACTGGCTTCTCTATTTGCCTCTAATTCAGCCATCATAGCTTTGAGTATCCTTTCGTGGTTCTGTAATTGGCGTTGATGTTGGGTTTTTGTATCTAGAAGTCACGGTCCCTATTGTTCGTCCCTGCCCATTGCCGGTGCTTCTTCTGCTGGTCTGGGCTGGTGGAGGTGTCATGTGACCTACTCTGGCTGGGTTTAACGATTGTCTTGTGCATTCATCCTTCCACTAACCCTCTTGAGAGCTTCTTGTACCCCCTTTCGCGCTGTTTCCATCTGTACCATTCCGGTATCAATTTGTGGCAGCTCTGGTCCTATGTATCTTGGACCTGTCATTATATTCCCCGTCTGGGTGTTCGCGGGCTACATAATCTCTTCCTATAACCAAGTATCTTGCTTTCACCTAGCTCGACTTGTTTGAAGTGGGAGCCCGACTTGACCCGGAACACAGGTCATCTTTGTACTTTCGTTTGCGCAACTTATTGCCACGTATGTCTCTTTCATGGGGAGGGTGTAGTGTCCATCCACCTAGATGGCTATAGGAACTGTTATGGGGGTAGTAATATTCTAAGAACAAGTGAATATACTAGGCCAGATCGTTCGTAATTGTGGAGAATACTGTGAGGGAGACACAAGTCGTAAGATAAAATAATAGGTAGGGGAAACGAGAAATATTTGTTTTAACGTGTATATATTGTTAAGATCTCTTCTCCGTTGCTTGATGATGGATAGCAGCTACGAAGACACCTCGAGATTTATATTCCGCGTCTGGGTGTTCGCGGGCTACATAATCTTTCCCTATAACTAAGTATCTCTCATCCACCTAGCTCGACTTCTTTGAAGTGGGAGCCCGACTTGCCCCTGAACATCCGTTATCTTTCTACTCTCGTTTGCGCAACTTATTGCCATCTATGCCTCTCTCATGGGGAGGGTATACTGCCCGTCCGCCTAGATGGCTATACGAACATGTATCCGTTGCTAAAATAGATTTACGAATAATCTCCATGTGTTCGCCTGTCAGACGATTATTCGCTAGGATTGAAGATGGCCAATCCTCATATTGTTGGCTCCGTTTTGACCTGGTCTGCAGGAGGCATCCCTTTGTCTTATCCGGCATTAAACAACTCTTTCCTATCGATCGAACCAATGGTTGCGACTATAGTTATCGGTCCCGTGCCAACAATCCTTTGGGGAGTTCCCGGACTCCAATTCCGAGCATAGTGCATTCCTACTGGCTACTGGGCGTCTTTTCAGACCAAGGAAGCCTAACTAAGGTAGATACGTCCCGTGAGTTTGTAGCCACCTTTTGATACCCAATCTTGTAGTAGCTGTAACCCTATGCGATGCCGTCTGATTTGGATGCTTTCACTTGCATCAGGTGCTCTGAGGTCTCCTCTCATATATCCTGCGAACAGGAACCGGTTGGACGGACGGCCGCGACGTATACGGTGTTGCAAGTAGGGTCTTCTTTACCGATGTCTTTGGTGAGGGGACCCAACTTTCCAGACGGCGTATGGTGACCTACCGTCCCAAGGTCGGGGCCGGAGTGGGGTGTTGTTAAGTCTTTTTTAGAGGTTGGTACGCGAAGGTAGCATAACTTGACCCCCTTATCCTCCTGGGAGCTCTGTGCCTAACAGGAACATGTATCTGTTGCTAAATAGATTTACCAATACTCTCCATGTGTTCGCATGTCAGACAATTATTCGCTGGGATAGAAGATGGCCAATCCTCATATTGTTGGCTCTGACTAGACCTTGCCTGCAGGAAGCATTCACTAATATTATCCGGCATTACATGACTCTTTCCTATCGAGGTAAGCAATGATTACAACTATAGTTATCAGTCTCTTGCCAATAATCGCTTTGGGAGTTCCCCGACTCCCTTTGCGAGCATAGGGCATTCCTACTGGTTACTGGGCGTCTTTCCAGAGAGAGGAAGCCTAACTAGGGTAGATACGTCCCGTGAGCTTGTAGCCCCCTTTCGATACCCAATCTTGTAGTGGTTGTAACTCTGTGCGATGTCGTCCCAGGGAGATGCTTTCACTTGCATCAGGTGGTCTGAGGTCACCTCTCATATAGCCTGCGAACAGGGACCGCTCGGACGGACGGCTGCGACCTATACGGTGTTGTGAGTAGGGTCTTCTTTACTGATGTCCTCGGTGAGGGGACGCAACTTTCCCAGCTGACGTATGGCTACCTACTGTCCCAACGTCGGGGCTGGAGGGGGGTCTTGCTAACTCTTTTTCAGAGGTTTGTGCGCAAAGGTAGGGTAACTTGAACACCTTATCCTTCTGGGAGCTCTATGCCTAACATGAGCTCCCTTCTCTTAAGTTTCGTCCCGAATACTTTTTGTCTAACTATAATACATTCTTTGTCCTTGATGAGCTCAGTATGGTATGGGTAAAAACTTGGAGCGTTTGCTTGTCCACTTGTGGAAAACCTTTCTCATACTACGCATCCAAGTTCCGCCCCGGCATCTCCGGGTTTTCCGTATGAAATTTTTCCACCTCTTCCCTGGCGTTTTCCAAGCCCTCTTGTGGTTCCCAGGTATTTTCATCCTCTGAGCATCTTGCCCATTTTACAAAGTATCAGAGTTCTTTGAACTCCTCGTTTACCCTTCTGACCTTTCTCCTGAGGTGATTATCTCACTTTTAACGATTCTTTCAACCTTCCATTCCAGATCACCTTCGACGTCCTCTGGTTCCCATTGGGATTGTTCCAGGTTGGGTCTGTCAGAGACTTTATAGGGTTCGAACAGCGAGACGTGAAATACTTGGTGGATTTTCCAGCGAGCCAGGATATCGAGTTTAAAGGCCCTCTGGCCATTTTTCTATGAGACTTTAAACGGGCCGTAAAATCGTGGGGTGAACTTCCTTGTCGGTCGTTTGCCTTAATGTTTCTTGCATTCAACATTACCATGTCACCAATCTCGATGTCGGGCTGGGGTGTCGCTCTCCGGTCTAGTATTTCTCCATGGTCTTTCTTGTGTGCTCGAGCGTTGTCCTCCTGTTTTCCTCCGCTGTTTTCATCCAGTCCATATACATTGTGGCCCTGGGTTTTGAGTATCTCTTTCCTTAATCCATTCCCTCTGTGGATGGAACCCGTAGTTGGCGAAAAGGGGGTTAGATTATTTGCCCTTGTTTTCGAATTATTGTAGGCGTATTCGCCCAACAGGAGCATCTGATAGCAGGCGTTTTGGTCATAGTTGACGAAGTTTCGAATGTAACCTTCCCGCACTTGGTTAGTTCTTTCGCTTTGTCCGTCCGTTGGTGGGTGATACTCTGTTGACATGCGCCGTTCAATTCCTAATGCTTGGCACAATGCTTGCCAAATTCGCTCCAAAACTTTGGGTCCATGTCCCACACGATTTCGGAGGGGAGTCCGTCAAATCTCCCAACTTCCTTACAGAAGCTATCCGCGAAATATTTCGTTCTCGCCTTCGTCGCTAAGCCAACAATGTGGGCCAGTGTTGTAAAACGATCCACTACTACCATGATTTGGGTCTCTCCTTGGGACTCTGGTAATTGGGTGATGAAATCCACTGAGATGGAGGTCCATGCTGCGTAGGGTACTTATGGTTGAAGAAAGCCATACTTTGCGTGTCATGGAGATCTGTTATGTTGACATTCGTCTCACGATCGGACATAGTCACTTATCCATTCGTGGAGTTTTTCCCAATGGAAGTTCATCGCAACCAATTCAATGGTTTCTTCTTTGCCCGAAGTGTCCGGCTACCTTGGAGTCGTGATATCCTTTCCCGATCTCCGTTAAGAGTTCTTCTTTTGAAGGAATGAATAGTCTACCCTTGTAATACAGTAGTCCAGCTTCTATTTCCCAGTGTATTGGTAGTGATTCCTGTCTTTCTTTTAACTGACTTAGCTCCTCATTACGTGCCGTTCAAGTGTCGTCCTCTTTTCCGCCGCTCTTCATCAGCAAAATGTAAAAACCACTCCTGGTCCACCAAGGGGGGTTATGGACCCCCTGGTCCTCCTGGTCCACCCTGATCCACCCTGATCCAAATTTTCGGTGAAATTGCCAAAAGTGTGGATCAGAGCGGATCGGAGTCGACCAGGTGGACCATGGGGACCACGACCCCCCTTGGTGGACCAGGAGCGTTCAGAACCACCTTGGACCACGCTCCGACATTTCCCTGATGCCACTTATTCTGTCCAGGACTGAGTCGTCCATACTCTGCATTTGTATTGCTGGAATCATGGCACTGGACAGCATTGTCACCTCCTCTCGTCGGCCAGCGTGTCTGTGAATATCTTCTTCATCCAAGTATGAGTTGTCCTGACGGTCTGGATTTAGGAAACACATTTTGACTTTGAGTTCTTCACAGGTAATTAGCCGTTTGGGCCCGATATCGCTTGAGCCGAATCCCCGAGTTTCCCTTTTTGTGTCTTCCAGATTCTCTATCTCCATGGCATCGTGTCTTTGTACTTTTTTCCACCATTAGTTGTGCCATCCGATCGCCTGCCTTGAATTCGTAACTGGCATTCCGATGGTTCCGTAATATTACTTTTATTTCGCCGGTGTGATCCGCATCTATGACACCGCCGCCCACTGCTATTCCATGTTTATCCGCCATGCCACTTCTTGCCGCCAGCCTGCTGTATGTTCCTCTGGGTAGTCCTCTTGCGATTCCGGTCTCAACTAATATCTCTCTTTGGGCTGGTATGGTGCCATCCTTTAAGGCGGAGATGTCATGTCCTGCTGCCATCCTGGAACCTTTGGTTGGAACTATCGGATTTTGTTGCAGTCTTTTTATTCTGAGCCGGTTTGTTGCTAGCTTTTTTCCTTCCACAAGGCTGACCTGAATTCGGTGCTTTTTGTGGCAAATTGAAACTTCGAAATGTTTTGGTTTCAAAATTGTCTGTTCCCGATTTGTAGCTCCCTCCTGAGGGCAGTACTCTGGCCACCGACTTAGGGCATCAGGCTGGCCCCTTCTGCTGCTGGGGCGGTGCACTATTTTAAAATTGGCATTGGCCAGCCACTAAGCCCATCGGATCTGTCGGGGGTTCCAGACTTTAGTCAGAAGGAACGATTGCAAGTTCTGGTGGTCCGTGTACACCGTTACTGGGTCGTCTGATCCCAACCTGTACTGTTTCCATTCGCGGAATGCCTCTAGGATAGCTACGAACTCCTTGTCATGAATTTCATAATTTCGTTAGGCATCGTTTAGCTTTCCTGAGTGGAACGCGACCCTCTATAATCGTTTTCCCAAATACTGGGAAAGGATAGAGCCTAGTGCGAAGTCACTAGCGCTTGTCTCAATTGCGGTCTTGCGGTCTCCGTAAAAGTGTGCTAGAATCGGCGCTGAGGTAAATCTTCGCTTAAGCTCCTCAAAAGCTTTGTCCTGTTCTTCTCCCCAAAACCATAAATGTTTTCCTCCCTTGGTTTTCAATGTGTCGGTAATTGGTTTGCAAACCTTTGAGAAGTTTTCTGTGAAGCGTCGGTAGAAATTTGCAAACCCAATAAAGATTTGTACGTCTTTTACCGAACAATAGGGCTTTCCAATTTAGGATACTTTCAACCTTTTTTTCTCTGATGGTGACGCCGCTTTTTCACACGATGTATCCCAGGAATTCGACTGTGTCGACATGGAACACAGATTTCTTTAATGATACCGCGAGGTCATGGCGTTCTAGCATGGCCAGTCCTTGTTTGACCAGAGCCTCGTGTTCTTCCATTGTCTTTGAGTAAATTAGGATATCATCCAAATATACTACAACTCTGTGATCCAGGAATCGTCGCAGGATAGTGTTCATCATCGGCTGCAACGTGGCGCGTGTGTTGACCAACCCACATTGCATCACTTTATGTTCATAATGTGCATATCGGGTACGGAAAGCGGTCTTCCATTCATCTCCCTTTTTGATTGGGATTAAATGATAACCATCCTTTTGGTCTAGTTTGGTGAAGATAGTTGCACCGGCTACTGTTTCTCTCAGTTCGGTTATAAGCGGTGAAGGGTATTTGTTGGGGATGGTTAGCTTATTTAGTTGGCGGTAGTCCACGCATAATCGTAGCCTTCCGTCGGGTTTTGCGCCAAGCAGGATTGGTGCACCTGCTGGAGATTGGCTATTGACTATTTTCCCTTAGACTAACATTTTGTGAAGATATTTGTTGAATTCTTCAAGTTGGTATGCTGAGATTGGATATATAGGTCCCTAGGGTGGAGTGGCTCGGTCTTTGAGGTCAATCGCATGGTCGAAGGTTCGCCTGGGAGCCAGCATTTCTCCTTTTTCATTTTCAAACAATTCCTTGTATTGCCAATACGGGTTTGGTAATCCTTCTAATTGTACTTCCACCTGCCTAGTGGATCCGATCCTTCCTATCATTCTGGCCTCTTCATCCAAAGCTACGTCTCGTCCCATTCGAACATGTCGGCGATGCCTTCATCTTGTACATGCTCTACACACTTCGTTTTTTCGAAACACTATTTCTCCGGGGTTTCTGTACTTTTTTATTGGATGTTCGTCATGCCACCATCGGAACGGTATGATCATATCAGATTTGCCAGCGTCCGCTATCTCGCAGGAGACCATCGTTGTATGGCCATTGGTACTGATTGCGAGCTGAATCTGATGTGAAGAGTATTTTCCTTCCATGGAGGATACTTTGCGATTGAATGCGGTTATTTTAAGCGGCTTTTCTCTTATTTCATAAGGTACTTTGAGGGTGCGTGCAGTGTTTTGGTTTAGGAGGAATATGTTGGAGCCAGAGTCTAGTGACACTCTAATCTTATGCCGTTTGTCTGATATGACTAGCATGTGATTTCCTTCAGGGCACTGGTTGTGCTGTAGATTTGGTTTATATTTTTTCGCCTGGGGCCGGGGCCTCATATCTCATAACCCATCTTCATTGTGGTAACCTTTTGGGTTTGTTACCGCTCCTCTGCAGTTTCGGCTCCTGAACCCTACTCAGACAAACTGTTTTTTCTTTCCACCAAACATTTTTGAAAATATACAATAGTGTGATGATGGTTGGGGATTTCCGAGGGTAGGATTTTTCGTGAGAGGTAAAATCCTATCTTGTTTGTATATCGGGCAGCCTACTACTAGCTGTCTTTATCCCGTGCCGAGCGATTCCCATATACCAGGGGTAGTTCGTCTGATGATTCGTGCTTTCCTGCTCGGATGCGCCTGCCGTTCTGACCGACTTATCCACACTTATCGGTAGTTACGAGGAGTCTACCGTACCTATCGCCTAATTCCTCCAGCCTGAGCGGAAGTTTCTTCATGATGTGGGTAGCGGTTCTGTTTGTGCAATGAAGGTGCCCAACTTCTATGAGACAAATCTTGAGGTCGCACGCGTCGTCAGAGATGACAACCAAATGTGGTGTCTTGTTATCGAGTAGTGCGAGCCATAGCACCCATGGGTTATTTTTCCACATCAGACTCTGTTCTTTTAATTGTTTTCATTCATGTACTTTGAGACCTGCCCCGCGGGATGGTTAAGCTTGTGTCACTCTGGTTTGATGCCAGTTTCTCACTTATCTCCTTCGCTCGAGTTCCGTACTTGGCTCTTTTCTTGCGGTCTTTGTATCATCTTAGCTCTTTTACTAACTGTCCTTAGTCCTCGGGGGCCCTCCAACAAGTGGAGCCATTTTCAGGTCGTGTTACCCAAGGTGGGTTCCTTCGGTCCTGGGTCGATTTTATCTGGGATATAGGCTTCTGAACATCTTCGCCGCACAACACCCAGGTGCTACCAGTTTCCCATTCGGAACTTATCACGCTTTTGGGATCGATACACTCAAAGGGTAAAAGCAGATGAGTTTACTTCAGATTATTTCGGTTCCCCGTTCGATAGCTGGACTAGCCACATGCCATCTCCAGTGGTGCCAATGAGCGTGATAGCTCCTCATCTTCGCTAAAGGTCGATCCGAGTAGCATTTAGCTCGCTTGTCGCAAGGTTTCTCCAGACCAATCCGCACCCACAACGGCTACCTTTGGCTTTTTGGGTTTATGGTGGTTCGATCTTCCTCCAGGTAACTTAAACGATTTCCTTTGGATGGTGCTTACTCAAATTTCTTGCTGACAGTGGTTCCATCCCTGCTTTGTCAGGGTACATCAAGTGCATTGCCCTGTTGCTTTTCGTTCGTCGACCACTTTCTGATCGATACCAGTATGCCCGTCTGCCCAGACCCCCTGCATGATTTGCTACCAGGGTGCCGGCTTCCCGTTGTCTAGCTGATCGTACTCTTGCCTGGCCGGGTATACCCGTTTCTCTTTAGTGGAACATTTAGGTTTTTTCGTTGTCTTTGTCGTTGTTGGCTCCTCCCGGTTCCTTTTCGCACTTGAATTCGACCACTGGAAATTATTGTCCTTGAGCCTGTTTCCTTCCTGGAAATCTTCCACATTGCGGACGGCTTGGCGGAGAGCTTCTATCCAATGTCCGTCGTCGGCGTATTCTTGATGCATTGATATTCGCCGTACAGCCTGTTAGGCACAGAGCTCCCAGAAGGATAAGGGGGTCAAGTTACCCTACCTTCGCGCACCAACCTCTAAAAAAGACTTTGCAACACCCCCCTCCGGCCCCGACGTTGGGACAGTAGGTCACCATACGCCGTCTGGAAAGTTGCGTCCCCTCACCAATGACATCAGTAAAGAAGACCCTACTTGCAACACCGTATACGTCGCGGCCGTCCGTCCAACCGGTTCCTGTTCGCAGGATATATGAGAGGAGACCTCAGAGCACCTGATGCAAGTGAAAGAATCCAAATCGGACGGCATTGCATAGAGTTAGAGCCACTACAAGATGGGGTATCCAAAGGTGGCTACAAACTCACGGGATGTATCTCCCTTAGTTAGGCTTCCTTGTTCTGGAAAGACACCCAGTAACCAGTAGGAATGCACTATGCTCGGAAAGGGAGTCAGAGAATTCCCAAAAGGATTGTTGGCACGAGAACGATAACTATAGTCGGAACCATTTGTTCGATCGATAGGAAAGAGTCGTGTAATGCCCGATTAGACTAAGGGATGCCTCCTGCAGACAAGGTCAAAACGGAGCCAACAATATGAGGATTGGCCATCTTCTATCCTAGCGAATTGTTAGGGGCAGCCCGTAACGTGACTTATGATACCGGACTAGGCCTCGTGCTGGACTGGTCTTAGATGGAGAATCTTGTCTAGGAAGGCTCGTAACAAGGTGTAACTAAGTTACTCGCG
>Ga0307507_10007742_pt1 | contig 15332 bp, 6 predicted proteins | sample 7_EM_MG_FD_207223 | JGI IMG/M metagenome (GOLD analysis project Ga0307507, IMG submission 207223) | Populus trichocarpa ectomycorrhiza microbial communities from riparian zone in the Pacific Northwest, United States - 7_EM | ecosystem: Host-associated > Plants > Roots > Unclassified | place... | reverse complement strand
GTATTCGTCTCCCCTTTCATTTATTTCCATACCTTCCTCGTGTATATATAGACACTTTAGATCTCCATTTACAATTAAGTCGCTCACTCAATTCACCTACACTGCACTGTTACATATATTCCTATCCAGAACAGAACAGGCTTGTGAGTGGTGCTGCCCATAATGATACAGTCAATTTCCTCATTGAGGAGCTCCGAGAATTGGGAGATTATTACACAGTCGAACGACAACCATGGTCCTCTTTCGTGCAAATGAATGGAACTGCGTATTTCTTCGCAGATGGTGTATACTATCAACCAGGGCTAATGGAATATTCACCTAGCGTGAACACCCTGTTCCAATGCTGGACTCCACGTATTATGTCGAGTCGCTCTCCACCAACGAGCTCTCCAACATCCGCGCCTACCTCAATATCGACATGATAGCCTCTCCGGATTACATTTATGCAATCTATGATGGCGACGGCTCCGCCTTCAACATGGCCGGGCTGGCAGGCTCCGCGGAAATCGAGCACTTCTTCGAAGCCTGGTTTGCGGATAACGGACTCAACTCGACCGCCACGGCTTTCTATGGGCGATCGGACTGCCAGGCCTTCATCGGCAACGGCATCCCGGCTGGCGGCACTTTCACTGGCGCCGAGGAGATCAGGACGGAGGAGGCGGCGATGTTCGGGGGCGAGGCGGGGGTCGCGACGGATGTCAACTACCATCAAGCTAGTGATACGGTTGCGAATCTGAACCTGACGGCCTTTGAGGTGAACACGAAGGCGATTGTGGTGGCTGTGACCATGTATGTGAAAAGTTTCGAGTCGTTGCCGCCGAAGAGCCTGGCGAGGAGGGGTATAAGTGCAACGTTTGAGGGTTAGAAGAACGCTCAGCGGACTAAGAAGAGGGTGTTTGTTTAATGAGGGTTTCGGATGCTATCTCACGTACAGTTGGTATGGCTGGACACTCGCTCTTTTTTTTGCGCGTGTATGTTTTTGATTTTCCGCACTGAACTCTGAATTAATACCAACCGGTAAACTGTACATAGATTAGTGAGTGTTACGAGACATTAAACCTAACATTCATGTTCGGAATCAGAATCGGCAGCGTGGGAAAATGAGTATAGTTGCTTTTCAAGCGTAACACTGAAGTACGTAAGTAGAAGAGATTCTGGGACTGGAAGATGGAGGTTAGTAACTTTCTTAAATGCTTGCTCAACCAAATAAAAATCTTATGATACCAATAGAGATTAGTATTATCCTTAGGTAATTCTTGTTCCGGAAATCTGTAAAAGAGTGCAATTATTATTGATTATTGCTTAATGTCTGATGCGGTCCTAATTAAGGTCCATGCAGACTAATACCGCGTTTTAGGTACAAAAAACCTCCAAGGGAGACGTGAGAGGTAATACAGCATATACCCCTCCAGATAGCATATGTACTACATCAACAGGAGGAAAAATACCTTTAGGTTACTGCTCCGAGACTCAAAGAGTATCTGTCTGGAATGCCCACCTTGCCCTGTCTGCCGCTCGTACCATGCTTCCATTTGAATTGAGAAAACCGTAAAATTGATATTGTGTGCCTGCCCTTGCTCCCTTAATTGCCCTATATGTGTATACGCCTGTGGTCCTCCTGCTTACAGCTTGATTTCCACCCAAAGGAACAGCGGGACGTGTAAGAACTAGGTGTCTTGCCCTAGGGCCCCAACCTAGGTCCCCTATTTCCCATCTCCTGCATCCAATAAGTGCGCTCGGCTTAGTACTAGTGGTAGGGGTGCACCAAGCCCCTACACCTAAGTGCTCACGCTGCCAACAGTACCAGAATATAACTGGATAGATTGAGGTATAGAGGAAGACGGAATACCGCGCGGTAGGTCCAGGCTGTTCGGGTAGGGTGGGGAATGAGAGGCTCATCACAGACTTCCCGGGGCGTATACGGTTCGTTCGGTTGCCGTGCCGTGTAGAGAGGTGCCGTATAGTGTAATCGTATGCCGTACGGGAGGAAGGGGGGACGCTGGATATAGATGCGATGATTCGGATGTAGACCGATGTACAGACTTGAGGAGTTTCAATGTATTAGACGTACTGGTCGTTTTTGAGCTTTCCGTTGGGGCTCACCCTCCCAGCGAAAAATTCTCCACGCCACCGCGTCGACGTTGCGCAGCTGTACACATGTCTCTACGTTTGCTCTGGTAATCTATTGGCACAATCCTGATGGAACGCCAATATAACTGCCAGGTTCCCGGGCTCCACCGCGTGGAGGTGCAGAGGCTGATTTTCATGAAGCCCAAAGAGTGCAATTACACGCCGCCTCAAAACGGGACTGAAGGTATGAGCTGTTGTCAGCCTCTCTGAAATACCGAAAAAAAACTCTATAAATTTAACATCTTTTAGGAGAAAAAGCATCAAGGATATACACGAGTTTATCCTAAGCGCTAGACAGTTTCCGGAATTCCGTATGAACAAGAAGCAATCCGAAGCCCTGTTTAAGAATAATACATCCAGCTCAGCGGAGCACATGATGGTTTCCATCCAACCATAAATTATCACAGAGTAAAGTGCCAATATATGAGCTTCAACAGTGTGAAGAAGCCAGACACAATTTTTCCTACACAATCCTCCAGCGTCATGACGGCAAATCAGACATATGAGTGATTGTGAATGGCGCCCCTTCCAACTTCTCTCTCTCCACCTCTTCCAGGCCAGGCCAAACCCACGGCACAGTAACCTCGAACCTCTTCCTAGGTTGAATCTGCATCAAGCTTTGGAGTAACATGTCCCTCGACTTTTGATGCCAGCTCCTGGCGCCTAGCGTAAGCGTCAAATATCTCAAGTCCTCGATGTTAGCAAGGATACCGCACGCCTTTTCCCATGTGTCCTTATCGTAAGGTGGGTAGGTGAAGCTTGAGTCAAAGTAGATGTCACGCTTGAAGTACCAGTAAATTTCTAAAGAGCGAATGTTATTGAAACGGCAAGGCAGTGTCATAGTGGAAAAATGGATGAGAGTATCGAGGTGCTCGAAACGGAAAGCGTTGCGAGAGTACAGGATATCGACTGCCTCGGAGTACCTATAATCAAACTCAGCTTCAGTAATGTATGTTAGAGATTATTTAAAAAAAAATTTAGTACGATTAACCCATTGGGTATTACGTACACTAGCCGGCATGTCCTCAACAGTGGTAGAAGCTTTGCGCTACGTTGCTCCGACCATATGTCACCATATCCACTCGCGTAACAGCAGTCATAATGTCTTTCTGCCGTGTCTGACGTATTAATACAGGGCTTGTTGAGCAGCTTTTTGCGTTCCTGTATAATATGTACCAGGTTGTCCGTAATTGCGTACTCCCATATTATCAACCGGATTTCTGTAGACAGCTTGGTTATAATGTTCGATTTATTCTGCGGTAATGTCCGTTGTTTGATCGTTGAAGCACTGCTAGAAGAGGGAAGCGGAAGTGTAAGGGCTCGTGGGCGGGGCTTTGGTTGGAAGTGTGCTGCTTCTTGTCGTCGCAGACTTAGATAGTTGAAATCGCTATTCTGTGCCGGTGGAAGACCATCGTAAAGAGGTTTGCGGGTCTTCTGTCGCCTTTTGCTGAGCCATCTGTCAATGAAATCAATAGGATAGCAGACTGCGTCTATTGTTGTAGTGACCCCGAGGTCTATAATGGCACACAAAGATGGCATTTTGGGTTCAAGAGTTAAACATTAGAACTAGGAAACATATCATACTAATACAGACAGAGTTCAGGAGGTCGATTGAGCGCAGCCTTACGGGGCTGAGCCCGGTGACTCCTGTGGAAGACGAGGCTTGACTTGGAGGCTGATACCTAGGAGAAGCCAAGAGTGAGACAAACCGGACAAACCGCCACTTGCACCACGAAGGGTTTCCAGCTTCCTTGATAGACCCAAAGATAGAGTAATTGGAAGGTATAAAATAATGGTGTCTTAGTAAGTCTATGTTAATAAGTTAATTAGTCACATTCAGTTAGTATATCTAAAATCTCAAGTTTGTCTGAAAGGCACTAAGTATTGGTCCGCTTAGCCGCACAGCCCGCCTAGTCGCACAGGCCAAATCTAGCATCACCACCTCAGCAAAACCGAGGCTATCTTCGATATACAAAATCTATTATCTACACAACTCTAGCAGATAAGGCTTTAAGGAGCTGCGAATCTAGCCAACTAGAGCTCGCAGCCCTTAAACCTCTGTAGTAGATTTATTTTCCTTATTCGCGTACCCTAAGATGGAGGTGTAGTAGTAGCCTCTCTTACCTCTATTACCTTAATTAATTAAATTTCCTTATTAAATGCCTTATTACTCTTCTTCTTAGGTATCCTTTTAGCTACTTTAGCCTTTTAATAAAGCTACTAGACCACTTTTAATACTTTTTTACTTATTATTATTTAGCTTTTTTACTACTTTTTCTATAGACTTATATACTTAATTAGTAAGTTAAGTAACTCTCTTTTCTACGTCTATATAGTGCCTATTTTTTTAATAAATACTTATTAGATTTTCCTCTTTTTACTAGCGTATTATTTATCTATCCTAGCCTACTTATACTTAGTTTTTAGGTCCTTTACTTACTATACTTTAATAAGGCTTAAAAATAAAGGATTACCCTCTTTAATATTATATAATTTATTAAAAAGGCCTTTACTCTTAGTTTACTTATTATTATTATTATAGATGTCTATTTTAAGTCTATTATTCGTCTATATATTTTAGAAAGTTAAGTATAGCTAAAACTTCTTTTTTATTACCCTATCTGCTATAGTGTTTAGCAGGTTCTATATGCTAGTCTTATTATTAGGCTAGGGTAGTAATATTATTCTAAATAGGCTTTTAGGTAGCAAAGACTTGTTATATATATACTTTAGGAAGTGGCTTAAAATAATATTAAAATTAAGCAGATATATTCTAGTCTTTTTTTATCCACTAATAATATTATTTAGCGTAAAAGCCTAGTTATATATATCCTAGAAGAACCTCTAAAAGTATTACTTGCTTATAGAAATAAGCCCTTGGCTATATACTATATAATAATTAAATTTACGACTATAATACTTTACTCGCAGTAAAAATAATAAAATAATAAGAGACTAAAGTCTATATATATACTATAAGGCAGAAATACAGCTATAGAAACTTTATTTATATAATACTAGTTAAAGATCTCTATATTTGTCGGGAATAAGGCACGTGGTTGTCACGTGTCGCCGCGGCACTACCGTGGTAAGGAATCTTAAGTTCCTCACCCTCCCTCATTTTAAAGAAAGATAAGCATATTAACCAACATCACTGTAACCTACTCGAGTAGCCGTTATTGGTGAGTCACCCTGTGTGACCAACACTGATTAGTGGTTGAATACATAGTTAACCATAGAGCAGCTAGGTTTTCGAATAGAAGAGACAGTCTCATACAGGGATGCTATATGTGCTTATATGGAATGGATCCCGGCGATACTATGCTACCTTAGACTTGCGGAAAACTAGTAACAGAAGTGTTACTGTCGGAACGTTAATCACGTGACGTAGTCACGAGACTACGAGGCGAGACTAGCTAATCTAACTCGGAGCAACCCCTGACTTCTAGACAACAATCAACTACCAACTTCAACACCACATACATACCACTACAAGTGATATTCGTGCACGTTAATAATGCGAGTATACCAACACTAATCAGTAGACGTACAGATCAGAAAATACGCAATAGCAAAGCTTAAAACCATGCATTAGCTTAACTGCTAACGCGTTAAATCGCAGAGCTATCACCCTATTTCAGTTAAAGGAGAAAACTACGTTACCCTTAAAGCTTAAGACCACATATCAGCTTACTGATGCGTTAGATCGCCTAGAGAATTATATTTTTACTTAGAGAGAGCTACGTTATCCTTAAAGCTCGAAACCACGCATTAGCTTAACTGTTAACGCGTTAAATCGCCTAGAGGACCCTTAAAGCTTAAAACTACGTATTAACTTAACTATTAACGCGTTAGATCGCCTAGAGGACTGTATCTTTACTAAGAATTGTCTACAGTATCTAAGAACTGTAGATTCGTTAATAGGACACATACACACCCTTATATCCTTACCTTAAACCTTAACTTCTTTAAACTGACGACTACCCTTATACACAAAGACACGACAATATGGAAATTAACTGGAAGAAAAGAATTACTAAATACGGCTACGGAATCGACTTAGAGACGGCTATAGATAATAACCTAATAGAGTATATGGAGACTAAGATACACCTATATACACGATCTAACCTTATAGACTTTATATTGTGGACAGTGTTTTAGGAAGACTTTAAGAACTTTACGCTAGAGACCTTTAAATAAGTACAATCTAATACTAGAATAGGAATCCGTTAATACCTAGTTAAGAGAGGAGTATATATTGTTAAGCAAGATAAGAGATACTCCCTTGGCAAGGTATTGACGGACGTTGCTAATAAAGAAGAGTTTTATAAATAAACGGATAAGGAGCTTATTACGGCCCTTATAGAGGTAAAACCAATAATTATAACAACTCTATAAGACCAACTTAATTCGACCTTAGACAAGCTTGCTATATCTCCAGCCCTACTACTAGCTACTCCACTAACTCCACTAGCTACTCCGGTTGCTGTACCGCTAGCTACTCCAATTGCTACCCCTACTACCCCTACTACCCCTCCCGGTCCTTAATCCTCCAATTATAACTAAATCTACACTCTTATTAACCAACTGCTATAGCCAAGAGAGTAGCAGCCGCAGCAGCTATAGCAGCCGCAGCAGCTATATATATATACACTACCTGAACTAGCCGTGCCTAGTGTGGAGCAAGGACCTAGATATAGTAAGGAGGTGGCTATAATTATGAAGATCTACACAGACAACTAAAAGTATGATGGAGTTAATAACAGCTTTAACTTTAAGCTAACTATCTTCTATAACATCTGTAATAGATCTGGCTTACTACTAAAAGGCTACGTAGTGGCATTCCCTAGCATGCTAAAAGGGCTTACTTAGGACCACTACTATAACAGTAACCTTAAGTTAAGACCTTTTATGCAAGCCTATCACCACATATAACAGTTCTTTAAAGGGCTAGAATACTACCGTAAGAACCTTATAGAGTGGAATAGTATAACCCTCTAAGGAGTTATGGACGAGAACCCTAATAAGTTAATTTATTAGAACTTCTAACTGCTTATAGATAAACTGCTAAAGTAATATTATAGACTATACCTAGACTTTTGTATAAACCGCATTCTTATAAATAAGTTGGTTACTGCTTGCCAGGGAGTGCTAGCATGCTATATTACTGTCTCTAACCCTTTAAAAGACCTCTCTTAGTTAATTAGTAAGCTATAATCCTCTATTATTACGTGGGAAAAAGAACACCCCCTATAGGCCTTAATAAAATCGTCTCACTAAGCCTTTTTTATGGATTAATGTTACTATTAAAATAACTAAAATTAAGACTGAAATACCTGTGACGGCTCGAACCATTGAACAAACGTCTTGACGAATACTTGAACAAATGCTTCCAAGATGAAGCGAACGAATGCTGTATTACGAAGATATTAAGCTGAGGAGCAAGAGAAGGTGGTGAGGCCACGTCCATATACACATGCCAAGTCCTAAGCGAACCCCTGACTAGGTGACGCGCTCCAGCGCCGTCACAATACCAATCGCTACAGCAGCAATCGCCCCTATAAAACTAACGGCAGACTAAAGGCCAAGTGCTATATCTACAAGAAGGAGGACTGCCGTTTATAGAAACACATAGAGGAGGAGCGTAATCGGTCCAAAGATAACTATAAGAGACGTTTTATTAATATTAAGGGCTATAATAAGAGTAACTTTAACAACTACTTTAAGCAATACGTCGCTACTTATAAAAGAGATAAAGATAATAACTTAGACTTTAAAGCCTATATATATAACGCTAACGGCTCTAGGAGCGATGCCGGAGAACCTAATAATAGTTCTGCCTATATCACCACCTTTAGAACACTTACTATGGAGGAAGCAACCTCTATAAGCGTAGAGCTAGCTAATAAGGCTTATATACACCTGCTTACGGCTTTAGAACTTACTATGGAGTCTACCATAGAACCTTACATGGAGACCAACCCATTTACCTACAGTACGGCCACAACTATAGCGCCATAATATACCTTAACGGTCTTTATAGGAATTATAATTAATACAGGTACTTCGCGTAAGTCTATAGCTGGCTATAGCTAATTCTAAGCTTTATAGGCTGTAGACAAGTCTATAAGCCTTAACATATTAACTAAGGGCTAAGTAACTGTCTAATTTAGGATTAGAGCCTTTACGTCTATCAGAACCATAGACGTCAATAGCCCTATAGGCAAAGTATAATTCTATATTATTATAGCAGATACTCCTTTTCTACTTTGCCTAGTAGATATAGACAGACTTTATATTAAATATAATAACCTAAAGGACGTTATTATTACTCGCACCAAAAGGGTGCTAGTAGTTAGATAATTTGGCCACCTATTTCTCTTATAGAGCTTCTCCTTACAGTCTTATTTAGTTAAGTCTTTTAATATAAACCCTTGCTACTTAACTAACATAGAACTACAACGTCTATACCATTAATTTAGTTACCTATTAGTTAATAGACTGCAAAAGCTTCTTAATAAGGCTGGCTACGGCTATAACACTAATAGATCTGCTATTAAAGAGCTAACTAAACTCTGCCACTACTACTAGAAGTATAGCAGATCTCTAGGTAGATTTCGCTTTACCTTATAAGATAACATTAATTTTAATTATAATATTATTGTTAACATTATATATATTAGCGGCTCCCCCCTACTATATATAGTTAACGAAGTAACTTAATTTTAAGCTAGTAGATAGCTATAAGATATCAGCGCTAAGCACACTTAGAATATTTTTTAAATGTGCTAGATTAATAGCTATTTAGAACTACTAGACTTAATTACTATAGACGCTAAAAAGAACTTTGTTAGTAAGGAGTTTAAGCACTATGCTACTACTATAGGAGTAACTATAAAGTCAGTTCTAGTTAAATTACACAATTCCATTGGAATGGTAGAACGCTACTATAGTCCGCTATAAGAACTTCACAACGACTTTTGGAGCTCTTGCTGCACCCGGCCCAAAAAGACCAAACCAACCAAAAGAACCCTGAAAAACACCCTGATAATCCCCTGAGATACATGCATCACAGGGAAGGCACAGGTGGAACGACGGTGGTACGCAGTCACGCGCAACCGCCAGACCTATACCCAATAATGGCCCCCCACAACAACAATAAGGACGGGCGAATACCATACCAGAAAGTGGAAATACCCTAATTAAGAAGGCATCTAATAAAATATAAAGCCTATTAGACGCGTCTAGTATCTAGAACTGTGGGGGAGTATCTATTAGCCATTACAAACTAATACAGCTAGCAGAATGGCTCTAGTTTAGCGAACCTTAGGCGCCCCTCTAGTAAACCCTTAATTAAATCCTCCAACGGCTAAACAAAATTAAAGATAAATAAAAACCCTCCCTATAGGCGAACTACACCTAGGCCGCCATAGCTGCGCTTTTATAGCATAGGGAACCTACCCCCCTAAAGACAATAACTGGGCATATAATTATAATATAACCAAATATAGAAAAGGTAGAGGAACTTAGGGGACAATTAGAAACAGAAGTTCTTATAGAGATTTACAAGGAGGTCTATAACGCCGTTACAGTCCAACACCTTAGGAGTGGAGATATTAGAGTTACCCTAAAGGACTAATAGGCAAAGGAATAGGCTATAAGGGTAGGGGACAGGCTAGGAGAGCATATTGGCATAAAAGTGCTTTATAAAGATTACCTAGTTAAAGTCCTGTCGGTTCCTATAAGCCTTAGGGTAGAAAGGGGACGCTAGGTAGATAATACAGCAACTATATAAGAGATAGTAAAATAAACGGAATACCTTATACTAGGACTTGTAATTACCCAGATCCAATAGCTTTAACAGGAAAATATAAACTAAGCATATAATAAGAATAATAAGAGGATATAAGGGGCGCTAGAGACTTACTAGGGAGACAACAGATGAATATATAGCTCCCTTATTATTAGCGTATATATACTAGGAATGCAAAAACTCCTTATCTAAAAAGGAATAATTATAAATGGCCTTATATATAATATAAGGCTCTACAACTACAGACTACGCCTAGAATGATATTATTGCTATATATAATGGGGACACACCTAATCCACATACGCAGCACAGGTGTGCTGCGGCTACTGTGCAGGCCCCTATAATATAAGATAATATACAAATTAAGACTAAACAAAATGCGCGAACTGTTACTGAAGCACATATAAGGCGTGGGAGAGAGAAGACTGCATTAAATACAGGAGACGGAAGGAAAGGGCTTAATAGCTACAGGAATAACTGCATGCTAGGTTATATAAATGGAAACAACAAGTAATAAGCTAGGGGGATATAGGTGTCTTCCTAGCGTTTCCTACCTTTAATACTAGGGGGCTAAGCTAGCTATCCTAAGCCTTAATAGGCTAAAAGTGACGCCGTGCAATATTACTAGACTAAATAGGGATATAAGGGACATATAGGATACAAGGGAGAGAACGCCTAGTAGGAAGACCCCTATAGATGGCTATAGTAAGTTTAAGGCCGGGATAATTAAGAATTAGATTTAATGCGGTAAATATAATATACGCAGCTAGCTTATAAGGGGTATATAGCTAACTGGTAAGAACAGGGGAAGAACCAGAGGCAATAACAAACTTAGATTTAGAAAGGCTAGTAGGAATATAAGATATAGGAATAGAAAGCTCTATATAAAATAAGTAGTGGCCAGGGAGCAAATACAGGAGACGGAAGTTCTGAACATTTTAGAGAAAGTGGAAACAGAAGAAGCAAGGAGTAAAGGAGAGGTAAAGGACCCCCACTAGGGGTCCGCCACTTAACTATTATATAGTATAACTGCGGCAATACAAACTACTATTTAGCAAGGCCCCTACTAGACAGTCTAGACCTAGAGAAATACTATATTCTTACTATATAAGAGCCGTATTATAATACCTACATATAATTAATATACTGCCCCTAAGGATTTTAGCTCCTGTATGAACCAAAAGCAGCTATACGCGTATGCTTTATAATTAGCAAAAATATTAGCCTTGCCTTATGGTTATGGCAGGCAGTTAACCTAGATATTATAGTTATAACCATCCAGATATATAGGGGACTAGTATAAATTATTAATATCTATAACCCTAGGGTTAAAGGGGTAGCATAGACAGAGAATATTATATCTGTAATAAGCTTGCTAGAAACTAAATACGCGGAGTCTATTCTACTAAGAGATATAAACCTCTACTATCTATAGTAGGGGGGTATCCATGTTGCTACTAATTAATAGGTAGAGTGCCTACTAAGAGCTATAGATAATAGGGGCCTTAAGCTAGCTACCCCCCTAGGTGCAATTATATGGCAATAGGGCACTACTAAAAGTACAATTAACCTTATAATTATGGACGAAAACCTATACTAGAGACTTAAAAGGTGCTCCCCTAAAGAAAAATAGGCACTTATCTTAGACTATATCCCTATCCAGATATAACTAGATCTGGATATTAAGGCGCAACTAAATAGTAAAAGATACGCAATAAGGAAGCTTAATATAGATAGCTTCCTTAATATAATTAAATAATAACTTTAAGACCTAGAAGAAATCCACCTAATACTAAATAAGTGAGGCTTATTGGCTACCCCTAAGAAAATTAATTAAAGACTAGAAAGGATCTAGGTAGCAATTAAAAGCGGGCTAGAAGAGCACTGCCCAGTTTTAAAACCGGGCCCCTACGCGTAATATATATGGTCCGCATAGTGCGCGGCCCTTATAGCCGGCTAATGACAAGCAAGGAGGAAATATATAAGTAGCCATAATTCTAAGGACGAGAGATAATATAAAGACACAAGAAACCAGCTAAAGAATACCCTAAGAAAAGAAGCAAGGAATAACTGGAGATGGTTTATAAATAAACACACTACTAACCTAAGTCTCCCCTATAACAAGGGCCTTTGGACTATAGTAAAATGGGTAAAGAAAAAGGCGGGACGCCTAGTAGAAGATCTATATCTACTACCCCTACAAAGAGCAGGCAAACTATAGGCTATAAGTAATAATAATAAGAAGGCAAAGATCCTTATAGAAAGATTTTTCCCTTAACCAGCTCTAGTAGACCTTAGCGACATCACTAGTAAAATACTGGTGACTTGCCTAAGGGTTAACAGCGATATGATAACTAAAGAAATGGCCAGAACTATTAGCCGCCTTTTAAATAATATAGCACTAGGACCAGATAGGATCCTAAACAAAGCCCTAAAGACTTATGGACCATTTATAGCACCTTAGCTTACAGACGTAGCCAGAGCATGCTTTGCAATAGGCTACTACCCACGACTTGGAAGATCTATAACAACGGTTATTTTACGAAAAGAAGGTAAAGCAGACTACTTAATCCCAGGAAGCTACCACCCTATTGCCTTAGAAAATACCCTAAGTAAGATCTTAGAAAAGGTTATAGCGGACCATATAGCAGATATGGCAGAAGAATACGCCCTACTACCATAAAGCTAAATAGGGGTAAGAAAGAATCACTTAACGCTATTAGCACTTATACTACTCGCTACTACCATTAGAACTGTATGGGCTATATAAAAGGACTTTATAGTATTAATGCTTAGCCTAGATATTAGCGGCGCCTATAATAATATACCCTATAAGCGTCTCCTATACATCCTTAGGGTAAAGGGCTTCCTAGAATAGATTATTTAATTTATTTAAGGATTTACAGGCTAGAAAGAAATATTACTAGTCTTTAGCAGATACAAGAGCCCCCCTATTATAGTTGTAACAGGAATACCATAAGGATTACCTTTATCGCCTATACTCTTTCTTTTCTTTATAAGCAACCTACTTAACACCTTTAAGGAAGGGGCGACCTAGGGGATAGGCTTTGTTAATAACACAAACCTAATTATATATGGGCCAACAGCCGTAAAGAACTGTAGGACACTAGAGAAAGCCTATAACACCTATATAGAATGGGCAAGATAATATAGAGTATAATTCTTACTAGAGAAATACCAGCTAATCTATTTTATAAAAAAATATAACCAATCTGCAGATCTTTAGTATGTAACCTATATTTAAGGCTTTAGGGGTTAACCGGTTTAAGGCCTAAGGGTATTAGGAGTATAGGTAGACAGCAAGCTCTGGTGGAGCGTATATATGGCGCAAGCGGCCCATAAGGGCCAAGTATAGTATATCGCCATGTTTAGGATCGTTAATTCTATATAGGGTCCATGCTTCTAGAGGTCACGCCTACTATATACAGCAGTTGTCTGGCTAACCATAACATATAGATTTAGCATTTAGGCCACTAGAGAAACCAAAAAAGGCCCCCCCAAATCACTCCTTAAATTACTCTAAAAGGTCTAAACAGCCTGCCTTAGGAGTATAATAGGCGGGTATAAGTAAACGGCTATAGCATTGCTTAAGAAGGAAGCTAATATTCCCCCCCTATAACTATATATTAAAGCTAATGTAATGTAAAGGGTGTAAAAGGAACGCAACTCTAATATTATAAAGTATATTAAGACACGCCTAAACAAACTATAGAGGGACCCTAGGGTGCCCTATAGGAGAAGGAACCAACAACCCTAAAGTAGGGAAGATATATTAGGAAAACAGGTAGAGAAAGCAGAAGAAGAATAGTGCGGCGCTAGGGCCTAGGCTTATATAGAGGAGGAAGGAAGATACGCAAGAGGCCAGTAAAGATAATAGTAAGGGAGAGAAAGAAGCCAAAGTAGAGTATAAAAGAGTACTAGAAAACCATCTACCGCAATATAATACTGGTTGGACTGACGCTGGAGAGATAAATAGGAGTTAAAGGTATAGAGGTAGACTTAGGCAAGGGGAACCTAAGCCATAGCATAGGTAATACTATGGGGGGTAAATACCTAAGGGCTCTAAGAGGGCCTAACAAAGGTAGAAAATACAATGGTAACACTCTTAAGGACAGGAATAATAGAACTAAAAGATTAGCTTTACTAGGTAGGTGTTCTAGTAGGTAGCCTAAGGTGTAAATATAGCTGGCTAAGACAGACACCAAAACATGTAATACTGTTATGCCCCTTATGCACTAGCTGAGAAGTAATGCTCTTAGCAGCTGGCATAGAAAACTATAATATACTACTCTTAATATAGAAAGGCCTTAAGGCGGCTACCTAGTGGCTTATTGGCTAAAATGTGCTAGACCAGTTCCGGGTTATAAAGGAAATAGCAATAGAAGGCAAAGGGGCGAGTAATAGGCGCCCCCTAATAACTCTACAGGAGTAGAGTATAGTGTGTAATACTAGCGCGTCTGTAGGTTTATTATAGCAGTAGTGGTTCCTAAGAAGGTTAAAAAGTAAGGTAGTAGAGCACCACTGGTGACTTATAGGCAACTTATAAGCGAGCCCTAAAAGGCGGGGAGATGGATTATGGGGTTTTCTTAAATAGAGTTTTCTCCCTATATATATATAAGGAGTAGTCCGCGTGGGCCTAACAGGGATCCGAATCGGACGTTAAGCAATGAATAATATATATAGTCCGCTATAATAAGCCTACCAAATTATTATAACTGAAATTCCTAAAATTAGCAAGGAGATAGCCCTACAAATAGCCTTTAAAGCTATTAATAATACGGCTGGCCTAGAAGGCCTAGTCCCTATACTCCTAGTCTTTAGAGCCTACCCCTAAATAGTTAAATCGGACGCGCCATTACCTTTAGTTACACAGCGAGCTGTGGCTATTAAAAAAGCAATAGTGGAAATCTAGAAGCTATAAGCTAAATAATAAATTGCTAACGCTCTTAATATGCGAAATAGACTATAAACTAACGCTATTTACGGCCTCCTACTGTATTCGCCTGTCTTAGTCTGGAGAGAAGGCAATACTAGCTAAAGTGGTTATTGGGACAGACCATATATGCTACTTACCGTTGACGGTAAGACCTGTACCATTATCGGCAAAATATGGTACCCTTTCAATGGCCTCAATGGTTGGTGGTTGACGCAATTGGCGTGTAGTTAAGGTCATTTGGCAACTTAACCGACTAGCCTATGTCGTGTTTTTTTAACACGCAGCCTATGCGCAACCTGCGTGTAACCTGCCAGTAATCTGCGCATTTGGTAACTATAATTATATTTACCTCTTTTATACTAATAACATATTTTAAATAAATAAAAGCTACTTTAAAGCTATTTATAAGGCTAGCAAAATAAATAATAT
>Ga0307507_10007741_pt1 | contig 15336 bp, 11 predicted proteins | sample 7_EM_MG_FD_207223 | JGI IMG/M metagenome (GOLD analysis project Ga0307507, IMG submission 207223) | Populus trichocarpa ectomycorrhiza microbial communities from riparian zone in the Pacific Northwest, United States - 7_EM | ecosystem: Host-associated > Plants > Roots > Unclassified | place... | reverse complement strand
GCCGGGGCGAAGGTCCGGGTGCAGTCGGACGGCGGTGACGTCGGGCAGGCGACCATCGACCTCGCCGACTTCGAACAGGTCGGCGGCGCGGGCGGCCAGCCGGCGAACTCGCTGTCGGTCACGGATTACGGCGCCACGGCGAACGACACTTCGGACGACTCGCAGGCGTTCCGCAACGCCATCTCGGCGGCGCGCTCGCAGGGCCGCGAGGTGTGGGTGCCGAGCGGGCGGTTCGAAGTCCCGTCGGCGCTGGCGGTCGACCAGGTGACCATCCGCGGTGCGGGCCAGTGGTACACGGTGTTGCACGGCAACAACATCTTCAACAACGGCGGCGCGTCCGGGAACATCAAGCTGTACGACTTCGCCGTGTTCGGTGACGTGACCGAGCGCAACGACGGCAGTCCGGACAACGCTTTCCACGGCGTGCTGGGCAACGGCTCGGTCGTCTCCGGGCTGTGGATCCAGGACACGAAGTGCGGGCTGTGGCTGATGAACGGCGCGTCCTCGAACCTGACGATCGAGAACAACCGCATCCTCGACACCCAGGCCGACGGCGTCAACTTCGATGGCGCGGTGACGAACTCGGCGCTGCGCAACAACTATCTGCGCAACAACGGCGACGACGGGCTCGCACTCTGGTCGAACGGCCAGGCCGACTCGGGCAACTCGATCACCAACAACACCGTGGTGCAGCCGAACCTGGCCAACGGCATCGCGCTCTACGGCGGCTCGAACAACACGGTGAGCGGCAACCTCGTGCAGGACACCAACGCGCTCGGCGGCGGTCTCCTGGTCGCGAACCGGTTCAGCTCGGTGCCGCTCGGCGGCACGATCACGCTGTCGGACAACACCACGCTGCGCGCGGGCGCGCTCGACCCGAACTGGCAGTTCGGCGTGGCGGCGCTGTGGTTCGACGCGCGTGACCAGGCGATCACCGGCGCGACGATCCGGGTCACCGGGTTCCGCGCGATCGAAAGCCCGTACGCGGCGATCCAGTTCATCGACGGCAACGGCGCCGGGAAGACGATCCAGGGCGTCACCATCGACGGCGCCACCATCCAGGGCGCCGGGACGTTCGTGGCGCAGTCGCAGACCACGGGCTCGGTGACGATCAGCAACCTGACCGCGTCCGGCGTCGGCGTGACCGGGACGTACAACTGCCCGTACCCGACCTCGATCCCGAAGATGACCATCGGCGGCTCGGGCAACAGCGGCTGGACCGGCACCTGGGGCGACTGCTCGACCTGGCCCGCGCCGAACTCGGGCCCGCCGCAGCCGCCGCAGTCCGGCAGCAACATCGCGCGCGGCAAGCCGATCAGCGCGTCCGGCTCGCAGGGCGGCTTCCCGCCGTCGAACGCGGTGGACGGCGACGCCGGCACCTACTGGGAAAGCACGAACAACGCCTTCCCGCAGACGCTGACCGTCGACCTGGGCGCACCATCGGCGATCAACGGCGTCACCCTGCGGCTGCCATCGTCCTGGGGCACTCGCACCCAGACGGTGACGGTCTCGGGCAGCACCGACGGCGGGGCCTACTCGACGTTGGTGGCGTCTCGGGGCTACGTCCTCGACCCGGCGTCGGGCAACACGGCGTCGGCGTCGTTCGGGACGACGACGCAGCGGTACGTACGGCTGACGTTCACCGGCAACACAGGATGGCCCGCGGGCCAGGCGTCGGAGTTCGAGGTGGCCTCGGCTTAGCGAAGGGTAAGGCAAACGCGGCGTGCCGTTAAGGTCCCCTTACGGGCGTCAGACGCCCGTAAGGGGGCCTTAACGGCAAGTTGCTGCGGCTGCCGCTGGTGAGGCGGGTCAGCAGGAGGCGTAGGCCGTGAATGGCACATTCACGGCCTTAACGACCCTCAATGTGCCATTCACGGCCAATGACCACCGCGTCCCCAGTCCGTCGAAATCTTGCGCTCGATTGCTGTAAAGTTTCACTCATGACGCGTCGTCTTGCCGAAGTCGCCCGCCAGGTCGGGGTCAGTGAAGCCACGGTCAGCCGGGTCCTCAACGGCCGGTCCGGGGTCTCCGCGAGCACCCGGGCCGCCGTCCTCACCGCGCTGGACGTGATGGGTTACGAACGCCCCACCCAGCTGCGCGGGGAGCGCGCCCGCCTGGTCGGGCTGGTACTGCCCGAGCTGCAGAACCCGATCTTCCCGGCGTTCGCCGAGGTGATGGGCAACGCGCTGGCCCAGCAGGGTTTCACCCCGGTGCTCTGCACGCGCACCGCCGGCGGGGTGTCCGAGGCGGAGTACGTCGAGCTCCTGCTCCAGCAGCAGGTGTCCGGCGTCGTGTTCGCGGGCGGGCTGTACGCGCAGAGCGACGCCGTGCACTCGCACTACCACCACCTCGTGGAGCGCAAGCTGCCGACGGTGCTGATCAACGCCGCCGTCGACCATCTCGGGCTGCCGCAAGTCAGTTGCGACGACGCCGTCGCGGTCGAGCAGGTCGTCGGCCATCTGGCCTCGCTCGGTCACGAGAAGATCGGACTCGTCCTCGGCCCGACCGACCACATGCCCTCGAAGCGCAAGCTCGAGGCGTTCCGGGCGTACGCGGCGAAGCTCGGGCTGCCGGCGCCGGACGAGCTCGTCGAGCACGGCATGTTCTCGATCGAGGGCGGGCACGCCGCGGCGGCCCGGCTCTACCCGCGTGGCGCCACCGCGGTGCTGTGCGCGAGCGACCTGCTGGCGCTGGGTGCGATCCGCGCGGCACGCCGTCAGGGATTGTCGGTGCCGCAGGACGTCTCGGTGGTGGGTTACGACGATTCGGCGCTGATGAACTGCACCGACCCGCCGCTGACCACCACCCGCCAGCCGATCGAGGCGATGGGCCGCGCGGTGGTCGAACTCCTGGTCAAGCGCATCAACGGCGGCGAGGTCGCGGCCGAGGAACTCCTCTTCGCCCCTGAGCTCGTCGTACGCGGCTCCACGGCCCGCCGGACGGACTGAATCGCGTCCTGTTCGTAACTTGCAACTTCTCGTCGGGTTATTGCGGGGATCTGGCTCACACTTTAGAGTGACCGCCATCACCTGCCAGCCGTCGCGACCGCGAGAAGAGGGCTTGAGATGAGCAGTACCTGGTCCCGAAGGACGCTGTGCTTGATCGCCGCGGGAGGTCTGGCGCTAGGTCTGACCTCCTGCGGTTCGGACACACCGCAGGCATCCGGGGGAACCGTCACCATCACCGTGACCGGGCAGCCGCCGACCAGCCAGCCGTTCGAGCGCAGCGTTTTCGACGCCGACGTCAAGGAGTTCGAGGCGGCGCACCCCGACATCAAGATCGCGCCGCACGAGGGGTTCATGGACCCCAAGACGTTCTCCGCGAAGCTCGCCGGCGGCCAGCTCGAGGACGTCTACTACGTCTACTTCACCGACCCGGCGCAGATCATCGCGCGGCACCAAGCCGCCGACATCACGGAAGCCGTGAAGGCCGTCCCGCACATCTCCGACCTCAAACCGGAATTGCTGGACAACTTCCGTGACGCGAGCGGCAAGCTCTACGGCCTGCCCACGATGAACTACACGATGGGCCTGGTCTACAGCCGCCCGCTCTTCCAGCGGGCCGGGCTCGACCCGAACAAGCCGCCGCAGACCTGGAACGAGGTCCGCGACGCCGCGAAGAAGATCTCCGCGCTGGGCAACGGGATCACCGGGTACGCCGACTACAGCAAGAACAACCAGGGTGGCTGGCACATGACCAGCTGGCTCTACTCGATGGGCGGCGACATCGCCCGCAAGGACGGCGACAAGTGGGTCGCCGACTTCAACAACGACAAGGGCAAGGCCGCGCTGCAGTACCTGCACGACATGCGCTGGACCGACAACTCCATGGGCGCCAAGCAGCTCCTCGAGGCCGAGGACGTCCAGCGGATGATGGGCGCGGGCCAGCTGGGCATGTACATGGCCGCCCCGGACAACGTGCCGGTGCTGGTCAAGCAGTTCAACGGCAAGTACGCCGACTACGGCGTCGCCGGGATGCCCGGTGGCCAGGGCACGCTGCTCGGCGGCGAGGGCTACATGATCAACCCCAAGGCCACGCCGGAGAAGATCAAGGCCGGACTCACCTGGATCCAGTGGAAGTACCTGAACCCGGACCGCTTCGAGAAGCACATCCAACAGTACGTCGACGGCAAGCAGCCGGTCGGGCTGCCGGCCGAGCCGACCCCGGACGTCTGGCAGGGCGCGGTGCGCGAGCAGCAGCTGACGCTGAAGGCCAAGTACGCCAACGTCCCGGCCGAGAACTACCAGTCCTATGTAGACACCACGAGCAAGATCAAGGGCAGCATCGAGCCGCCCGGTGCGCAGCAGGTCTACGCCGCGCTCGACAGTGTCATGCAGGCGGTGCTGACCGACCAGAACGCCAACATCGACCAGCAGCTCTCGTCCGCCTCCGCGAAGGTCGACAGTGTCCTCGCCCAAGTCAAGTAGCCTCCTCGACTGGCCCGCGGCGTCCTCGTCGCGGGCCAGGCCGAGGGCCTCGGCGGCCGAGCGCCGCCGGGTCCGGTTGCGTCGCACGATCCGGGAAAACGTGACCGCGTATGGCCTTCTGTGTGCCGCGCTGATCGTCTTCGCGCTGTTCTCGTGGTATCCGATCGTGCGCGGGGTGCTGCTGAGCTTCCAGCAGGTCGACTTCGTCAACGCGCCGACCTGGGTCGGGTTCGACAACTTCACCAGGCTGTTCGAGGATCCGCTGTTCGGCGTCGCGTGGCGGAACACGCTGCTGTTCACGGGACTCGCGCTGGTGTTCGGTTTCGCGGTACCGTTCATGACCGCGGTGCTGCTCAACGAACTCCGGCACGCGCGGGCGTTCTTCCGGCTCGCGGTGTACCTGCCGGTGATGCTGCCGCCGGTGGTCACCGCGCTGATGTGGAAGTGGTTCTACGACCCGGGTCCCGGTCTGTTCAACTCCGCGCTCGGCGCGGTCGGCCTGCCCGGCGGGCAGTGGCTGGACTCGTCGAGCACCGCGATGCTGTCCCTGGTGTTCGTGTCCACCTGGGCCAACATGGGCAGCACCACGCTGATCTACCTGGCCGCGCTGGGCACCATCCCCGGCGAGCTCTACGAAGCGGCCGAGCTCGACGGCGCCGGGCTCTGGAAACGCCTGCGGCACGTGACGTTCCCGCAGACGAAGTTCGTCCTGCTGGTGCTCCTGCTGCTGCAGATCGTCGCGACCATGCAGGTGTTCACCGAGCCGTACGTGATGACCGGCGGCGGCCCGGACGACTCGACCGTCACCGTGCTCCTGCTGCTGTACCGTTATGCCTTCGTCTACAACGACTTCGGCTCGGCCAGTGCGATGAGCCTGCTGCTGTTCGTGGCGCTCGGCGTGTTCTCCGCGATGTACGTCCGGCTGACGAAACGGGTGGAATCATGAGGACGCTCGTCTCCCCCGGCGCGCTGCGCAGCCGTCGCGGCAAGCTTGTCTACGGCGTCATCTTCGCCTGCACGCTCGTGGTGTTCGTCCTCGCGTTCCTCTTCCCGCTGTACTGGGCCGTGACCGGCGCGATGAAGTCGCCGCAGGAACTCGCGCACACCCCGGCGACGCTGATCCCGCAGCAGTGGCATCCGGAGACCTTCGCCGATGCCTGGCAGCAGATGAACCTCGGCAAGTATTTCCTCAACACGCTGATCGTCGCCGGTGGCGCGTGGCTGGCCCAGCTCGCCATCGACGTCCCGGCGGCGTTCGCGTTGTCGAAGCTGCGGCCGAAGTTCGGCAACATCGTGCTCGGGTTGATGCTCGCGACGCTGATGCTGCCCGCCACGGCGCTGCTGGTGCCGACCTACGTGACGGTCACCGACCTGCCGCTGCTGCACCTCAACCTGATCAACTCGCCCACCGCGGTGTGGCTGCCCGCCGCGGCCAACGCGTTCAACATCTATCTGCTCAAACGGTTCTTCGACCAGATCCCGGACGAGCTGATCGAGGCCGCGCGCATCGACGGCGCCGGACCGGTCCGCACGCTGTGGCGGATCATCCTGCCGATCTCGCGGCCGATCCTCGCCGTGGTGTCGATCCTCGCGGTGGTCGCCGCGTGGAAGGACTTCATCTGGCCGCTGCTGGTCTTCCCGGACACCGAGAAGCAGACGCTTTCGGTGATGCTGCAACGAGTGGCGATCGACCTGCCGCTCAACGTGCTGGTCGCCGGGATGGTGCTGGCCAGCGTGCCGATGGTGGCGCTGTTCCTGGCCTTCCAGCGGCAGATCCTCGCCGGGCTGACCGCCGGCAGTCTCAAGGGCTGAACATCCCTATCGGAGAAGGAGGGGCAACTCAGTGACGTCTGCACAGGGGCCGGCTTGGTGGCGGAGCGCGGCGATCTACCAGGTGTACATCCGCAGTTTCGCGGACGGCAACGGGGACGGGATCGGCGACCTCGCCGGGGTCCGCGCGCGGCTGGATCACCTGGCGGAGCTCGGGGTCGACGCGATCTGGTTCACCCCGTGGTATCCGTCGCCGATGGACGACGGCGGCTACGACGTCGCCGACTTCCGCGACATCGACCCGCTTTTCGGCACGCTTGCCGAGGCCGAGGCGCTGATCGCCGAGGCACACGAGCGCGGCCTGCGGGTGATCATCGACATCGTGCCGAACCACTGCTCCGACGAGCACCGCTGGTTCGCCGCGGCGCTGGCCGCGGGCCCGGGATCGCCGGAGCGGCAACGGTTCTGGTTCAGACCCGGGCGCGGGGACGAGCCGCCGAACAACTGGAGGTCACGCTTCGGCGGATCGGCCTGGACGCAGGTGCCGGACGGCGAGTGGTACCTGCACCTCTACAGCTCGCGCCAGCCGGACTTCAACTGGGACAACCCCGAAATCCGCACGGAGTTCGAGGACGTGCTGCGGTTCTGGTTCGACCGCGGGGTCGACGGGTTCCGGATCGACGTCGCCGACGGCCTGGTCAAGGATCCTTCGCTGCCGGACGTCGAGCCCGGTGACGAATCGCCGTTCTCCGATTTGGAGGGCCTGCACGAGATCTATCGCTCCTGGCGCAAGATCGCCGACAGCTACCCGGGCGAGCGGGTGCTGGTCGGGGAGATGTGGCTGCCGGACATGTCCCGCGCGGCGCGTTACCTGCGCCAGGACGAGCTGCATTCGGCGTTCAACTTCGACTTCCTGGTCTGCCCGTGGGACGCCGGGAAGTTCCGCGACGTCATCTCGCGCACCCTGCGGGCGCATGACGAAGTGGGCGCGCCGGCCGCCTGGGTGTTGTCGAACCACGACGTCACCCGGCACGTCACGCGCTATGGGCGTTCGGGGGACACCGGGTTCAGCTTCGCGGACCGGCTGCACGGGACTCCGGTGGACCTCGCGTTGGGCACGCGGCGGGCGCGGGCCGCGGCGCTGCTGACCTTGGCGCTGCCCGGCGGAATGTATGTCTACCAGGGCGAAGAGCTCGGGCTGTGGGAGATCGAGGACATCCCGGACGCGTTGCGGGAGGACCCGGTGTTCGCCCGGACGGGTGGCGCCGACCCCGGTCGTGACGGCTGCCGGGTGCCGCTGCCGTGGTCCGGTTCGGCACCGCCGTTCGACTTCGGTTCCTCGGCCTGGCTGCCACAGCCGTCGGTCTGGTCCTCCTACACGGCTGCGGCGGAGGGCACGGATCCTTCGTCGATGCTTTCCTTGTACCGCGCGGGGTTGCGGCTGCGGGAGAAGCTGCCCGCGCTCGGTGCCGGCGAGCTGTCGTGGGTTTCGCTGGGTGACGGGGTGCTGGCGTTCACGCGGGAGCCGGGGTTCATGTTCCTGCTGAACTTCTCGGCGTCGCCGGTCCCGCTTCCGCCGCACCGGGAGATCCTGCTGGCGAGTGGCCCGGTGACGGACTCGATCCCGACGGACACGGCGGTCTGGCTGCGCTCCTGAGAGATGTAATGAACGGTCCTTTCCTAACAGATTTTGTTAGGAAAGGACCGTTCATTACATCCGGGGGGCGGGGTCTACGCCGTCAGCTGGAGGATGTCCACGCCGCGGACGTTGTCGGCGACGTAGACGTAGCGGCCGTGCCAGTAGGGCGCCCACGCGCTGGCGTCGGCGGGCCGGAAGTAGGCGATCTGGCGCGGGTTCGTCGGGTCGCTGACGTCGAGGAACCGCGTGCCCTGCTCGTAGAACGACTGCACGAGGATCTTGCCGCGGACGTCGAAGTAGTGCGCGGAGCAGTCGGCCGAGGCCGGGTCGCTGCCCTCCTGGCCGTTCACGCCCCAGGTCCCGACACTGCGGAGCCGGAACGGCTTGTCCGGCGTCGAGCGCCAGCCTTCGCCGTTGTACGAACCTTCCAGCGACGAAATCGTCAGCACGCCGTCGCCAGCGCAGCCGTCGACGAAGTTCTCCTCGGTGGCGTAGATCAGGTCGCGGCCACGCCAGGCGCCGTCGCCGACGCGGTCACCGGCCGGGTGGAAGCTGTTGTGCATGAACCGGGACGGCGCCGCCGTCTCCGAGATGCCGCCACCCGCGTACGGGATCGGCTCGAACGCCGTGGCCCTGCGGACCTTGCCCAGCAGCGGGTCGCGGTGCCAGCCGTTCGTCCAGTAGCCGCGCACGCCGCCGCGACCGGACACCCAGGCGACACCGTTCGCGTCGACCTGGACGTCGTGCACGTAGTCGGTCTTGCCGTCGTTGCGGGCCAGCTCGATGGGCTGCGGGTTCACCTTCGGGTGCTTCGGGTCGCGGACGTCGGTGACCCAGATCGGGCGCCCGCCCCAGTCCGCGGGCTGGTTGTCGGCCTTCGCCGGACCACCGGTCCACAGGTAGCGGCAGCCGTCGACGCAGCTGGTCGTGTGGCCGGCGGGGACCTGGGTGTAGCTGAGGATCGCCGGCGCGTCGGGCTTCGACACGTCGACGACGTAGATGCCGGACTCGCCGGTGTGCGTCGTGCCGCCGAACGCGCGCGGGTCCCGCGAGAGGAAGACCAGCTTGCGGGCCGGGTCGACCTCGGTGTCCTCGGTCTCCCACAGCCCCGGCATGCTGACCTGGCCGACGAGCTTCGGCGCGGCCGGGTTACTCGTCAGGTCGTAGACCTTCAACCCGAACTCGCCCGAGACGACCATGACGTCGCGGCGGGGGTACTTCAGGAAGTTCACCGAGATCGCGCCGGCGGCGTCCGGGACATTGCCGACCTGGCGGACGTTCTTGATCGCGCCTGGAGCACCCATCGCCCGGGCGGCGGGTGTCGCCGGCTTGTCGTCCTCGCCGCAGGCCGCGGCCGGTAACCCGGTCGCGACCAGCGTCGCGGCTATCGTCGTCAGGACCAGTGATGTCCGGACCCAGCTGCGCACGCCGACACCTCCCCAAAGTCTGATCTCCGCACCGTACGACGGCGATTAACCGGACACAACCACCTTTTGTCGGCTTCTGACTGGTAGGACATGTCCATGCGCTCAGTTGCACTCGTCCTGCTGGCCGTCCTCGCCCTCGCCGGGTGCACGACGGCCGGCCCGGCGCGCCCGGGGGTGCTCACCGTGGGGTTGCGCGAACCCTCGACCCTGCTGCCCGCCGACGTGAACGACCAGGCGGGGCGGCTGGTCACGAGTGCACTGTGGACTCCGCTCGCGGACTACGACGCGGCGTCCGGGAAGTTCACCCCGCGCGCCGCCTCAGCCATCACGAGCACCGATCGGGTGCACTGGACGGTCACGCTGGCGCCGGGCCGGTTCCACGACGGCACGCCGGTCACCGCGCAGTCCTATGTGGACACCTGGGCCGCGGTCGCGGCCGAGCACTGGGCGTCCTCGGCGGTGCTGACGAATCTGCTGCGCGCCAAGGAGATCACGGCGGCGGATCCTTCGACGATTTCGATCACCCTGGACCGGCCGTCCGGCCAGGTCCCGGCCTTGCTGTCGGCGCCAGGCCTGGTGCCGCTGCCCGCGTCGGTCCTCGCCTCGCGCGATTGGAACGGCTTCGCGCGCGCTCCGGTCGGCAACGGCCCGTTCCGCCTGGACGGCGCCTGGCGGCCGGGTTCGGGCGGCACGCTGCGACGGGTCGACGACGGCGGCGTCACGCAGATCGACCTGCAGGTGGGCGACCCCGCGGCCCAGTACGACGCGGTGAAGGCGGGCACGCTCGACGTCGCCACGGAGGTCCCGGGCTCGCGGCACGAGTCCGTCGATGCCGACTTCGCCGGGCGGCACGCGAATTGGCCCCTTCCCCACGCCGGATACCTGGTGTTCCCGGTGGCGAACCCGCGTTTCTCCGACGCGACCGTGCGGCACGGGTTCGCCCTCGGCGTCGACCGTGCGGCGCTGGAAGCAGGCGCGCTCGACCACCAGGCCGAACCGGCGAAAGCCCTGCTCCCACCGGCGGACGCGCCGGGCGAGCGAACGGGAATCTGCCGCCCGTGCAGCTTCGATGCCGCGGCCGGGAAGGCGCTCCTCACCCAGGTCGCGTTCCCGGGTGGCGCGACTGTCTACTTCGGACCTGGTACAGAGACCTGGGCGCGCCCGCTCACCGTCGGCCTACACAAGTCCTTGGATGTTTCAGTGACGGCGCAGGGTAAACCGGCCACCGACACCCTCGACGGACCGTCCACACTGGACGTCAAGCTCGCGACCCCGAGCCCGTACGAGCTGCTGTCTGCGCTGGCCAAGGCTTCCGGTTACGCCGACGACGTCTTCCGCGAGAACCTGGCCGCCGCGGATGCCGCCGCGGCCCCGGACGAGGCAGGCCAGCTCTACCGCCTGGCGGAGAACCAGCTCCTGCGCGACCTGCCGGTGGCGCCGATCTGGTCGGCGCACGGCCACGCAGTCTGGTCGTCGCGCGCCCACGACGTCACGACCACTCCGTTCGCAGGCATCTCCCTGGCGACGATCACGCTCTAGACGGTGGCGTGAGCTTGGAGCGTCTCGATGAAAGCGCTGGTCAGCGGGTCGGGCGCGGCCCGCGTGTACGCCGTGAGTGTGCGACGGACCGGGGTGGCCGGCCTCAAGACGCGGCCGTCGAAGCGCGGCGGGAGGACGTTGGCCGGCACCAGGGCCGGGCCGAGTCCGGCGGCGGCGAGGATCGGCGCGGCCGCCGTCTGCTCGGTCCGGACCGCCGCGCGCGGGCGGAACCCGGCCGCGGCGCACGTCGCGTCGACCAGCTCCGCCAGCCCGTTGCCCGGTGCGTAGTGCACCCACGCGCAGTCTGCGAGGGTTGCGAGGTCGACCTCGCCGGTTGCGTCGTCCTCGCGCGCGCCGTCGGCCGGGAGGACGACGACGAACTCCTCGGTCCCCAGCTCGACGACCGGCCCGTCCCACCCCGGCGGCACCGGCCCGATGGCGACGTCCGCCTCGCCGGCCGCCATCGCGTCCCGCAACTCGTCGGCGTGGCGGAACTCGATCAGCCGGACGTCGACGTCGGGCCGGTCGCGCCGCCAGACCCGCAACGCCGGCGGCAACACCCCGAGGCTCACCGAGTACACCGTCGCGACCTGCAGCTCCCCCGCCGTTGTCCCGGACGCGAGCCGGGCGGCGCAGCGCGCGCGTTCGGCGTCGGCGAGCGCGGCGCGGGCGTGCGGCAGCATCGCGCGTCCCATCGGTGTCAGGCGGACCGCGCGCGGCAGCCGCTCCACCAGCGGCCCGCCGAGCCCCTGCTCCAGCGCGCGCATCTGATGGGACAACGCGGGTTGCGTCACATGCAGGAGCTCCGCCGCGCGGGTGAAGGAGCCGGTGTCGACCACGGTGACCAGGTACTCGAGCTGCCGCAGACTTGCCATGAATACAGCTTATCGTTGCCGTGAGAACTAAGCCTTGGACTTATCCATCGTCCGGTCGGATGCTCGATGGCATGAGCACGAACACCGCCCTGGTCGCCGGGGCGAACGGAATCATCGGCCGCACCCTCGCCACGAACCTTCGCGACCGCGGCTGGGACGTCGCCGGCCTCTCGCGGCGCGGCGGCCCCGACACGGTCGCCGTCGACCTGCTCGACCCGGCCGACACGCACGCGAAGGTCGGCGCGCTGACCGGTGTCACGCACCTGTTCTACGCCGCCTACCAGGACAAACCGACCTGGGCCGAACTGGTGGCGCCGAATCTGGCGATGCTTACGAACCTGGTCGACGCCCTCGAGCCGACGGCGCCCGGCCTGTCGCACATCAGCCTTATGCAGGGCTACAAGGTCTACGGCGCGCACCTCGGCCCCTTCGAAACCCCGGCCCGCGAAGACGACGCGGGCCACATGCCGCCGGAGTTCAACGTCGACCAACAAACCTTCCTTTCTCGCCGTCAGTTGGGCGCGCCATGGTCGTGGTCCGCGATCCGGCCGTCGGTGGTCGGCGGAACGACGCTGGGCAACCCGATGAACCTGGCCCTAGTGATCGCCGTGTACGCGTCGATCTCGAAGGAACTCGGCTTGCCGCTGCGGTTCCCCGGCAAACCCGGCGCCTACGACAGCCTCCTGGAGATGACCGACTCCGGCCTGCTGGCCGACGGGACGATCTGGGCAGCGGAGCACTCCAGGAACGAGGCATTCAACATCGCCAACGGCGACCTCTTCCGCTGGCGCTCGCTGTGGCCGAAGCTGGCCGCCTACTTCGACCTCGAAGTCGCTCCACCGCTGCCGATGTCACTGTCCGCGACGATGGCCGACAAGGCTCCACTGTGGACGGACATGGCCTCGAGGTACGACCTTTCGACCTCCTACTCAGACGTCTCGGCGTCCTGGGCGTTCGGCGACTTCGTGTTCAGCTGGGACTACGACATGTTCGCCGACACCTCCAAAGCGCGCCGCGCAGGCTTCCACCACTACGTCTCCACGGAGGAGATGTTCTTCCGCCTCTTCGACGAGTTCCGGAAGGCACGGGTGATCCCCTAGTTCGAGAAATCATCACCTATTGCGGGTAAGGCAAAGGTGGCGAGGTCGGTGCTGCTGGACTGGCGCGGGTTTGCCTGCTCCACCGTCCTGGAACAAGTCCGTGAATGCCACATTGACGGCCCAAGACGCCGTCAATGTGGCATTCACGGACCTCTAGCTACACCTCACGTACCCAGAGGGTCGGCCGAACCCGTAACTCACGTGATCAGAAGCGTAACTCACGTGATCAGACGGGCATCGCGCGTGTCTGGAGGGGCATCACGCGTGATGGGGAGGGCATCACTTGGATTCAGCCTCGGCCGATGTACGGCATGGTCGTCGCCATGACCGTCAGGAACTGGACGTTCGCGTCCAGCGGCAAACCGGCCATGTATAGGACCGCATCTGCCACGTGGCGGACGTCGAAGGTCTGCTCGGCCGCGATCCGGCCGTCGGCCTGAGGGATCCCGGCCGCCATCCGCTCGGTCATCTCGGTGGCCGCGTTGCCGATGTCGATCTGTCCACACGCGACGTTCCAGGCCCGGCCGTCGAGCGAGATCGAGCGAGTCAGGCCGGTGACCGCATGCTTGGTCGCGGTGTAGGCCACGCTCGCCGGGCGCGGCGCGTGCGCCGAGATCGAGCCGTTGTTGATGATCCGCCCGCCACGCGGGTCCTGCGCCTTCATCAGCCGGACGGCCTGTTGCGCACAGAGGAACATGCCGGTCAGGTTGGTGTCCACCACCCGCTTCCAGTCCTCGAAGGACAGCTCGTCGACCGTCCCTCCCGCGGACACCCCGGCGTTGTTCACCAGCAGGTCCAGCCGGCCCCAGCGCGAGCGGACGACGTCGAACAGCGCCGTGACCGACGACGGGTCCGTCACGTCCGTGGGCACCGCGAGAGCAGAAGGCGCCGTCTCGGAAAGCGCTTCCGCCCGACGTCCCGCCAGCGCCACCTCGTACCCGGCACCGAGCAGCGCCCGCGCGATCGCCCGGCCGATCCCCGATCCCGCACCCGTCACGACCGCGACTCGTTCGCTCACCGATGTCTCCTCGTCCGCCTCAAAGGCAAGGTACCGCAGTGTTCACGTCCCGGCCGTCGTGCCTTAATCGGAAACGGTAACTCCTCCCGGCCGGGAACGATCATCTTCAGGTGGCCACTCGCACGGGGGACGTGACGCGGTGACGAAGAGTCCTCGGTTCCAGCTCGTCCGAACCGGACCGGAAACCGTCCGCTGGCGGCTGCTCGGCGGCAACAACGTGTCGCTCGGTTCGGCGGCGAGGGACTTCGCCCGCTCCACCGACTGCCTGGCCGCGATCGACTGGCTCGGCGGCCACCTCGACGAACTGACCGTGGAATTCGCGCACGCCGGCGGCGGACGGTGGCGCTGGCGGCTGCGCACCGAGGACGTCGTGGTCGCGACGGCCACCCACGCCTACGGCCGCCGGATAGAGGCGCAACGCGGTCTGGACCGCTTTCGCATCGCCGCCGCCGCCGCGACTACACAGGGCGTCGAGACGATCTCGGATCGGCGAACGAAGATGTAATGAACGGTCCTTTCCTTACAGATTTTGTAAGGAAAGGACCGTTCATTACATTCCGAGGGGAACTACCCCAGCAGGATTTACTTAGCCGCGACGCCGAGCGCGGCCAGCGCCGGGCCCGCCATGATCACACCGCTGCCGGTCACGGTGTCGAACCCGGCCGGGCCGAGGTCGATCGCCGAGGACACCAGCGCGGAGCGGATCTGCGCCGGGGTCGCGGTCGGCTTGCCCGACAACAGCAACGCCGCGATGGCCGCCGCGTGCGGGGCCGCCGCCGACGTGCCGTAGAACGGCTGGAACCCGGCCACGGACGTGGCGACGCCGTCGGCCGCGGTGATGTCCGGCTTGGTGCGGGTCGCGCCACCGGTCGAGGACACGTTGCCCGGGGTGAGCGCGGTGCCGTCGGCGTTGTAGAACTGGTGCCGCAGACCGTCCGAGCTGAACCGCTCCCACTTGCTGGCCGCGGTGAACGTGCCGGGGTATGGGCCGGCCGGGTTCGCCGGGTCACCGGTCTCCAGCGGGCGGGTGAACGCCGTCGCGGCCGGCGCCGCGGCCACGCTGAACGCCGAAGCGGCCGCCGAGTGCCCGTTCGTGACACCGTTGGTGCTGAACGCCTTGAGCGAGCCCGAGGCGACGAAGCGGCCACGAATGACATTCAAAGCGATGAACCGGTCGGCGCCGCTGTACTTCACCACGGCGACCTTGTAGCCGGATCCGGTGGTCGGCACGTTCGCGATCTCGTAGGGATTCTGCGCGCCGGTCTGCGAGTTCTCGCTGGAGGCCACGACACTGCCCGAAGAGTTCAGGATGAACAGGTCGTAGTCGTTGGCGGACTTGCCCCACGCGTCGGACCAGAACAGCGTGACCGGCTTGCCGAGCGAACCCGCCGACAGCGCGTCGAAGTTCTGCGTTGTGCTGCTCGGGTCGAAGTCGTGCGGGGTGCCGGTGACGCCGCTGATCTTCGTCGAGGACGCGCGGAAGTCGCCCTCGTAGTAGCCACTCGTGCCGTCGGTCGCGTTGCCCGAGTTGCCCGCCGACG
>Ga0307507_10007740_pt1 | contig 15336 bp, 4 predicted proteins | sample 7_EM_MG_FD_207223 | JGI IMG/M metagenome (GOLD analysis project Ga0307507, IMG submission 207223) | Populus trichocarpa ectomycorrhiza microbial communities from riparian zone in the Pacific Northwest, United States - 7_EM | ecosystem: Host-associated > Plants > Roots > Unclassified | place... | reverse complement strand
TTATCTAAAATATTATTATTTATTTTGCTAGCCTTATAAATAGCTTTAAAGTAGCTTTTATTTATTTAAAATATGCTATTAGTATAAAAGAGGTAAATAGCTCTAAATATAATTGTGGTTGCCAAATGCGTAGATTACTGGCAGGTTGCGCGTCAAAAAAACACGACATAGGCTAGTCGGTCGAGTTGCCAAATGCCCTCAACTGCGCGCCAATTGCGTCAACCACCAACCATTGAGGCCATTGGTAGGGTACTATATTTTGCCGATGTATTAACTACAAGCTTACGCCTTAAGAACTTTATTGGTACTAGTTTGGGCCTAATATTAGTGTTAAGCGTTTAAGGATCTCTGCTCTATCTACACCCTATTAGCCTACCCCTATTTTTATGCCTACTTATACTCCTACTAAGGGATCTGGATCTTATTCCTATTAGCCATTACTTAGTAGGCTAATAGATACTAATCCTGTACCTAGGGATAAGGTATAGTAGCTTTTAATTTAGGAATTTAGGATTGATTTTTATATATAGTAGCAATTGGGAAGGCCGTATAAGGTGTTTAGAAAGGTATAGGAACAGTATTCCTAATATAGACTAATAAATGGGAATGCAATTCTAGTAAAATACCCTATTAATTCTATGCTATATATATAAAAAGGCTGAGGACCTGTCCTGCCTTAGGCTGTAGCCCTAATTAATCTATATAGTTTCTGGAGCCTGTCTGTTCCATATCTAATTTAACCTATTTCTTACTTTTTACGCAAGTCTTCTTTATAGGCTGCGATGATACTATAGTATTAGAGCGCTTTCTGCGCCTTGTAGATTACGGACCTTAGTTCTAATATTCTTTTAGAATATTTTTGTAATAATTGAGGTGATCCTCTAGTTCCTATATAAAGTCCTTAGTAGGCCAGCCTAGCTATTTGACTTTATATTAAAGCTTATTCTTAATAGACTTATAGCGTAGTATAGCTTTAGCCTTGTACCGCTCGCCCACTACTTTAGGGTATTTAATTGGGCCTAGATGGAAGTTCTTTTCTAGCGGTGGTCTATGCTATAGCTTTAGTAGGTTTATATAAAACACTAGATGCATATAGGCTATAAATAGGGGTAACTAGAGACGGTAGGCTAGCTTACTAATTTGTTCCTTAACTTAAAAGGGACCTAGGTATCTTATATTAAGCTTCTTTAATAGTTAATAGGTCTTAATATTTGTTAAATATAATAGAACCTCGTTACCTACTCTAAAATGCTTATCTTAGTATTTATAGTTGTACTAAAGTCTCTGCTGCTCTTAGGTATCTTATAGGCTTTGCTTTATATATTTCTATTACTCCTTCTATTCCTAGAGGTATCCTTATACTCTCTAATAGATATCCTTAAACTTTCTAGTAGGATCCTATAATTGATTATATAGCCTTAGCCAGTGATTACTAGGTACACTATTAAACCTAAATAGTTAAACGCCATAGGCAATCTAAATTGGTGTATACTTATATAATGCGTATTGCTTTAAATTATAAGCGTACTCTATGTATAGAAGTAGTTTACACTAATTATCTTGCTGGTAGTTTAAATATATTTATAGGTAAAACTCTAGTTCTTAATTTTGGCGTTCTGTTTGCCTGTCCATTTATAGATAGAAAGCTATACTATAATAGTGGTCTATCTTTAAATAAAAGCATAGATCTGACCAGTACTGGCTTATAAAGATGCTGCCCCTATTAGTAATAATAGAGTGCAGCTAATCTACTTTAAGAAAGTATTTCTCCTTAATTAGGCTAGTAAGTGCTTATGTGTTAATTGTTTTATTAATAGGAAGGTATTAGATGTACTTTAAAACCCTATTAATAAGTACTAGGACTAAATTATATGTTTATCCTTGCTTATCCTTTAATGGTGGAAGATCCGTAATAAAATCTATAGCGTAATATTGCTATAGTTTACTAGCGGGAAGAACCGATTTAAGTAGACCCTATAGCTTATGCCTTTGGATTTTATATACTTAACACTTCTTATAGTGGCTAATATACTCCTTTACTTCCTGCTTAAGCTTTAGCCAATAGTATTTATATTAAAGTAATTCTACTGTCTTAACTTAACCATAGTAGCCACTTAAAGGATTATTGTAATTATTTATAAGAATTTTCTGTTATAGATTTGCTTCTTATAGTACCTAAGCCTTACTATTTCTATATAGTAGGCCTATTAGGTCTAGTTCCTAATTTTAGCGCCTTTTAGCTTCCTTTCTATTATGTTTTTAATCTACTTTTATATTAAAGATAGTATAGGAGGTGTCCCTCTATTACACCTTATAGATAAAATCCATTAACCTTTTAGATGGTTTCTAGGTAAAAGCTGTTTTACTTTATACTGCTCTAAGTATAAAACTAGATAGTACTATAAATCTTATAACTTCTTAGTGCGTATATATTAGGAAGGCCGCTATAAGGTTAAAGTCCTTTGGTTTTTATAGGGCTCTGGGTTTTAATTACTCTATAGCTTTACTTTTAGTTTAAGGGGATAGCTTAGTAATTGGAGGTAATGTATTATTAGGTTCTAAGAGTATATTAGGTATATCCTGTTTAGGTATATTTAGACCCTTATTAGCAATGGACTAGGTACTAGCTAAAACATTAGTGGAAGCTAATAGGGTTTATACCGCCTAAGACTTAGTGCTTAGAGCTATAGGTGCTTGTGTATCCTATACCTAGAGCTTATTCTGTAATATAGGGAGTAAAATATCTATTATCTATTTTCCTTCTCCTATTTTAAAGCCTTTGGCATAGTCTAGCCATTATAATAGTTTATTAGTAGGGTTGTTTTCCCCTAGCTTATATTTAATCTTAAAATTAAATTATATAAGCTCCTCTGCCTATCTGGCCTATTAAGGTATAAGCTCCTTTATAGTTATAAAGTAGTGTAGATTGTAATAATCTAAGAGTATATAAGTGGTATAGCTTGCGTGCTTAAGGTAGTATTGCCACTATTTAAAGCAGTTAACTATAGCTAGCAGTTCCTTATTATGAGTATAATACCTAACTTTAGGTCCCTAGAATTTTTTACTATAGAATACTACTGGTCTTTAGTGGAGCTAGGTAGTATCTAGATGCCTATTAGGTTATAGTAGGATACTAATAAGGGCAAAATTTGATATATTAGTAACTATTATTAATGGCTAATCTGGGTTAAAATGCCGCAATAGTAGAGCTTTTGTAAATTTTATATATAGTTCCTAAAAGGCTTTCTATATCTTTCTAGGCCATATCTATAGTTTATACTATTTAGTTAATCCCTTTTTAGTTTTCTTTTTTTCCGCCTTTAAGCTTTTTATTCCTTAGGCTAGGTCTTAGGAAGCTTTAGTAATGTGGTTAAATAGGTATTAAGCAATATTTAAGTAGTTATAGATAAAGCGCCTATAGAAATTAGCAAAGCTTAGGAATACTTAAATATTATAGTAGCTCTCTGGCTCTAGCTACTTTTAGATTATCTGCACCTATACTAGGTCTATAACTATGCCTATAGGTATTATAATATAACTTAGGAACTTAACCTACTTGGTGTTAAAGATATACTTTAACACTTTAGCGTAGAGGCCCTAATTATCTAAGCATTCCAGTACTTTATAGATATATTGCTTGTGCTAATCCTTATCTTCTAAGTAAATTAGAATATTATCTAAATAGATAATGTATGTGCGGTTAACTAGTCCCCTTAAGGCTCTGTAAATATATAATTAAAATATTACAGGCGTATTGGCTAGCCCAAAAGGCATTACTATATACTTAAAGTGGCTGTATTAGGTCTTAAAAGCGGTCTTTTACTTATCCCCTTTTATAATATAGAGCCTATAATAGGCGTCTTATAAATCTAGCTTTATAAAGATTTTTGCCCTAAATAGTCAATCCAGCATTTTACTAACCAGTAGTAGTAGGTAACAGTTCTTAATTATAATCTTATTAAGACTGCAGTAGTCTATATATAGCCTTATAGTTCTATTTAGTTTTGGGATAAAAAGGATTAGCGCGCCTACTGGCAACTTACTGGGCTATATCTATCCCTTTTCTAGTAAGCCATTAAGGTACTCCTATAGGATCTTAAGCTCTTTATAAGAGAGGTTATAGATAAGAAGATTTAGTGGCTGCTTACCTTCTTTTAGATTAATTATATAATTATATTCTAAGTTCCACTAAATAACTTTTACTCGCCTGCCTAAGAATACCTTTAGTAAGTCCCTTAGGCCTACTAGGATATTTAATAAATTAGGGTCGCGTTTATCCTCTATATTATTATTATGTAGGTCCTAAAGCTCCCTTAGAACGCTTATAGGCAGCGTTACGCGCTATAGTGGTTGTTTGTATATAGTTACTACTATATATTAAATAGTTTTATATAGTAGCTAGTAGAGGGTAGGGAACTCCTTAATATAGCGTTTAAAATACTATAGCATACTTTCCGTATATTGCTTAAGCTAAAGTAACCCATAATAATAGAAGTATCTTATAAGATCTTTAAAATCGCGGCCTCCCTATAATATCTCTATAACCTATCCGGTAGTTCCCTATAGGGTATTTATTATAGAAAGGTTATTACCTATACTAGGCTTTATACCCATCTTGCTATAAAATAAGGGTTAGATCTAATACTCCTTTAGGTGTAGAGTATATACTATTTTACCTAGAGCTATATCCTCTAGGATGTCTTTTAAGCTTATTAGTAATATACGCCCTTCTAACTCTTTATTATTTCACTATTTAAAGGCTCCTATTATAAAGTGTATCTTAAAATCTACTTCTATAAGCTAAGGATATTTAAGAATAAGGTTGTAACCTATAAAGTTAGCCGCCTAAAAGGGTTATAGGCTAACCACCTTAGTATGGTTATGCATATTAGCTACTAATACTATAAGCTTATAGGCACTATATAGTTTGATTTAATGCTTATCTAGGAACCCTATAGTAGGTTTCTGCTACCTTAGCAATAGAATAAGCTTATACTCTTTTACCAAATTATATTATATAAGATTAATTTTGGCGCCGCTATTATATAGTACTTAAAACTAATATACCTCGCCTATAGGGAGTACCATTTTCAGCTTAATAGTAATATAGTGTAATGGGACTAGCCCAGTTACAGTAGGAATGTCTTGGTGAAACACTTGATAGATAACTGTATAAAACTGTTTATAACTGTCTATAACTGTTTATAACTGTCTGCAACTATTTATAACTATCTATAACTATCTATAACTATCCGCAATTATTTACTATTTTCTACTAAATTCTACTAACTTAATTAAATTCTACTAAATTCCACTAATATATTGGAATTTGGTTAAAACCTATTAAAATCTATATAGGCTTATACCCACGCGTCTGCTACTAAGACCCTAAATATTTAGTTATAAGTTTCCTATATTCCTTTCTTTTCTTTATATAACGTCTTATACTCTGCAAGAGCTATATACCCATAGATTTAGATAGAATTGATATTATTCCTTTATATCTTTCCTAAAGCCTCTTCGCGCCCTTATATTATATTATATTAAAATAACTACTATTAAAATGGCAAACAAACCCAAATCCCTTTTAATAATTATAAGTATTATAACCCTAGTTAGGGAACAGTTAACCATAATATAATAGTCCTTTATAGACGCCTTAGCTTAGCAGCGGACTGCACTAAAAGCCCAGTACTAGTGATTAATGGAAGTACTCTATAAAGAACTCTGTAATATTAAAGCATTTATATTATAGATCTTAATAGCAATACTTATAAATAAGATTAAAATAATAGTACCTAAACCTGACCTATTAAATGTAAACACTAAACTAGTAATAGTAGCTTAACCTATACCTATAGTAAACCTAGTACCTACTATAAAATTTAAAAAGCTCCCTAATCCTTTAATATTTAATAAAAACTGAAATAACCTATATCCCTTTATAACTAAGCTCTATCTTAAACTCTTAATAAACTATAATTAATACCCTACTAAGGCTAGTAAGGTTAGCTATAGAATATCTTATTTAAGTAAGGATGCTATATAAACTATAGATTTATTCTTCCGTAATAGCACCTTTGTTAATTTTAAAACCTTTATCTCTCTGCTAAAATAAATATATAATAACGCCAGCTATAAATATATAGCTATTACTAAACTTAAAAACCTATAATAATAGAACCGAGATTTTACTAGCTTCTTTTTAGAATTTTTAGGCCTTATTAGTGAACTAGATTAGAATAAAGCCGCTAGAGTTACTGCCCTTTAATAAGCTATTTTAGATAAAATTAGAGCCTAGTTAGTAGATAGGGAACTACTAAAAAACCTATTTAAATTTGCTATAATATGTTAATAAATTAATAAGGACCTTTAATATAACAAATAGACTTATTCTTTAAAGTTAACTATACCTTATATTTAAAATACTATAAAACCAGCATATACCCTAAAGTGTAACTTATTTCTAAAACCTAAAAGCCCTATATATAACCCTATAGACCTTAATACTGCTTAATTTTATACACCCTTAGGAACTAATAAATGAAGAACTTAAGCTATAAATGGAGAATGCTTTAGATGTGGTAAAAAGGGATATATTTAAAAAAATACTGCTAAACTTACCCTTTTAAAAAGGTCCGCTGTAGTTCCTCCTACTCCTTAAGTTATACTTATTTCTTAAATTATACCTAATCTATAAATTATACTTAGATGCCATAAAGTATCTTACCTTTAGTTAACTTAGAAAATAAATTATTTTAAGGCTAAGTTACGCCTTAGGATAAAAAGTAGAAAAGTATAAGTGTCTAGGCTCTTTTAGCACTAATATATAATACAATTCCCTTAATATACTTAGCAAAATTTAAACACTTAAAAAATAGAAAAAGGTATAAGTTCTAATAAATAGCAGAGCTACTACTATAGGCTTTATTAATATAAACTACGCAAAAACTTAATACCTAAAATTAAAGAAACTTAATAAGCCCTAAGGCCTATAAGGCTTTAATAGTAAACCCTTAATATATAGTAAAATAATATACTACGCCCTAGTAAAAATGTAGATAGGCAAATACCTTAAATATATCTCCCTGTTTGTAACACCCTTAAAGCAATATAAAGTTATACTTAGATATAGATAGCTAAAATAATATAACCCCTTAATTAGCTGGGTTAAAGAAATACTAAAGTTCTATATAACCTACTGCTAAAGTTATTACTTAAAAAACTATTTGCCCTATAAATATGCATATAACTATTTAAATTTAATACAGTATAAATTGCCCTTACTATAAACCTTAAGTTAATATAATAAATCTATAACTGCTAATTATGGTAAAGAATGTAAAGATGTTATATTAAAACCTTTTAAAATTTATATAATACAGGCCGCGCCTTTTATCTTATTAGTAAAAAGATAAAATTATAAAATCTTTACTATAACTATAAAAGATATTAAGAAAGTACTAGAACTAAAATAGTATCCTAATCCTTAACCTTTTATACCTAAAGAGTACTATAACCTAATTAATAAGTTTAAAAAATAATTTATAGACCAACTAGCCCTATACTAAGAGAAGTATGATTTTAAAATAGAACTTAAGCCTAATATAATACTAAAGTTTAGTCTACTATATGGTATATTATAAGAAGAACTGCTTATAATGCAATAATACCTTAATAAGTATCTAGAAAAAGGATTTATTTGTCCTAGTTAATCCCTATTTACCTTACCTATACTATTTATTAAAAAGCTAAGAGGAGGCTTAAGATTCTATATTAATTATTAAGCTCTAAACGCAATTATAATTTAAAACCAGTATTTAATTCCCCTAATTTAAGAGATGCTTAACTATTTAGTAAAGGCATAGTACTTTATAAAGCTTAATATTATTATTATTCATTGCTTAACGTCCGATTTAGATCCCTGTTAGGCCCACACGGACTACTCCTTATATATATATGGGGAGAAAACTCTATTTGAGAAAACCCTATAATCCATCTCCCCACCTTTTAGGGCTCGCTTATAAGTCGCCTGCGAGTTACTAGTAGTGCTCTACTACCTTACTTTTTGACCTCTTTGGGAACTACTACTGCTGTAACAAACCTATAGACGCGCTAGTATTACACACTATACTCTACTTCTGTAGAGTTATTAGGGGGCGCCTATTACTCGCCCCTTTACCTTCTATTACTATTTCCTTTGCAACCCGGAACTGGTTTAGCATATTTTAGCTAATAAGCCACCGGGTAGCCGCCTTAAGGCCTTTCTATATTAAGAGCAGTATATTATAGTTTTCTGTGCCAGCTGCTAAGAGCATTGCTTCTTAGCTGGTGTGTAAAGGGCATAACAGTATTACGTGTTTTGGTGTCTGTCTTAGCCAGCTATATTCGCACCTTAGGCTACCTACTAGGATACCCACCTAGTAAAGCTAATCTTTTAGTCCTATTATTCCTGTCCTTAAAAGTGTTGCTATTATATTTTCTACCTTTGTTAGGCCCTCTTAGAGCCCTTAGGTATTTACCCCCCATAGTATTACCCATACTACGGCTTAGGTTCCCCTTGCCTAAGTCTACCTCTATACCTTTAACTCCCATTTATCTCTCTAGCGTCGGTCCAACTAGTATTATATTGCGGTAGATGGTTTTCCAGTACTCTTTTATACTCTACTTTGGCTCCTTTCTTTCCCTTACTATTGTCTTTACTGGCCTCTTACGCGTCTCCCTTTCTCTTTTATATAGGCCTAGGCCCTAGCGCCGCACTATTCTTCTTCTACTTTCTCTACCTGTTTTCCTAATATATCTTCCCTACTTTAGGGTTGTTGGTTCCTTCTCCTATAGGGCACCCTAGGGTCCCTCCATAGTTTATTTAGGCATGTCTTGATATACTTTATAACGTTAGAGTTGTGTTCCTTTTACACCCTTTATATTATATCGGCTTCAATATATAGTTATAGGGGGGGAATATTGGCTTCCTTCTTAAGCAGTGCTGTGGCCGTTCGCTTATACCTACCTATTATACTCCTAAGGCAGGCTGTTTGGACCTTTTGGAGTAGTTTAAGGAGTAATTTAAGGGGGCCTTTCCTAGTTTCTCTAGTGGCCCAAATGCTAGATCTATACGTTATAGTTAGCCGGACAACTGCTATATATAGTAGGCGTGACCTCTGGAAGCATAGACCCTATATAGAATTAACAATCCTAGACATGGCGATATACTATGCTTAGCCCTTATAGGCCGCTTGCGCCGTATATGCGCTCTACTAGAGCTTGCTATCTACCCACACTTTTAATACCCTTAGGCCTTAAACCGGTTGACCCCCAAAGCCTTAGATATAGATTATATGCTAAAGATCTGCAGATTAGTTACATTTTCTTATAAAATAGATTAGCTGGTATTTCTTTAGTAAGAATTGGACTCTATGTCGTCTTGCCTATTCTATATAGGTATTATAGGCTTTCTCTAGTGTCCTGCAGTTCTTTGCGGCTGTTAACCTATATGTAATTAGGTTTGTGTTATTAATAAAGCCTATTCCCTAGGTCGCCCCTTCCTTAAAGGTATTAAGCAGGTTGCTTATAAAGAAGAGGAAAAGTATAGGCGATAGAGGTAATCCTTGTTATAAGGGCACGAAGAGCCTTCAGGGTAGATTCGAAGGAATAATATAAATTCTATCTAAATCTAAGGGTATAGCTCTTGTAGAGAATAAGACGTTGCGTAAAGAAGAGAAAGAAATAACCAGAGAATCTTATAATTAAATAGTTAGGGGTCTTGGTCGATGCGTGCGCACGTGCGCACATGGACGGACTTCGGTAGAATTCGATTAATCTAGTAGAACTTGGCAGAAGTCAATCAAGCTAGCAGAATTCGGCAGAATTCGGTTAAAGCGTTAAGTTTATCTATTAAGTGTTTTACCGAGATATTCCTACTGTAACTAGGCTAGTCCCGTTATAGTACCCCCCCCCTTTGGCCAAAGGTTCAAAATAATTTAATTTAGTTAAGAATTTATAATTTTATTACGTATCGTATTTTTATGTTGGGTGGCAGTCTTGGCAAGGCAGATCTAACCAATTAGATAACTTTAACCGCTGGTTAAAGTTCCTTAATATCTTGCGTGTTACGTAATCGCGTTATAAATATTATAACTTATTTTAAGTTCTTTTCAAATTCGAGTTTCGTGTATTTGTATTGGGTGGTAGTTATTTGCCTTCATATTATATCTATCCAGCCGGAGCAGGCCGCAAAGAATAGTCCTTATGGAATTCTTTTACTAAGGAAGGCGCGTCGGCCTTAATCTAGTTATAGGTTTTCTAGGTTTATGTTTTATATCCTTCCCACTTAATAAGAAGTTTAAATTATTTAGATCGTGTTTTCCATCGCATGTTATTAATTAAGTTAATAAAGTAAGAACCGTTACCGTTGTTAACAATTACGGGAGGTGGCGGCGGCACTTCGCGAGTTAAAGGTTCACCCTTTAAGGGTTGCAGCAAGCTTATATAAAACGTTAGGTGTATTTTCATCTCAGTTGGCAGTTTAAGCTTATAGGCGTATAGGCTTAGTTTCTTTTTAATTTAGTATAGGCCCGCAAACTTCTAATTAAGTTTCTTTAAGGGCCGTTAAGTCTTTATGTTTTGTGTATTTAGGTAAACCATATTACCTTCTTTAAAGTCCCACGCAGGAGCTCGTCCTTTGTTTGCATACTATTTCTATACCGTTTAAGCGTACGTTAATTCACTTCGTAGTAGTTCCATTAACTGCTTTATTTAATCAGCAAAGTTATATACATCAATTAACTAAATCCGTTTAATCGTGGGTCCTATCGTATTAATTTTAGGTTGTGGTTTAAATCTAAGTTAAGGGTCTTATCTATAGGTCGCGTAGAACGGCGTTATGCCTATTAATTTATTTATTGTATTATTTGCAGTAAACTTAGCTAAAGGCAGCTACTTTTCCCAGTTGTCTTGCAGGTAGGAGTAGTATATTTATAGGTATTGTTCCATAATCGTATTTATAATTTCGGTTTAACCGTCTGTCTCTAGATAAAATACAGTTAAGAGTTATATTCGTATACTTAATTGTTTGCATAGAGCTTGCTAGAAGTCTAAAACAAACTGGCTTCTATAGTTAGATATTATTAAGTTAGGGAGTCTATGTAGCTTAAAGACGTGTTTAACAAAACATTTAGCTACTAAGATAACATTAATTAAGTCCATAGGAATCATATATCACATTTTTATAAGGCGGTTAACTACTACCATAATATTCGTAAATCCGTTGCTGCTAGGTAAATTTACCACAAAGTCAATTAAGATATTACGCTATCTTTATATTGGAATTAACAATAGTTAGAGTACTCCTTGTTTCTTTATATAAGAAGTTTTTCCACGAATATACGTTCTGTATACTCGGACGTATTTTCGCACATAGTTATGCATTATAGGCCAGTAATACACTCGTTAAATTATCTTATATATCTTTACACAGCCAGGATGTCCTACTACAGGAGAGTTGTATATAAATTCGAGTATCTTAAATCGCAAAGGTTTGGAATTCGGGACTACCATTTTCTGTTAATAGTATAGTCGATTATTACGAATTTCGCATTTAGCGAGTGTAATATCTTTATACTATTATTTTCCTGTTTAAATCGCTCCCATTATATCTATTATCCATGCGTCGTTCTTGTATTTGTATTCTATTAGCTTATTAATTTCCATTTCCCATTTATTAATTTCTAATTCGTTTCTGTCGAGTTCCATATCTAGGAACATAGGACGTAGTTTCTTAAAATATTCAGGGGGCAATAAAATCCGTAATTAATTTGTAATTCGTTTATCTAAGGCGTTTATAGGTAAGTCTTATAACTATTATGTTAATGCGTTAGGCTTCTAATTAAGTTTATCCAGTTGGTACGTAATCTTAAAGTTAAATTATAAGAGGTATTCGGCCTAACGAATTTGGCGCTGTATTAACTGTTTTATAGTTATAAAGTACTATAGGTTTTTATGGTCTGTTAACACGCGTATTAGGAATAGCAATCCTTTAAGTTCTGGACACCATTGTTTAAAGTATCTAATAATTGCAAGTAGTTCCTTATTGTATATCTTATAGTTCGATTTGGCAGGGGCGAGCTTTTAGGAAAGGAAGGCTACTAGATATAGCTCACCGTTCTTATTATATTGCAATAACACTCCTCCTAGGGCATGATTAGACGAGTCTGTTTTAACGATATATTCAAGGTTAGGGTTAAAGTGGGTGAGAATTGGAGCAGTTATAAAACAATATTTTAGTTCGTTAAAAGCTTGTTTACATTTAATAGTCTATTTAAATCTTATATTCTTTCTTGTTAAGTTTATTAATAGCTAAACAATTTTTAAAAAGTGATTAATAAATCGATAATAGAAATTTACAAATCCTAGAAATCCTTAAATGTTTTATACGCTACTAGGACTTTCCTAGTTTACAATTACGGCGACTTTCTTAGGGTCCATTTTAATTCCGTTATGGGATATAATTAAGCCTAAGTACGTAACTTCGGATGTGTAGAACTTATATTTTTTAATATCGCATTATAAGCCCGTATCTTGTAGGCGTTTAAGGACCATTCTAATATATTTCCAATATTTAGAAAGCGAGGACGAGTAGATTAAGATATCATTAATATACGCGGTAATAAATATATTAAGGAATTTATGAAGCGTGTTGTTAATATATTACTAAAACGTACTAGGACCGTTTTTTACGCTAAATGGCATTACTAGGTATTTAAAGAGTCCCTATTATATATAAAAAGCTGTATACTTCTTATCTCCTTTACGTATACAGATTTTATTAAAGGCAGCAACTATATTAAGCTTTGTGAAGTACCGTGCCTTTGCTAAACAGTTAATCGTCTCTTAAATTAAGGGAATCGGATATCGGTTTCGAATTGTGATTATATTTAGAGCTTAATAATTAATATAGAATCTTAAGCCTCTTCCTAGCTTTTTAACGAATAGTATAGGTAAGGCAAATGGAGATTAACTAGGGCGAATAAATCCTTTTTCTAGATGTTTATTAAGGTATTATTGTATTATAAGCAGTTCTTCTTGTAATATACCGTATAGCGGACCGAACTTTGGTGTTATGCCAGGCTCAAGTTCTATCTTAAAATCGTGCTTATCTTAGTGTGGGGCTAGTTAGTCTATAAATTATTTTTTAAATTCGTTAATTAGATCATGGTACTCTTTAGGTACAAGAGGTTAAGGGTTAATATATTACTTTGGTTCTAGCGCTTTCTTAATGTCTTCTATTGTTACAGCAAAGATTTCGTGGTCTCGTTTTCTTGCTAATAAAATAAAGGGCGCGGCTTATATTATATAAATTTTAAAAGGTTTTAACAAAACATCTTCGCATTCTTTACCATAATTAGTAGTTGTGGCTTTGTCGTATTGGTTTAAAGTTTATAGTAAGGGCAATTTGTATTATATCAAATTCAAATAGTTATATATATATTTATAGGGCGAGTAGTGTTTCAAGTAATAACTTTAGCAGTAGGTTGTACGGAACTTTAGTGTTTCTTTAACCCAGCTAATTAAAGGGTTATATTATTTTAGCTATCTATATTTAAGTATTATCTTATATTGCTTTAGGGGTGTTACAAATAGGGAAATATATTTAAGGTATTCGCCTATCTGCATTTTTACAAGAGCGTAGTGTGTCAATTCGCTATATATTAAGGGTTTGCCGTTAAAGCCTTATAGGCCTTAGGGCTTATTGAGTTTCTTTAAATTTAGGCGTTAGGTTTTTACGTAGTTTGTATTAATAAAGCCCATACTGGTGGCTCCGCTGTCTATAAGGATTTGTACCTCCTTCTATTTTCTAAGTATTTGAATTTCGCCAAGTATATTAAGGGAGTCGTGTTGTATATCAGCACTAGAAGAGCCTAGACACTTATACTCTTCCACTTTTTATCTTAAGGCGCGACTTGGCCCTAGGATAATTTGTTTTCCAAGTTAGCTAAGGGTAAGATGCTTTATAATAACTAGGTATGATTTATGGAACAAGTACAAGTTAAGGAGTAAGTATGGCTTAAAGAACGAGTGCAATTTAAGGAGCGGGTATAATTTAAAGACCAGGAGGAACTACGGCGGACTTTTTTAAAAGGGTGAGTTCGGCAATTCCTTTAGATATATCCTTTTCTACTACATCTAAAGTATTCTCTATTTATGGCTTAAGTTCTTCGTTCGTTGGTTCCTAAGGGTGTGTAGGATTGAGTGGCGTTGAGGTCTATAGAGTCGTGCGTAGGTTTCGGAGAAGGGTCGCGCTTTGGGGTATATATTGGTTTTATAGAGCTTTAAACACAAGGTGTAGTTAGCTTTAGAGAATAAGTCTGTTTATTATATTAAAGGTCCTCATTAATTTGTTAACACATTATAGCAAATTTAGGTAGGTCCTTTGGCAGTTCCCTACCTACTAACTGTGCTCTAATTTTATCCAAAATAGCTTATTAAAGAGCAGTAACTCTAGCGGCTTTATTCTAATCCAGTTCGCCAATAAGGCCTAAAAATTCCGAAAAGAAGCTTATAAAGTCTTGGTTCCGTTGTCGTAGGTTTTTAAGTTTAGTAACAGCGGTATGTTTATAGCTGGCGTTATCGTACGTTCGTTCTAGTAGAGAGATAAAGGTTTCGAAATTAACAAAGGTGCTATTATAGAAGAATGGGTCTATGGTTTGTGTAGCATCTTTACTTAAATAAGACATTCTATAGCTAACTTTACTAGCTTCAGTAAGGTATCAGTTATAGTTTATTAAAAGTTTAAGACGGAGCTTAGTTATAAAGGGACATAGGTTATTTTAATTTCTATTAAATATTAAAGGGTTAGGAAGCTTTTTGGATTTTATAATAGGTATTAGATTTGTTATAGACGCGGGTTAAGTTACCATTACTAGTTTAAGGTTCGTGTTTAATGGGCTAGGTTCGGATATAGTTATTTTAATCTCATTTATAGGTATTACTGTTGGGGTCTCTAACGCGAGTACTTTAGCGTTATAGAGTTCTTTGCGTATTGCTTTAATTAATTACTAATGCTAGGCTTCTAGTATAGCTCGTTACTGGGCCAAGGCATCCGTAAAGGACTATTGCATTATAGTCATTTGTTCCCTAACTAGGGTCATAATGGTTAACGTGGCGGATTCGAGTTCGTTTGCCATTTTGAGGGTAGTGGTATTAACGCAACATAATATAAGGGCACGAAGAGCCTTTAGGGTAGATTTAAAGGAATAATATAAATTCTATCTAAATCTAAGGGTATAGCTCTTGTAGAGAATAAGACGTTGCGTAAAGAAGAGAAAGGAATAACCAGAG
>Ga0307507_10007739_pt1 | contig 15337 bp, 7 predicted proteins | sample 7_EM_MG_FD_207223 | JGI IMG/M metagenome (GOLD analysis project Ga0307507, IMG submission 207223) | Populus trichocarpa ectomycorrhiza microbial communities from riparian zone in the Pacific Northwest, United States - 7_EM | ecosystem: Host-associated > Plants > Roots > Unclassified | place... | reverse complement strand
CGTAGGTGATAGGGTTATGACGGTCGGCATAGTTATGACGGTTTGGAATAACAAACATGCGCATAGACGAAATTTGTTAGGAACCGTCGTAACTATGCCGACCGTCATAACCCTATCACCTACGTTACCAGAATCAAGTCTTAATTTTAATTATAGTATAACTTATAGAGTTCAAATTAAAGCTGGAATGCGCCAAAGGACCCCTCAGCAAAGTTGCGCTGAAAGGGTAGGGCCCCATGACCGCTGTAAGCCTGTAAAATATTGCCGCCAACAATTGGCAGGCAATCTGCAGAGGCATCTTAACTTCCACCACCATTCTTTGACACTATAGCACTGCCCTTTGACGAACTCGCCGACATCATCAAGGGCAAAGTTTGCGCGATCGTACAGCTTCAACGGAGGTGGGTTAGGAGCTATGGTAGATGTGGAGAAAAGTATGCAAACGCGAGGTGTTGATTTGGGTTTGGGCGCGTGTTGTTTTCGCGATTTGGGTGTAAAACAAGTCCAACACACGTGATGTTCTAACTTGAAGAGGAAGAATCTAAGCCTGTTTAGTAGGGGGTGTGCAACTAGTAGCGGCCATAATTAATGATCTTGTCTTAATCGTTAATTAACCTTGGACTTGGGGCCCTTGGGCTCTAAGCTAAGATGGAGAGATTTACAGTACACGTAATCCCTATACGTAACTCGTGCACGTGACCCACGTCTTAGAGAATACAGATTATCTGACAGGTGTCTCGCTTCCTGGGGTCCCACGTTATTGTTCCGCACAGCCGTGCCTGGCATCTTGCTAGTCACTCGCTTACCTTTTGGGGTTTGTGCCGTGGCTGGGTGGTGCGGAGCCTGTCACCTCACATGCGCCGCCTATAAAGTGCAATATTATATAGCCTAGGACAATTTCTAAAGCTAAGATAATATAGTCTTAGATATATTTATAATATAATATAAGAAAGTAAGAATTTTATATAAAAGTAGTTTTATTCTAAGATATTTTAATAATTTAGTATTAAAAACTTAATCAGGTGTAGGCGCTAGGAGTTAAAGTTTATCTAGCGTAAGCTTATGCAACGTGGCGTATTTGAACACTGGCCCACTCCTTCCGAAGACCCCAGCAAGTCTCTGGCGCGTTTTGTAAGAAACCAGCCCTCTAATTCAGCTCACCAGAACCGAGGAACTTACACTCGCGCAAGCCAAAAACATCCCTTGGGTCCACTCTCTAGGTTGAGCTATATGTTCTTAAGTAGCGTATGTTATTACGTGGTTCTAGCTATAGGGTAACGACCACAGACTTGATACCGTTCACGACACCATACTCGAGACATGGAGTCTCCGGCCTCGTTGAATGTGTCTTTGAACTATCAAACCATTAGAGATACCGCTCACGAAACCCATAATACCTCTCAGCCCCCTCCTTACCTGCACATTCGAGAGCTTGGCAGAGGAGGACAAGCCATTGTCGGTGCGGTTAAAATAACGCAAGGATATCACAAAGGAAAGGTCATGGCTCGGAAGTTATTGCGTATACCGCCGCTCCGTTACCATAGTCAAAGGATACTGCGATCGGCGCTGGATGAGGTACAGTTGCTAAAGCAGCTCACACACCCTCATATCGTTAGCATTGCCTTCACGTACGAAGAGCTGAACGCGCAAGGCCGAATCATATGGTTTGGAATTGGGATGTCTATTGTAGCTGACCAGACCTTGGCGGAATACCTCGAGGGGCAAGAGCATAAGCTAGAAGATCTCCAACAAAACGAAAGTGAACGAGAGACTCTACTCGAGCACATTCAGGGTCGCATGAGCAAGTGGTACGGCTGTTTAGCGCGAGGCCTAGCATACATCCATGCACAACGCATCCGACATAAAGACATAAAGCCAGCAAACATTCTTATTAAAGATGAAAATGTCCTCTACACGGATTTTGGTCTGTCTAAGCAATTCCAAGACGAGATAACTACTATGACCGACGGGACTAGTGGACTGAAGACGCCCAAGTACTGTGCCCCTGAGGTGGCGGCCGAGCGTCCCAGAGGCCGTCCTTCTGATATCTGGTCTCTAGGCTGCGTGTTCCTCGAGATGACTACAATCTTCGCAGGCTTTTCAATGTCTGAATATGAAGCGCTACGAGTATCTGTTGGCTCTCCCGCGTACCACCTACATTCAGACCTTAATCTGAGACTCATCCTGAGTCTTGGGGAGCGACTACTATTGTCAGAACTGCAATGGCCGGCTGACTGGTGCCTTCTAATGCTAAACCCTCTTCCTGAGAAGCGTATCACTGCAGCGTACTTGGCTGGATTGACTGACCTCGAGCCAGCTATGATACCCTTTGCTTCCACTTGTGCATGCCAGTTACATCGATCTCAGACGACATTTGTAGACTCTGACGTAGTTTTGGCGGAGGTCATGTCTCGTGTCTACGAAGAGATTACGCCTTTCGGAGCCCGGATATCTTGGACAGCGCTCAATAATCTGACCATTTCCGATCCCCTCAGCTCCAAATTCTTTGATTATGTATCGAAAATGGACAGCCCTCTTACCCGAAGTCGTCACCTCTGGTCCACTGAGGGCAGAGCAACGGACAGGACCTCATTCAGTGTCGAATCCAGGGGCCTGCCACTACCATCCGTCCACAGTACTAGTATGAGCGCGGCTCTGGAGCCGACAGTTAAGAACCCAATACATATATCACCTTCGGAAGACAGGAGAGCAAGGTCCCACCGTTTTGGAGTTCTCACTTCACCATCCCCCCCAAACGCTCCCCTTATGAGCACAAGAACTCTTCCTGGAGTTACCGCTACAGTTGCTTCAGCTCTACCTGGAGGATATTCCCCGTATTTAATACACCACGGTCAGTGTTGTATAGAAACACCTGAAACCGAAACTGATACATGTTTAAGTTTATTGAAACAAAACAGCCCGTTTCATGTCAGACTTTCAATACGTTTCAGGTCTATATACAGAATAAAGGGTAGCTAGGGGCGGCCGGTTTCCGGGGCAACAGGTTTCTAGGGCAACAGGTTTCCAGCGCAACAGCTTTAAACCGTGACAATTACCTCATTACTATCGCCTTCCCCTTCTAATACCTTTAAAGCCTTATCCATAAAGCGGCTATTCGTAAACACGCTACTTAATAGTGCCCTGCCTGTTGTCTTTGTAATATGGACCCAGCTCTTTAATGACTCCACTATCTCCAATATCTTCGCTCCAAGCCTTACTCTCTCTGGTGCAATTGTATGTTTGGCGCCTGAGAACACTCGTTCTAGGCCAGCCGACATTGGGGGGATACTGAAGATAGTGACAGCCATTTGGGTAAGGTTGGGGTAGATTAGTTACCGTGTAGGCTCTAGCTACCAGTTAAGAGGTAATTGCCCGCTGATAGGGATTTGTGCGCCCTATAGATATTAGCTAAAGTAATAAGCGCTCGTTAGAGATATACCTTAATAAAGTTATTAAATTTATCGCTTGCTGCTGTTAAAATAGTCATCTTAGCAAGAAATTATATAGCTAGGTCTTTAATTAAGTTAAGATCTACTAATTATATACTCTCTGGCTTAAAATAGTCCCTCTATAGGTTTTGAACCTTAGTAATAGTCGGCTTAATCTACTTCTGCTGCTCCCTTATTGACCATACCTTCTTAAGGTAGGCTTCACGTAGTTAAGGATAAAGAAGAGCTGCTACTACATAAACGGGTGTATTATTAGTGAGCTTATAGTACTTGTTAAATTTATACCAGGCTGCTATTAACCTTGCAGTTATTTAAGCGTTACCCTTAAATTTCTCTCGCATTTGGGTAAAGTGGCGGATAAGAAATTCCATGTTATTAAAGGTGGTATAAAGCGTAGCGGTATGCCCTTCTATATTCTTTATACAGGTCTTAAGAGGTTAGAGAATTTCTCTAATATCTTTAAGCTCTTGCTAATTATCTCTTGTTAGAGCGTTATTACTAAGCTCCTGCTAGTGATCTTCCGTCTAGGATATAAATTCCTTACGCTTTTATAAAGCGACAGTAACCTTGTCTAGCCAGGAGTTCTACTATATGTCATTATCCATAGGAATTACTTGGCTAACTACCACAAGGAAAGCTTAAAATCGACTAAAAGAAGAGCGAGAAAAGGCGTTATAGTTATAGAGTTTACCAAGGCTACTATGCTTATAAAACTCTTTAGTAATATCTTCTTTACTTTATAATCCTTAACGTTGAAGCTCATCTTAAAGGTTAGTAATGTCCTAAATAGCTATATTAATTGCCTTATCCTTATCCTTTTGTCCCTCTCCTTGCTTTGCCGTAGATCCAAAAAGGAAGGCTTAGGCAACATAATTAAGATTATAGCCAAAGCAACGTACTTGATAAAGAACTGGGTCAAAGTCCTTAATCTCCTTTATAATGTGGCGTAGTATAAGGTCGTTTGAGCCATGATTATCTAATATAAAGAAGCCGAGTTGATCTTGTAGACTAATCTCTTTTATAACCTAAAGAAAGACCTCTGCCTGCTCCTTACTACCGTGAGTTCCCTTGAATTCTTTAAGTGATAATAAGGCAGTCTCTGTATAGTGAGTCTCTGTATCTACCTAATATACCATAATTGCTTGGAACCCTATCTTTGCTAGCGATGTCCACATGTTGATTGAAAAGTGTACTAAGGAGAGGGAGTTCTTAAGCTTTTTAATAAGCTCTTCGCGGTAGAGGATATAGGTTGATTTAATAAGCTTTAGGACGTCTTGTTGCGCGAATTTAAGAGTCTCTTTAGCCATATAATTGACTGATAGAATAACAGCCCAAAATTCAGGCCAATCGAGTAGTGAGCAAGGTAGGTTTTGTACGGTAATAAGCCGTGCACAGGCTTCTTTAAATTCAGGTACTTTAATGGCTGCTTAGAGGGTCTTTTCTTTAATTAGGTTTTACTTCTCTTATAAAGTCCTTTACTCGCTAAGGATGTCCGCAATTGTGTTAATAAAAGCCATCTTTATTAGACCTGGAGGCGTAGAACTAACGCGTGTATCGTGGGTTTTAAGAAGGTGTGTACGGAATCTTTTAGCATTTGGAGAGCCCTTATAGCTAGCGCAATACTTATAATAGTATATCTGCTGGTAATGCTTGTTCCTTACCTCCTTAGAACCCTTTGCTTTATAAGTATAAGACCATAGCTCTTTATTTACCTTTGGCTTCTTTTAGCGGAGGATTTTGTCGCTATTAGTGGTGCTAGCTTGGGATGCTAGGTAGGAGTTATTATCTTTGTCTTGTATATACTCCGTAAAGTCTGAAACCGTAGAGGTATTGTCTTGAGAAGCTATAGTAGAGGTAAAAGGGTACTAAGATAGAAGGTTTAGAGGGGAAAAACTTTTTATTAGCTGTTATAGGACCACCCTGTAACACCTCACACATACCTACCTATTTCCACCGTCTTAACCTCCACCGTATTCTACTTACCCTATTGGCAGAACTTAGCAGAACCTGGCAGAATATGGCAGAACACAGCAGAATATAGCAGGACACACGCTTCGGCACTATTACGTGTCCCGTATATAATACGGCACTTGTTAACCTAGCAACTATATATATAAACACACAGTTAGGCTCGCGCGGAATTACGTAGAAACTAACCAATCAGGATTTTCCATCCCTGGGATAGAAAATCGCTATTAGCTCGCTTACTACTAGCGCCTTAGCGGCCCTCGCTATATATTATTACCACTCGTATTTACTCCGTAATATTAGCTAAACTTATGAAACGGTCTTAAAACATCTTAAACTAAACCTTGTTTAGTTTAATATGAACCCGTATAGCTGAAACGTTTTAAACGTATTGAAACTAATACGTTTCTATACATCCCTGACCACGGTAAACATACTCTGCCGTATTATGAATATATGAATCAGGCCCCGAATTACGCACTGCAGGATTACTAAATGCTGCTGATGCTCCTTGATCAACAGCATAAAAAGTGTCCTTTACTGGCTCAGCAACAGTAGTATAACTCTACGTCAAATCCAGCTCTGCAAAATAGCTAGTAATGGCGCAACTACCTGTAAGCGGATAAGTTGCATGGGTCTTCTGGCTTCTTCGTTTTAAGTCGATCTAACAATGAAAACCTCTATGTATACCGTTCTATTTGCGGCCCTAATATATCACAGTAATAGTATTCACGTACAAACAATGTCACGCGGGTATATATGGTTTCCCGGGGGGGATTAAGTCTCAGCTAGTAGCAAGAGTCGTGGATATGGAAAAGCAACACTAAATTCTCTTACTCTTCGTTGAAATGGCTATTGCGAGCGCTCGCCACATGCCATTGGTGAGGGCTTGCAAACGATGGAGGCCGAGCTGGGTGCTTTTCTACACAAGGCTTCGTTATAATAGATTCGCGATCACTCTTTATCTTTTTAGCTGTATGGCGACGTAGTGCGGGACACACTATAATAAGAATAATAAATTCTTAAATATATATTCTAAACATCTTAATCTATTATATTCGTAATATACTTTATATACTTCACTTACTCTATATCTTTTGTATATTTAATACCCTACGTCTTTAGGGTTTATAGACTCTATCCTGTTTATAGCTATCTATATCCATTCTGCTAGTATTAATCTATCGTATAGTCTTGCTAAGTTCGTAATAATATCCTTATATGTAATATATATAATAGAAGGGTAGCCTAAGGCAATTATTTAGAGGAAATATCTAACTTATTCGTAAAGATTTAAGAACCTTAACGTCAGTATGCTAAATTAAAAGCCCGGACAGTCTTCTAAATCCATATTCTGCCGCTCCCTTTGCTGCTACGAAAATGGGATCTTCATAGAGGTATTCAGGAGCCTCAGGTTGCAGTTCCGCTAACAGATTTTTAACCACCTCCAAAAAATGTCGATTGCTTGCGCTTTCTCCTTGAAAGATTACCATTTTGATAGGAAGGCTGACAAATTTCTTCGTCACCACATAAATGCGGCTGTACACCATGTCCCAGTATTGTTGCTTCTCTCCCTCGCCACTAGGCATAGATCCAAGTCCAACGTCCCAGCTATTTGAGTAGAGATCTACTCGCATGTCCGGGTATTTCGAGAACAGGTATGCAGAGGAGAGATAACCCTGGTGGACCTCAAGGGTCGTCTCTGTAAAAAGGAGCGAGAGAACTACCTCTACCGGCATAGTTCCCATTTCCTTCTCACATGCATCCGTGTCATTGAAATCTCGGCACAGCCCGAACCCGTTACCGGCGTATCCGGACCAAAGCTCAAACTGGATAGGGCAATCCCAGCATGCTTCAAGATACTCAAGGCCGGCGTACTCCAACGCATCAACCATATCTTCGTGATATAACGCTGGTAACTCAGGCCTTGTTACTACAGCAGTTTTGATCTTTTTAACCAGCTTTTCTTCGGTAGCTTTACGGAGCTGCCTAATCATATTGCCTAGTTTTCCTACGTCCGAAGAGGCAGGGAGGCCAAGATTCTTCCGAAAAGAGCGCATCATCTCGCGTGGTTTATCCCATAAGGAGTCAAAAGCGAATCGATATGGAGGACTAAATATTCATAGTCAGATTTATTACGCGTAGGCCTTGAGGCATTATACGTACTGCAGATGCTGTGATGACTCTAGCGAGAGGTATTTCATTGTCTCCTGGTACGCAGGCGAAGAATCTATTTTAGCCACGGGAGTGTACGAACCATTCGCATATCTGATTACAGCAGTTCTAATAAAGTCAATGTGGATTCGGCCCTATCATGAGTGAGGATGCATACCCGTATGAAAGAGTTATATCAAAACCGACTGCATATGGCGGCAAGAACAACCTCCTGTCCGCTGGTTTGAGCATCGGTTGAGACTGAAGTCCTCCACCCGAGCATACGGAAGGGATGGAGAGTAATAAGAGAAGACCTATGAATCGTGTAAAGGCCGAGGGAGAGGAATAACCTGTAGGGTGCCTAAGCAGCATATTCTCTTTGAAGTTGCTAATAGAACGTTGTCGCTGTCTTTCCTGTTACACCCCGGTGATGGGTTTATGTTTAGCTTTGTTTCTAGGTCACTACGGAATTTTTATCTGTTGTGGCGGAGACCAGATGGATATTATCGTAGGAACTGCCAAGCGTGCGGCGAAGCCTTTGCTGCCTAGCTACTTTACACTTGTCTTTGTGCCTTATCAAATTCCCTTGGTTTCGCATTTACATAGTGCCCACGTTTCCTCTATCCAGGACTGGCGGGTGTGCCCGGCGCTTAAAGATAACGCCCCAAGGCGTGGTCTGACCCGGCTGTGTGGAGCCGTAGAACACGTCACAGCGAAACACCACCAGTAATTAAGTGACAAAGATAGCTCTTGCAGGCTTCCCGCTTGTCTAAGAGGACAACTTTTGATGAACTGAATGATATTGGAACGAATGAATGAAGCTATGGAATCTAACTACGACGAATATAGGCCTTAATATAGGCCTATATCGGTACGGAAACCGAAGTGACTGCCACGGAGTCCGGGGTAACTATTATGGACACCGACCAAAATCGGAACAAAGGAAGTCTGCTTATGTAAGCAGGAAACCCGTGTGGAGGACTCTTCTAGTACCCTCGTCAACTTTTATGCCTGTGCCGGGGTACTGCAGTATTTGGTCCGTTGGATAGTGGCTCAAGGGGCACTGTATTGCATGGATCGGTAGAGTGGCCTAACGATGCTCCAGCTCGCTGAGAATCTACCTTAGCAGCTCCATTACCCAACGCACTGGCATATCTGTATCCAGTCTTCAACCTTTTTTCTATTCTGGATTGACTACAGTAGCAAAAGAACTCTCGGAAGAATGGAACTCCTAATCATTATCCAACTAAACTCAATGGATGTTCACTGGCATATATCCCTATCCCATATTCGCCCTTACACCAGCATTTTTAAGCCTCTGCAGCATAATACTGGTATAGCCATAAGATGGTACTCTAATTTCTCTATGCCTCATAGTATTCATAATGTTTCATTTCTCGGAGTCTTTAGCGGAGGCAATATAACTCGTAAAAATCAATACTTCCAACTCATGTCTTTTCTTCTCTTAAACTCTCTCTCCTTACATATCGTACTGGAGAGGTACGAAACACGTGTTTCCAACTCGTTCAAAGCCACATTCTCATCCATCTGAGGCATCACATTCGGCACCATGCTCTAGCCAAGCTAACAATGGCCTTTCATCAAAAACCTGTTAGAGGCGTTGCAACATTATTGGGATGCGGCATGGGCTCTTCAGCCCACGTTAAAGACATGCTAATTTTAACACCCTTATTCCGTTCCCTTTACCCTGGCAACTGAGCCTCATATGGTGACCTTTTCAATCTGGCCATTTAATGCGTTAAATCTGTCAAGTTTTGCGAGCGCCCTCTATAAAATCTTCGTAGCATAAGCAAGAGCGTTGAACCTAGTAATACAGAGACTGGCGCCCATAACTCTTCCCATTTCATTCTCTAAAATATCTCCATCAGCATATCCCATCCACGGCGACCTAAATTCTCCTCGGTCGACTTACTACTGCTCCCCTACCCCCTTTTTTGCCCATACACTATTTCTGTCTAATTATCTAAATCCTCTAGTAGTGTTCCTTTGTATTTTGAACTATTCTTTATAACATGTCACGTACTTTACCATTTTTCATCGTATCCATCCTTGTTCGGCTCGTCTTCGCTACGCCTCTCGGAACCGTACCTTCTCCCTTAACCATAACCGATGGTATGTTGCACTGGGCCTCTTTAGGCGACTCTTGGGCTACAGGAGTGACATGGAAGAAAGAACTTGACTATGACGAAGACCACGATGAGGTAATTAGGTGCAGACGCTCTACAGAATCCTACGCCTACCAGATGTCCCAAAATGATCTTCTGTTCCCAAAACAAGGGCAGGTTTTCAAATGGCCTGCTTGTTCGGGATCGGCTTTCGCTGTAATGGCAGCTCAAGCCGAGCAGATGGACGAGGGAACAAGTTTCGCAACATTAACGTGAGTTACTCAGGCTTTACTAGAATCAGAGTCGTATCACACTAACCACCTCGCAGCATTGGAGGCAACCAACTCGGCTGGGATAATATGGTACAGTCCTGCATCTACGTTCCGGACCCCCTTCGCGTTATCTGCAGCCCTGAGTATCCTGATTCCGCAGGGGATTGCTACAAAGCAATAGAGTTGACGAAGTCAAAACTGAATAACGACAAGGAGTTTCTTAAGGTAATCCCCGTAATGATTGGCGCCATAATGGACAGAGGAAAAGCCAAAAATGGGGACTTTCAGTTATATGTTACCAAGTTAGTGATTTCCAAGCAAGAAGTTTATTTCCTGTGCTCTAACTCGATTTGTTATTCTATAAGTCCTTGGTTGTTTACGCTGACTCTTTAAAATTTAAAGCTATGCCCATCCGTTCAATGTGGACCCGAATTGGTGTGACGAACAGAGTTTTGGCATGTTTTGGTGTAGACCAAGCCTAACTTCGGAACTTCGTCGAGCCTTCAACGACATAGCAGAGACACTAAAGCAGAAGATTGAAGAGGGGGTCCAGTATTTCCAAGACAACGACTACAATGGTCGCAGTCTTCACTACGTTGAAATTAGCAAAGGCTTCGACACCCATCGCTTCTGTGAAACAAACCACACTTTCGAAGACCAGTGGGACGATAACCCTAATAGCGAGAACGTCTGGCTATACAACCCACCAAAACCACCTTGGGTGCCTCAAATGCCTATGCAGAGAGATGTAGATACATGGCTGAGTGAGCACCCCGAAAACGACGTAGGGATCGCCGGTCCCCCCGATAGGCCCGGCTCGTGAGTTAATCTACACCAAAAATTGCTTAAAGCCAAAGTCACTAACAATATGTTCCAGGGTAATGAGACCGTTCCATCCAAAAACAAATGGCTTTAAGAGTATAGCGGATGACATGATAGGGAAATTGACGGGTCGCGGCAAATAGGTGTTATAAATACGCTATGGTGTCATCAGATTAGACAGAGGCATAGAGCCGAGAAAGGCTAAAGACCGATCTGTACCTATGGTAAGCACGGAAAATTGGAATAAGGAATTAGAAGCAGTGGGATTCCTTAGACTATTACCTTAGCAAGCTCAGACGGATTCGGGCAGTGATCTATTTGGACTAGAGTGGCGTAAATTAGACCTTAGTGATGACCCGTCCTAGCTGTTAGTATCCCTTAACCAGTGCTTTCATCAAACCGGACCCTTATCGACGGTTGTTTGGTTTGATTAATTTGGTCTAATTAAGGTTTGTTTAATATAGATCAAACCAATTAAATAAACTGATTGGACCAAATTAATCGTCTATTAGTTTAATAAATTGCTAGAACAGCCTTCCTGCCCTTACTATAAGCCAGTTGCCTTGGGAACTGATCTCTTGGTGGAAATGAAGCTCTGGTAGGATAGTAGAGAGCCGATAGCTATGGGTATCAAAGGCGTTAAAATCCTTTAAGCCTTATGCAGCCTCCCCACCAAAGACTCTTCTATCCTGCCTCTACAGCCCCTTTCTTTACCGTGTTTACCTTAGTTAATTAGGTTTCCCACTTAATGCCTTTAAATATATTAATTGGTAATATTTCTAATTAATCTACGCCTTTACTATTTTCTATAGAGGGCAGTTTGCACCTAAGGCAGCTAACATATAGCGTAGATAGCTTCATCTTCAGGCCTAAAGATGTAGTTGGCTATTAGCTTGCTCCATAGCTTAATAGCAAGACCTCTTATAGGCGTAGAGCCTAGGTCTGGCAGCATGGCACTCTAGTACAAGATATAAAGCAGTAGCAGTACTGGCTTTGCTGTAGATATAAGCCTATAATCTCTTATACAAAACCTGCTAATAGGAAAGGCTATAGAGTAATCCCTCCTATAGTTAGATTAGCAGCCTCTGTAACGGAACCTTGTAGCAGGAACTACGGTGGGTCCTGTTATTAGGCTGGGTATGTAGGTAAGAACAGTGTCAACAATATAATAACAACTGGTGGAGTGGTTGCCCAATAGATTAACTCCAATTATATTCTAAGATTTACTACAAGGAAAGAACTATCTACGGTAGGGACTAAGGTCCTTTAAATACACAACCGTACTCCTAAGAAATCCTCCCTTGTACGTAAGGTACGTGTTATACATAAGGTACGTACGTTTACTACATTCCCTGCGTTCCTTATATAGCACGTTATATAACTCGGCTACCATTCCTTATTACATGGTTCCACCGGATCCATTCTGGACCGTGCCCGTATTAACCAACTAGCTTCCTCCAACTCTTCTCCAAGTAGTTGTAACATCGTACTTAAGCTGTCCGTAATACCATCTCCCTCCTATTTATCTTCATTCTTGAAGATTTCTAATATCTCCAAGTTGTCTACTAGAGGTGTAATATCCGTTTAATTAATCTGGTTAATATCTTTGCTTATTATCAGTGATCTCATTGGACTGGACTGGACTGGATTTTAATTTGAATCCACTCCACTCTATAGAAGATAGGGTTTGGCTCCTAGAGCTCTAGGATAAATCCAATGCAGTTACATAAGCAGTATATACTATAAATAGTAAGTCTTGGTATGCTTCTAGGTCGTTAATAGGGTAGCCAAACTTACTAAAAATCACCTATATTATATATTAGCAGCAGAAAGGTCCTCCTCATCGCCAGCCTTATCGTCGCCCTCTAAAGCAGCCTCCTCAGCGAGTTCTTCGGCTAAAGCCTCCTCATCCTTGTCATCCACCTAAGCAGCAGCCTCCGCAGCAACCGCAGCAGCAAGCCGAGCCTTAGCCTCCTCTTTAGGTGAGAGCTTTGGTGGCCGCGGCTCTCCCTCTACTTCGCCAATATCCTTATCATCAAATATATCCTTTGGTGGAGGTCCATATCCATGCCGAAGACCCTCATTTGCCTTAATTATATCCATCTATAGCCGAGAGCGTTGAGCCTTAAGGAGGATCTTGCAGCTACTAAACAGTCGTTTATATTTGTCGCTTATAGGAGGCACCGCGAGGATATTAAGGGCGAAGCGAGCAAGATTAGGCTGGCTTGTATAGCGGTCCTGCCAGTACTATATAAGGTCAAAGTGTTTATGCTCTTTAAGCTTAAGCTTATTTGTATGTAGATACTTATTAAAGCGATTAATTAGAGGAGGCGCAGCAGCCTCATCGTTTTGATAAACCGTTTTTAGGCGCTTGTGATTTTGAGCAGAGGTGTAGATCTTTGCTTACTAAGGTTACTAAACTGGTGCTAAATCTGGTAAGGATAATTAGATAGATAAATACTGGCCTTTATAATTAAGCCAGAGCTCCTTAATCTTCTGCTTAACGCTATTAATCCAATCCTTCTTAATAGGATGTGGCCTCCAATAGTCCTTAAACTACTGCATCTTAAGCGTCAGATTAAGAACGATTGCTACGTAGTACGCTGCTGTATCATCAGCCTTATTATAGTACTTATTTCCCTTCTCCTATGCTGCTTCTGAACAGTCCGCTAAGTATTAATAAGCTTAAGCGTTGGCCTTCTTCTATTTTTGAAGTAATTAAGTAGAGAGCTTAAGAAACTTCTGCTTAGTTAATAAGAGCTCCTTAAGAAGCCAATCTAGTGTTTAAAAGTGGTTAGTAAGACTTGTTTAATTGCCCTCTACTATAATTATAGCCTTGTAGAATGTCTTAAGGTGGTTATAAAGGTGTTCAAGCTGGAGCTAGTGCTTTAGCTAGAGGAGGTCGTCTCTAGTAAGCGCTTTAGCTTTATTACTAGGTTTGTAAGTCTTATAGAACATAGTAATTTGTTCTCTATAGTTTAAAAATCATAAGATAGCTAAGAAGAGTGAGTTCCATCGTGTTTAGTTATTTTGGATAAGCTAGTAAATTGTTAGTATCGCTTTTATAGGTAGTATTATAAGTTTAAATATTGTAACTGTAAGGCTTAGATTGTAACCGTTAAGGGCGGCAGATATAAAATCCGAAGCCGTAGCTAATTAGAGACTTGCCTAATGTTCTACCGGGTAGCAAATCTTAACACTATAGCTCTATTACGTACCTCTAGGTTGTTAAATTCTAATAAAGGACCTCCCATTTAAATCCTCCTAAAGAAACTATGACGCTGGGGGGTTATACGAATGTACTAAACGAGATTTTAAAGTAAACTAACTGGTCCCTGCTTCTTCCAAAGCTCTTAAACCTTGCTATAATTCTAATCGCGGTATACAGCTGCTATTTCTTTATAGATTTTATCAGCGTCTGTTCTAATAATAAAGGCCTATACACAGAGGTTTGTTATATGGCCGAAGTAGTAAAGTCAATATGCTTTTTGTTTCTTTGCTAACATTTTTGGATATAGGGCTTAAAGAACTGTATTAATGCAGGTATCATTTAACTCAGCGTTATCAGCCATAAAGAACCTAATATTGCCTATAATTCCATAGTCCCTAAATAAAGCAACCAGAATAGCTGCTATATTCTCACTAGTATATTTACTAACAACCTTACAAAGGCCCAATACTATATAGCAACACTTGCCGTCCTTATTTATAAAATGGGCGACAACACTAAGAATCGCATGGCCGTTTGGTGAGGTCTATAGGTTAAAGGATATTAATATAGCGCTGTAAGCGGCCTTTAGCTCTTTCCTTAGCAACTCCTTCTATCGCTCCCATTTGTTTATAACCCATAATTGTATTATATTTGCTGCCTTTAGTAGGAACTTTTTAAGCCTAGGGTAGATGAGATATAGTAGCTTACAGAAGTAGACGTTTTTAAATTAGAAGAAGGCGATATGGTAGCAAACAATCCACTAAATAAGCAACTGCTTAAACGTCTTAAAGTTACGAGCTCTATTAAGCGACCTCTCCTCTGGATACTCATCAATTGTTAGCTAGTTAGATTTATTAGGTTTTTAATAAGTATTAAGCACGCCCGTTGTCTTATCCATATAGTGGTCCTCCACTAGGTGGTCTATAGCGGTAGTCCTTCTAGATAACACTACAAGCAGCTCCTGCTTACGCTGTATTCGCTTATAAAGATAGTAGTAGTAATAAGCTGTACCGTCGCTACCGGACTTTAATTGAATATCCTCCCCCCACTTCCATATATGCAAGGTGCGCTGCTTTGTATGTTTTAGTCCTCTTATTAAGGCGCTACATTAAATATAGTACTTGTTGTACAGCTTAAACTCCTCTACCTCTACTGCCTTATTATAAGCTGGATTGATTGATTTCAGAGCAAGGATAAAGTTGTCAGATGCAGGAGGTAAGTGGTACATAAGGTAACGCGTAATATCGGCCGCCATAGTATTGGGCGAGGAAGGGAGGGAACAAAACACTAAAGTAGTGAGTATAGATGCAGGAGCGACAGCAGAGGATAAGTAGA
>Ga0307507_10007737_pt1 | contig 15341 bp, 19 predicted proteins | sample 7_EM_MG_FD_207223 | JGI IMG/M metagenome (GOLD analysis project Ga0307507, IMG submission 207223) | Populus trichocarpa ectomycorrhiza microbial communities from riparian zone in the Pacific Northwest, United States - 7_EM | ecosystem: Host-associated > Plants > Roots > Unclassified | place... | reverse complement strand
ACTAAGTGCCCCCCTCTTGCCGCGGCCGAACACTCCTCTCCTCCTCCCCAGTATCCAGAACATGATCATGCACAGCCTGAGTAACAAGACTCCTTAGCTCCTTCTGCGTCTCCTCACTATCAAAGTCCTCCCGCGTCGCCAGCTGCTCTATCTTCCGCCTGAGCGCATCGTCCACGAGCGGTAGCGTCTCAGACGCATCCTCAATAGCACTAAGGTCAACCGAGATCCCTAACGGCGGCTTCGGATATGTCGTTGCTCCTCCCCTCACACCTTCCGCGTCCTCACCGACGGTGATAGCGGCGGCTTCTAACCCACGCAAGTACGCAGCAACCAACGGGAACTGTCCGTCTTCTTCAATTGTATCTGCTGCCTAATACCCTCCCTACATTAGCCAGCGAAGTTGGGGCATGGCGGGGGGAGCACAGTCAACCCCAACCCATTCCTATGCCCAACTTCAGCTCCGAATTCCTCCACCAGCACCCGAGCAACTTCGACGGTTTCAGCTACGAATAGCGGTGTATCGCCCTCGTTATCTTGCACGTTCACCTCCCCACCATGGGCACGGACTAGCGAGCGGAGGAGGGGTATGTGGTTGTAGGAGACGGCGGCGTGGAGGGGTGTATCTTGATAAGTTAGTAAGAAAAAGGATTCGGGAGAGGAGGTGAGGGGGGGAACTAACAGCCGTTTTCGTCTTTGGAGTTTACGGACGTTGGGTCCTGCGAGAGGAAGTGTGCTACGGACTGGATGTCGTTGTCGCTGGCCGCTATCCAGATGTTTGGGGACGGCATCGTAGTTTTGTTTACTTAGAGGAGGGGGGTGGTTGTGCTGAGGGTATAGTACCGTAGATTGATCCGCTGGAAAGGGGAGTGAGATAGTGCTATGATATCATAGATAGCGTTGTAGTCGAACCCTGGTGGTTGGTTATCGATAGTATCATGCCTTTTTTTTTCTTGCCCGTTTGCTAGCGCCCCGATACTAGCGTGGCACGTGATGTGGGTAATTTAAGCTCTCAGCCTACCGGTACCGTAAGAGCTCGAATACCGTATTATCTTGAATAAGAATCGCGCTAAGAGGTCATATTAAAGCTAAGGGCCTGTTCGGCAAAAATGGAAGAAGTGGCAACCATTCACTTGCCTTTGGTATGAAACGGAATGGTTGCTATGTTGTGCCAAACGGCCGTTCCGTTTGCAAATTTTCAAAACGGAAGGAAATGGTCGTTTGTACGGTGCAAAGTGCCTAAAGGTGGGTCCTCCGGTGGAACCGGGATTCCGTTGCAACCGATGGGAGTTGAGCCCGGAATTGCCAAGACAATCTATGTTGAGTGAAATGATACCCTTATGGGCAATGGAAGAGAGGTGAATAAAGTAGAAATTAATTGAATAGAAGGAAAAATTCTAGCTAGAGCCTTGTGCTAATGATACACGGCAATGACTTTTATACACAACAGCAATTAGTTCTATCTGTTTTTCCTTCATTTATTATCACTCTATTTTGCCTATCTTAACTCTACAGTATTTTTCAGCATAGCACTATGTGCATTCTGTCCCTAGTTCCACTCTCACCAAAATTTTCACTTTTTGTTGTCTATCTCCTCTTGCCCAAGGCACTTAATTAAAAAAAAAAAAAAGCACTGGTTTCTTCCTTTTAGAAATCCCTTTCTCTCAGTGCTTTTTTTTAAAAAAAATTCGTTGTTGTTGTCAACTAGATAGAGATCCCATTTGCACTATATGAGGAAACGGAACGGAACCGTCGCAACCGAACAGGCCCTAAGACATCTCTTTGCATGATTTTATCATATTTCTTCTCTCTAGCCATCTTAGTTTACAGAGGGGAGGACCGTGAGGTCCAAATTTTCTCCCTATTCTTTGAAAATCATCGGCAACATAACATACCGGTGTGGGGTGTTTCTGTATACTTCCCTTTCCGGATGGTGATCTGACCGAGACTGCTTGTGGTGGTAAAACTACGATCGTGACCCACTCGCTATACCCAGAGATTGGAGAGGTAAACTTGACCCTGAATAGGTACTGTGTAACGTAGGCGATATGTAGATAATGATACGCACAGAAAGTGAAGCCCAATAGAGTGCAAGGGAAGATGCCACTCACCATGGTGAGGGCGGTGGTATTGCGCTTATCTAACTACAGAAAGGGAAGAGAGGCTTATGTGCAGGAAATTCTGCACGCCAAGCTATCTACAAACATAGGTGTTTAGTGGGTGCTCAAACGCTCCCTTGACTGCTGAAACTACCCTATCGCGGTGCCCTCTCCACACCGGTTGCAATTTACATAGTTCAATCATAATGCTACAATTAAACTAACTTCAGGCTGCTCCTTTTACAGCACTGTTAGGTATATGGATACAGGGGCTACTCATGCATGCTGTCTAGTATGAGTCCGATACACTCCTCCAGCGTTAGCATTTGAAAGTGTTCAAGGAGCTATCATCCTTTATATAGAAATTTTGACAAATTAACATTAAAGCAAGGGGACGGTTGCTCCAAATCATGAATGCGACAAGACCATATTGCGGGAGTAAAGGATATATATCTACAGCCAGTGCTTTGAAGAAGTGGAGTGGCCATAAGGCCCATCAGTACTAAGTTGCTAAGAGTTTGGTGACTCTTACAAAGTTTCTATTGAAAGTGATTGTAAGTTGAATCTAGCTTGAGGCGTAATATGAATAAATGTATAATATATATTATATATCCTGACATCAGATTCAATCACTTTTTATTCAGAGCAGAACGACTGGTATGTTGCTATCCAGACATCGTACACAAGCCGACTTCGTAACTTTACAGACTAACCCTCAGCAGCCCTAAATCCCTGTCATCATAGGATAATGCCCTAATTTGACCAGGTGTATGAATAGGGTTACTAGAATACAAAGTAATACCGAGGAAAGTGTAGCATTTGCACGCCTCGCATAAAGCTCAAGACAAATAGCCACCTCAATTCCACCTATCCTCAATTCCACTCTTTATTTGCGCAAACACTCTGGAGCTATCATACCCGATAGGTCCTACCTTGGACAAGTCTATGTTTTCACAAACAAGGGGAACAAGCAACAAGCCCCAATGACACACAAAGACAAGCTTTTCCCAATTTCCCCCGCCCTCTCGGCGGGTACCATTATCATCCTAGTCGTCCTCTCCGCAATCCTCCCATTAATGGCCTACACCAAGGACCTCAAAAATGTCAACATCACTTCTGCCAATACCTCCAACATGGGCTTGAACACCATCCATTCCAATACCACTTCCACAGCTACTACCACCCCCACTTTCCTCCAGCTATCCTCCTTGGATCTAATGTTTTGGACCCAGATAGCTCACCTCAGTGGCCCCTCCGCACCAGAAGACGAATCCGAACTGAACTCCACTCGTAGGGCAATCGACAGTCTCCTGCTCAGACACTCTCTTCATACCCTCGGCCCGCGCGACCATCCGACTATGGAATACAAACCCCCGCCGATTTATGAATGTGACAAGCTCAACTACTGGACCCGTTACGCCGACGCTGTCTCCGCTATGAGCCGTCTGATGCTGAAGAAGAACTATGTCTGTTTGGGGAACTGGATTGGGCAAGAGTGCACAGAGTATGTCACTTGGGGCACAGCTAGGATAGAAATGTGCTCTTGGCATACGAAGAACCATTGGCTAAGCTGCGGGGAGGTGGCTGGCTATGCATTCGAAGTTGTAGAGGCATGTAAGGAGTATAGAGGGGCGGAAGGTTGGGGGTATACTGCGGGGTGGAGGGTGTTTCATACTAGTCCGAAGGGGTACAAGTCGAAGGTTTATGTTCATTGAATACGGGACGGAAGGAACGTTCCGGGACCTAAGTATGATACTTCAGACATTTCCATTCTCTATTAATTGCCTCCTGGGAAATTTACCACTTAATAATAATTTTTGGACTTTTCTGAATAGAGAGCCCCTCAGCTCTATCCCCAGGGAACAGCTTCCGAAAAAGTTGAACGATCCTAATGAAGTTCCTCAGCACCAATCCGTAATGATAAACTGTTGCATATAGTCTTGGTTATGCATACCCTAAGATATGCTCGCTCTTCATACTATACTCATAAATGCAATTTAATCCCATATTATTTTTTTCTCGTGATATGCAACAATAAACAGAGTTGTCTTCTTCCTCATCAGAAATTCTCCCCTCAATCATGCCCCAAGATTCCAATATTCCACATCTTCCAAATCTACGATAACCAGTAGGCTACCTTGTTCTTGATCTACAGACTTTCAGGACCTGGCCCGGCGGTCTTTTCCGGAGTGGGGCAGAGACGGCTAGACCTCAACAGAGTCTCCCCCCGATACCAAAGGAAAATTCTTACACCCCAGAGTGAAGCGCTTTTGCATCGCGATTAGGAAATCATCAACAATTGTAGGTATACCCCCATTTATGGACTCCAAATACCAAGTGGTACCCAGCGGCCATTCACATGCATAATGATTTCTAACCTGAAACCCATGCAACCCATGAGAAAGAAACACAAGATATAACAGTCATCAGATAACTTATTCATTGGATCTCTTCAATGCACGGGGCATGTAAAATATTACGGACCCTAGCTATATATATACCCCTCGTCGTATCTATAAATAGAGCATCAGTGAAACGAGCAGGTTCACTTTGTACTTGGGAAGGGTGTAGGAAAGGTAGGAAAAGTAGGAAAGATACAGCCACAAACTTCGTTACCTTGTTCGTCATTCTAAACTAACGGTAAAGGGGGAAATACACAAAGCATGATAAAAGCATCTCAACCCCTCTGTGGGTCACTGCGAATATCCCCATTCCTCAAAGTCTTCATCCCACTGCACGCTCCCGGGATGGGAAAGGAAAGACATGTCTAGAGAATATTCGACACGACAACCGCAGAACGATCCACAACACTCCCAAACATTCCACAACCGCCCCCGACACACTGCCTACCTCCGGCAACTCCGACAATATGGCTAGGTTGACCCAAGTGTCCACTGGGGAAGAACGCAGAAGAGTTACATGTGATTGCAATAAAATGACGTTGGATAGGTTCCGGGAAACTACGGTTTCCATAATGGGCACCTATCCAGCAAGGCAGACAACTTGCAGGTTGGCCACACGGTATTCACATGTACCGTGCAGTAAATATAATACGCCACCTGTGGTACCCGGGGTAAAGCCGGTTTGAGAAGAGTGAAAGAAAAAAAGAGAAACAGTCCCAACGCCTAGTATCATATCATAAACTGAGTCCCAGAGAGCTTATGGGCACTCCCAGAACCCAAATCCAAGTTACCACCATTGGTCACGACAAGTCCACACGCAAGGCTGACCCAAAGCATGTGAACACCCGAGTGACCCAACATGATTCCAAACTCGCCCGGATCGTGCCACTCAGCATCGATGGCCAAGAGTAAGGGAATCCCACGATAGCGGTAGCGATACCGGCAGTGGGCATCATGCAGTTTGCAGCCTTTTTTCTAAAACCTCTGCCAGTGGGACCATGGCCAGGGTGTTGTGCCTCCGATCGGCGAGGATCACGTTACCAGACGGTGCTTACGTAATCCCGATTGGATCGGTGATGGGGCGCGTCACATCCGGATTTCGATCTAGACGAACAAACACCCCCCCTTCTTTCAAGGCGATTAACGACAACAACAACATGGACAACAAAGGCAGTGTCGTGGAGTCTCTTGTCGCCGGCAGAGAGAGACGTTCGACAGCGGGAAACCGACTTGCATCGCTATTACATCAAGAAGCGGACGCCGAGGATACCCTCTTCCTGGAAGACGAGGACGATGTCGAGTTCGAAGCCAGGGATGCGGAGGAGCTCTCGGACGTACTCCTAGAGTCCTCGGATGACGAGGATGAGTACAGCGGGGGTGGTGGCGTCGACGGAAAAGAGGGTGGGCAAGGCGAGGAGGATCTCGAGGGTGAGAGGGAACTACAGCAACAGGCAAAGGAAGAACGAGCCGCGAAGAAACGGAAGGCTGCGGAAGCATTCCTGAAACCGAGGGTATCGACGAGAAAACGAGTCACAATTCAGGATGGAAGCTCTACTACCACCACGGCTACGGCTGTACAAACCACGGCAACGTCCCCGTCCCGGGGGTCTCCTCCAAGGCCTAGAAAAAAGTCGGAGAGGGTTTCATGGATTCCTGAATTTACAGCTACAAGGGCCTCAAGCCGAACCCTATCTCTACAGAACAGAACGGAAACGATGAAGAGGCTAGAAGAGTCTGAGAAGCGGCGGCTGCATACCATCAAGTTGATGGAGGCTGCAGCTGCGAAAAAAGACAAAGAGAACCCTCGCAGAGAAATGACACAGGCAGAGCGTTTGAAGGAGGCAAAGCTCACCGAGGAGCGAAATTTGAAAAGTTTGAACAAATGGGAAGAAAGCGAGGCTGTTAGGTTGGAAGAGCAACGGAAAAAACTCGCAGCCCTGCAAAACCGCAAATTGGTAGGGCCAGTGATTACGTGGTGGAGTGGAACTGCCGAGTGGGACAGTGAGGGAAAACTCTTGAGGGTTGGGAAGGGATTGGTGGAAATTCTTGAGAACGGCGAGGATGGGGAGAAAGGAGAGGGGAAGAAGGCTAAAGGGAAAAAGAAGGGCAAGGGAGCAAAGGCGGCAGTGGTCAAAAGTAAAGGTAAAGAAAACCCAATTGCCGACGACAACGGAGATGACAGCAAGGAGGAGGCGGCCCAGAAGGATGGAGGAGAGCAACTGCCCCAGCCAAACCAAACAGTTGATGGGCGACGAGAAAATGAGTCTAACTCAAAGGTTGAACCCCCACAACCACCTCCGAGCAGTCTACCTCAATTTGATGAAGTTGCAAATGCAAAATCAAACACAATATTGACTTCAGACAATATAATCAATGCACCATCAAATACCCCGTCCAATGCGAATCCACAGCTATTACCCTCTGCACAGGAGGCGCTTCACAGGGACCACGGACCAATCCCTATGCTCTTGGAAGGGATATTGGACTATGCGGCTCTGCCGGGACCCTCTCCGGAGCATGGGGGGGGCCCACCGGATATGCGGGGGGACGAAGTGCTAACTTGTACATCCCCACATATCGCGTCAGAAACCTCTAAACCAAAAACCGAGCACTCGAGTAGGAATCTCGTAGTGCTAGAAAATTTTGACTCGGCGACTGTTCAGACCCGAGAAGGGTTAGTCAAGGTGTTATTCCCAAGCGATCCAAAGAGAACCTGGCGTAAGTTGCTTTTCCTCTTTTTTTCACTCTTCCTTTTTTCTCGTCAATTTCTTCGTCCTTCATATCAATTTTATCCCCCACCCTATTCCACTTTATTGTTCCGTTTTAGGGTGGCAACTGTTCCTCATCCCCATACTCTGTGTCGCTTTGGGGGTTATGTCATCAGAGAATATCTGTTACATGGCCTCCACTCCATCCCCTTCGGGCGTTACTGCATGCACCTCGCCAATTCCCCGGTTTGCACATCACGATCCGGTCTGAGTGCCATTCTAAGGCTTGACTTGGAATTTCTGAGTTGATTGATAAGGCGCTCGGCTTTTGAGCCTTTTCTCTTTCCCTTGATCCTGGCGCTTGACTTGACCCCTGACTCATTTCTTTTTTTTTCTTTCCTCCTTGCCTCCTCCTGTCCACTCTGAGCACGCCTCAGGCTAGCGTTGCCTCCTTTGTGCGAGTATCGCGAACTCTCCTCACGCAACGAAACCTGGGCTGTGGGCTTGCCTCCATGCACCTTGCTTGATAGAACTAGTATTCGAATCCCTTACCATATATTGGAAATTTTCTCCATTTACTAATCAAATCTCCCCTTTCCCCCATGTACCTTGGAGGGTATGTTTTATACAATAGAAACTCATAAGCCACTCTGTGTCATCACGCGTCAGTCGGCGAAATTTCGTGATCCGACTACAGGGATGTCATATGCATCTCTCCATGCGTATCGAGAGATTCAAAAAATACTCCAGGGAGAAATCCAATGGAGTTGTCTACTGGGAGCATATGTCGGTACACCCAATGTTGCGGCGAAGGGAGTGCCGGACGGATTCCTGAAATCGGACGAAGATAGAACCGCGTTGGCGGAGTGATTGATTTTATCAGGAGGGAGGGGAAGGGGAATCCTTTTTTTTCTCTCTTTTTTCCTTTTTTTGTGTGGTGGGTGTGTAGATCAGGAGGATCTAATTGGTGGGTTAGGCTTTTTTCCCTCTCTCAATTCCCCATTTTTGCAAAAGTACCGGTAAAGTCGACTTTATCTTACTTTTCTCCCACAAGCCCCTCCTCCTCCTTCCTACTAGTATTCCCTTCTCCGCGCACTTTTTAGTCTTTTTTTTCCCTTTTCCTTCCTTCGCTTGCTTAATCTTTTTTCGCGCAATGTAGTTTAACTTCATACTGCGAACTACCGTGAGCCCGTTTAGTTAGGCTTACTTAGAGTCGATGGGACGCTCACCGAACCATGCGAACTATGATACAAGGACTATCACATTCTCTTCATGCTCTCCTGCTCTCCGCTTAACCAGCGAACGAGTGAGCGATCAAAAAGTATTATCAGTGGTCCACCGTCCTCAGCTCCCGTTTTCGCAAATGCTATCTTGATGCACTGCACCGCTGCTGTATCATACCGCACCATAGTTGATCCCCATTCCCTATCTATCAATCTATCCACTACTGCCACCACCAGCGCCAGCACCTATCTATCTACTTATCTATCAAACTTACTACCGTACATGCCAGAGTACCGCACTTTGGTGCTCGAGTGAACTCTCCCCCCTTAATATCTATCTAACCCCCTCCTCACCTCACCTCACCTCACCCCTCCTTCCTCCTTCCAGCCAATAATTTACTCCGTCTAAATCTCCAGAGAGGAAAAGTAAAGTTAATTACGGGGCACAACAAACAGATAGATAGGTAGGTAGGTAGGTAGGTAGGTAGGCAGGTAGGTTGTCTAGTGTGGTGGAGTGCGGTACGGTAGGTACGGTAGGTGGGTAGGTGGGTAGGTAGGTCAGGGCAATAATGATTGACCAGCAAAGCGATACCGTAACAAACGGCTCAACGGCCGAATATGATATCTCAATTATTATTTTTTTTGGTTCACCTCATTCATTCATCCACTCACTCTTCCATCCTTTCCTTATTTCGCTTGATGCGTATTTAGTGGGTGCTTGCTTGCTTGTTGTTATCCCCTCACTTCCTCCGTTCATCGTCCTCCCCTCCAATACCGTAATTCCCGGGCGTGTTGTGGCTTGCGGTACGGTAGTGTAGTGGGCACCCTTACAGGTGGTTACGGCAGTTAGTTCGCTAGTCCGTTTGCTAGCTAGCTACAGTAGATAGTTAGAGAGATAGAGAGATAGATATACTGTACATCCCGTTCCATTAGTTAGTTCGCCAGCTAGTTAATTCACTAGTTTGATATCATAAAACGCACCAGGGTTGTGGGATACGACAGTCACCGTATACGGTTATATGTGATGTATGTACGAGTAATGTAAGAACCCCTCCAAGACTCTATCACTGCCGGACCATTATCACAGGCATCAAGCAAGCAGGTAAGTACTGTAAGCAGCAAGCCAACGGTCCGAATGCCTCCCGCTCGATGTTCCCGCCCGTAACCTCCCCCATGATGTATAGAGCAGGTAAGTAGCGAAAAGTATCATATTCTGTCGTATCTATGGTATCTATATCTATCTATCTACCCAAGTTACCGTCCGTGGTACCAGTTGAAATCAAGCTTTTTTTTTCATTTTTTTTCATTTCTACAGCAGGAACCTATGACTCCTACTCTATGATACTGTAGTCGAGTACAGGTACAATATCAATTGGTAAAGGCCAAAGAATTATGGCTTCTCTTCGCTCTCTTTATTTTATTTTTGTTATTTTGTTTTTTGCTTCGCGTGTTTTCTCCAGGCGCTATCATAGAGTATTATACTAGTACCATCTCGCCAACCAGCGTGCCAGCCAGCCAGCCCAACCATGGTTGGAAGGAAGGGCACCAATTGGGGTGGGGGAGGTTGCACAGTGTTGTACGGTTCAGGAATGTACTGCCTTATCTTTGTGGGGGTTGCATTTGATGAGAACTTACTTTATGATACCCAACATACTTGCTTGGCATTAACTTGGTCGACACCGCGCTGCTCTGACAGCATGCGGAGTGCCAGGACGAGGAGACGGAGGATGATTATGATGATGATGGTGATGACGATGAGAGCTGGGGGGTGAGGTGCTTTTGGCACATGTTAGCCCCTCATTTCCTCATTTCTTCATTCTCCCATTCTCCCATTCCCTCGTTTTTTCTTTTCTTTTTTTTTTTTTGCCCTTTCCCCTCTATTCCATCCTCCTCTCCCTTTTCCTTCTTGCCTTCACGAGCACGTGCTGTCTTTCTGACTTCTACCTTCGTTGGCTTATCACTTTTGTCGCATGGTGGCTCGTGCCGGATGCAACTGGATGGGACTGATGGACGGATTTCAGTTTGGGCTGATGATGGTGTGAGTAGGGTAAGGTTACCCATGGAATGATGATTTGCCCTACATACATACAGGCAACGGTAGATCATGAACTGACGGTATCGTACTGTTTCAGCAACAGCAGTATAAAAATGCCCCACGCCGAATACGGTAGTATCAGACAACAAGATGGTTATTTGCCTGAAGAAACGCCTACTCCTCCCATCGCCATTGGTTGACGTAGGGAGAGGAAAAAATTGACTCCTTATTCGGCCGGTAGACTAAAACTCTCACCAACTACACGTGCCCCTTGCTTTCAATTATCAATCTGCCCCTTGTACCTGTACCTGTGCGTCCAGGATACCACAAGAGGAATTGCATCAGCGCTCAATGATATTGTCCGCTGTCGTTCACAATCTATCTAGCTATCCATCTATCATACCTGCTTATTTATTTATTTCGATTGAGGTGATGGTCGCCATGTAGTGTGCTCCACTGTGCTTAAAAGATGGAGATATTCAAATACGATACTCACCTGTGCAGATGGTATCTTTGGGGTGGATTGACTGAAAAGTGGCTTTTCAGCTAGTGATTCATACCCGTAATAACCCGAATCTGATACTGGTATTCGTCCATAACTGCTGCTGCTGGTGCCGCCGCCGTTGTTGTGCTGTTAGAATTGAGTCTTTCCCTGTGCTCTAGGCCTATTGCTGCTGGTTGTGCTTCTCGTGAGGTCCGCCACGGCCGTTTCAAAACGTAAGCTAGCCCCGCTCGAGGACCGGTACTGTAGGGCAGTTATATTGTAAAAAAAAAGGAATAATACTAGTCAATACTACTACTGCGCTACACTTGTATTATCGTAGCTAGACTAATTCTACCACCGGTATTCACATCTCCGTCCGTTCATCCATCCCTCAGCCCATCCGTCCCATATCATCCCATCCACACATGATATCTTGGCCCACCTGCCTTAATCAATTAATCAATTAATCAATCACCATCCATCTATCTATCCATCCAACCAGCTAGCCACCCATCGTCACGCCTCCCAAGTTACCCTATTACGCTACTCAAATATCACCGGTCGTGCTATACTGTACTACTGTCGCAAGTATTTTAACTCCCCCCGTCTCATCGCATCGTATCGTAATTATCCCACTACACCCACAAACGCCGGTATGGAAGTGTAAATCCCACGATCGCCCCATAGACAGTGCAGCTTATCATAAGGCTAACCTAGCCAACTAACTAATCACCACGCAAGCCATGCAAGCAGAAAATGCTCCACCCCGGGACTAGTAGTGGCCCAAGCTCCCCGCCGAGATTATGATAGATATGAGAAACCGACCAACAAACGAAAGAACGAACGAACGAACGAGCCAAACAGCACAATTGACCCATTCGGCAAATTCCTACGAAGCAGCAATACCGGTAACTCCAGAAGCAGCGGCAGCAAGCAGGCAGGCGCGATGACTCGCTTCTCTCTGTCTACTGGTATTTCCCCCTACTATCACCATTATCACTCCCTCTCTCTATCGACAAACCTGACTTCCCTCCCGACGCATATCCTCCTATCATACATCCGGTGGTGGCGAAAAAAAGAAAAGAAGGAAAACCAAAGAGGAAAAAAACGGGAAAGGTTATTGATTTTCTCAGCTCTTGCTTTTAAATCACTTTCCCAAAGAAGTTGAATTTCTTGCTTTTTGGATTTTGTTTGGTTTTGCAAATTGGATGTTGTGCGAGGCGCAGGGCAGGTCAATTGCGAATGTGGGGTGGGGGCTGCGGGGTAAAGTCGTTATCCTTGGCGAGGGGCGGGGGAGAATCACGGTACGATATGTTGTTTTCTGATACCGTGGCCCTCCTTCTTTCTTTTCTTTTCTTTTCCTTTCCTTTCGGTTTTGCTTCCTATTGTTACCTTTCGTTTTTGAAACGAATGAACGGAAGTTGATATAAACAAATTGCTAGTGTTAGTGGGAGCGGGGGGATAGGGAAGATTGGCCGGTGGCGGCGGTAAGTTATCGGTGGTGGTGGGGCTCGTGTGTGTGGGTGTGTACCGTATGTGTATGTGATGAGATGTGCATCTGATAGGGGTAGCTTTGAGGTTCTAGAATGGGGGAATCGTTTGGCGAGCGATGTAGGGACCCCCCCCGGCATGCGCCTTCTCGTTCGTTCATCTATGGTAACGATAAGTGTGGGGGGGGAGATAGTAAAGCTAATTCTACTGGCAGCTATTACCAGTATCCAGTGCAAGACAGTTATCTTACTGAGCTAGAGTATCAGATGGGAGTTTATCCGAATTCCGGACAGTTCTACGAGCACTAGACCACTGCTGATTGCCAGCTTCAGTAACTCGAAGATGTTTCTAAAAACAACATATCATAGCTATTCTCGCGGAAATAGTGCCTTGGTCTATGAGCTAAGCTGAAGCTTGGAAAACCTCTCAACAAAAGGCGTCGTAATTCGTCCCTAGTCGGAGAGCTCTTTGGCCACCTTTCTCTCTGAAGGGCGATCACCACAGCAGAAATTCCTATTAATAGGATCCATCCAAACGCTTGGACGGAAAAATAGCATCGAAAGCCATGGTAACTTTGCGCTTCCGCAAGCGAGCGAGCACCTTCAGCTCATTAGAATCGTCGATGATAAGTCGCGATTCGAATATTTGTACCTCACCCAAGCAGAAAGGCAGCCAAAAGGCAGCCAAAAACAGGGTACAGGACAGCAGAGTAGGCATCGCACAAGGGGTGGCGGTGGTGGTCTAGAAGGGCGGAAGTAAGCCTTGAGCGCATCTTAATTCCCTCGACGAGATGTTTTTTTTTCTCATGGTCTCGATCGTTTGATCCCCTTTCTTCTCCACGATTTCGAGATCTTTGTTCGATCTCGAGAACCCACCCCTCTCGAAAGCGTTGCCCTTGCACCAACAAAAAAGATTATTTTACTAGTAGCACGGCAGCAATAGTAGTTAGTAGCGGTAGTGTTAGTAGTGTTAGTAGCAAGAACGCCTTGAAGCTTTAGGGTGCTCCTCCCAGGTTCCTGATCGAAACACGAGGTCATTAAAGAGCTGGCTTATTCCCACTCTTGTTTCCACCAAAAGGAAAAAATCATCCCATCTCTCACTTCCCCCGTCCATCTCTCCGGGTTCAACTGCCGTTTCTCGCGGGGTTGTAAAAGAAGCTCTACGCTGTTCGGACTCTCGTTTTACTTTTAACGGTTGGAAAAGAAGGGAAGAGGAAAGCTATCTCTCGTTTTTGCTTTCTTTTTCTTGACCATCGTTTGTTGGCTCGTTGAAACAAAATCCCTTTCACCGTTTTACCGCTCGTTTCGCACGTCATTCGTTTCGTCGCTTTCGATCCTCACATTTTTTCTCCTTTTCCCGGTGCTTACAGAATTATCGTACATTGCGTCTGCTTTGCCCCTACTTCTGCTTCTGCTTCCAGGGGAATTACAGCAGTGCGAGCGAACGAACGGACCAGTCGCAGCACAATACTCTACAGCAAGCTACAGAAAAAGAGGGAACCCACCGGATACAAAACGTGGGAAGAGCATTCGTTCATCGAGGGGAAGAAAGGGAAAAAAGAGGATAGGGAGAAGGAAATTTCCTACTCGATTCAATCTCTACAGACCGACTCCCCAATCAATCAATCATCACCACCACCATCCCCATTCGTTTCTATCCTGCAACTGCTCCATTTAGTTTCCGGGAAAATAACGTGCAGAGGAAAGACGAGGGAGAGTGTTATTCCATTCCAATTCATCCATCGAGAGAATTGTTTTTTTGTGAAAGGAGGAGAAGAGAGAGAGAAAGAGAATTATTACCCTTTTCCGTCTTTTGTACACTCTTTTCTATCAAATTTCCCTCTCCCCCTCCCCCTCTTTCTCCGCGATCCCCCACGCGCCTCTCTAGGGTCAAACAAACTTTACTCGTACATACTCACCGCACATCTGACGTGCAAACGAGAGAGAGAGAAGTGCTCTACTTTTTTTATTATTTTTATATATATATTTTTTATAATACCCTTCCCTTAATCGTCATTTGTTCCTTGGAACGGGGTACGGGGTTAAACGTTGGACTTAAGCCCACTCATTATTTGCGCCGGCCGGGGAAGAAAGAAAAAAAGAGGGGGGTGCGGACAAATTGTGGTGTGTGAGTGAGTGAGTGAGTGAGTGGTTGGGTGCGTTGCTTTGCGTGCTTCTTTCTTGAGATTGCTGCGGCGTGAGTGTGAGTGTGAGCGTGAGCGCGAGTGTGTGAGCCTGGATAATTGACCCGCATCAAAAGAACTTTTTACTTTTTCTGCAACATACAATCTTCTCCTCTTACGGTATTCACTCTACTCTCGATAACCGATCTTCTCGTCCCCCCCCTTCCTTCTGCTCTCTATCTTTGTTGTACTGTACCTTGGGGAAAAGCATTTCGGAGGAATTTCGATATACGAAAAAGGGAAGACCAGGGAAGAAACGAGAAAGAACGAGGGAATAACAAAAACCGGGCAAAAGTGAGCCAATTCCATTTTATAATCCCGAGAAGAGAAAACCGAAATTAACCGTGGGACTCTCTTTCTTGGTGGAAGCGAAGGAAGGATCAGGCTTCCAGAAGAGAGGTGAAACGGTAACGGCAGAACCAAGCTAGGCCGCGGCTCACTCTAGTTCACTTTCGATTATCTCTCCCACCACACACACAGACACTTACCTTATTTTTAAAATTTTTAAAATTTTATTGGATTTTCTTACCCAAGTTCGACTGCCGAAATCACATCGATTACCTCCTGCTTTCCTCACCACTGCAGGAAGGTGAAAGAAAGAAAGGGTATAGGAAGTGGAAAAGAAAGAAGAAAAAAAAAGGCCACCTCCACCTACCTACCTACATACAATACACCACACACACTCAAGCCATTCATTACCCACCCCCCCCCCCTTCCCTT
>Ga0307507_10007736_pt1 | contig 15341 bp, 10 predicted proteins | sample 7_EM_MG_FD_207223 | JGI IMG/M metagenome (GOLD analysis project Ga0307507, IMG submission 207223) | Populus trichocarpa ectomycorrhiza microbial communities from riparian zone in the Pacific Northwest, United States - 7_EM | ecosystem: Host-associated > Plants > Roots > Unclassified | place... | reverse complement strand
AAAAAAATATAGAATAAAGAAAAAAACAAAAGAAGAATAGTAAAAAGAAAACCCTAGCCCACATATCTCTCTCACCATCACCAATTACCACACTCTCCTCCATCACCAATAACATTAGTAGCCAACAGACCAAACTAGCTCCTTCTCCATCTCAATGGCATTGACAATAATCCATCACCTTTCTCTCTTCAAATTGACACCAAGCAGCCTTTAAGCTCTTTCACGCCCATGGATGAAGACATCTCATCCCCTTATTATTGACCATTATAGTACCCACCAACAATAACAGTAGCTGCTACCAAACCTTTAATGGATAAGATGTTGAGAGAGAGGAAAAGTAGATGAACTGGTAAAGAGAGAAAGAATAAGAAAAGGGTCAACTTTTTCCTGATGTTTATATCCTTTCTTAAGTAGCAGTGAAACTCATTACATGTGTAGGAAGAAAGAGAAAAAAGAGATGCTCTAAATCTAACAAGATATACAGTCCAACAGCAAAGACATGTGATCCTACATGTTGGCAATAATGGCAACATTTGAATCCACGCGTCAACACTGTCTAGAACTATCACTTATTATTTTTAATATTTTTTAATTGATTGTTGATTTGTTGTGAATGATTATGAAATATTTAAATTCTTAGGGTCTACACCGTTGTCTGGTAACCTCGAGGTATGAAGCCATTGATATTTATTTTTTAAGGTGGAATAAGGTTGAAATCAATATCTTGTAAATGGGTTAGAAGGATTGTAGTTGTTATAGATTTATTTGAGGCATAATGGTTTTGTCTCAAAGGACTCTTACAAATCATTCTTTACCTTTGATTCTAAAAGAACTTTTACAATCGAGTTTTAAAGGATTCTTGTAAAATTTGAGCCTAAGCTCTTGTGATTAAGTCTTAAATGACTTTCACAAAACTCTCTTTTATTTTTGAGCCCTAGAAGAGTCTAGAAAATTTTTCTTTACTTTTGAGTTTCATATGACTTTTGCGAACTTAAGTTCAAAGTATCACACATACGAACTTGAATCCCAGATGATTCTCTTAAATTTAAATTCTTGAGGTTGTTCACCTCTTGATTTGATCACCTTTAAAAATTTTCTCATATATGGTATTTTTTCTTTACAAGCATACTAAACAAAGACTATGAAAAAGTGTTTTTTGTATACTTTGTATTGTAAACATTGTAAAAAAAAAAAAAGGTAGTTACATAATTCAATTTTGACTCCTCTAAAATATCATAAAAATAGGTGGGATATATTTCAATAAAATTGAAAAAAAATGTTGAAAAAAAATTAAAATTGGTTGAAAAAAAAATATAACAAGTCCAATGACCAAATTCAAAAGGGCAACAAAATTAAAAGACTTCTTTGAAATAATAATAAAATAAATAAATAAATTTAATGAAACAAAAATGTTTTATTTTAAGTGAAATGGTGCATGTCACTTTTAATGAAATAGAACATTCCATAGCATACAAGAATAAAAATAAAAAGCACAAAAAATATTGTCTTTGCATATAAGCCAAATTTGTCCTTTTCTTTTTGTTCCTCGTATACTGTTTGTAGAAGTCCTATTTCACTCTTTTTTTTCCATGGTATAGCTGAACTCTAGCCACCATTTTTCTCTCTCCTACAACTCCCTAAAAGGCCATGAAACATAATACTCTACTCCCCCACATGTGTACTATATGCCTAGTAAAAAAACACTTTAAACCATAACATAATTGTTATGAAGATGTCAACACAAACATACTTGGATAAAGTGTGCAACAGTGATAAAGGGTTGAGATAAACCCAAGAAAATAATGACCATGATTATTCCATCAAGAAAAGTTCCAGGAGTTTTATTATTGCCTATAAGTAGGGGAAGAATGAAACAAGGGGTGCCAAGATAGAAAGAAAAGATGTTGAGAGATAAAGAGAAAAGAAAAAAAGAGTTTGAGCCAAGAAAAGAGCACGATTGAGCCAAAAAAAGGAAAAAAAAGTAGAAGAAGCAAGGGAAAAAAAAACAAAAAAAGAGAAAGAAAAGGGAACTCAAATGTGATGAAAAAAAAAAGGAAAAAAAATGGAGATTGAGTTGAGAGAATAGATTTGATTGATTAAGGGATGAAAAGAGGAGATCAAAAAAAGAATAAGAGATAAAAAAAAAAATACAAGAAGAAGAAGTGAAACAAAGAAAACCATAAATAGAGAGAGAAATGACCGAGAGAGAGGAAAAAACCCTTCAGCACCGACACCATTACCATCTCCACCACCAGCAACCACCACAATAACTCCTCCTTAATTTGAAACCAACCCTAAGGTGAGCCAACACCTTCTTCCTTCTCTTTTCTTATTAAAGTAGGGTTTTTTTGCATGTGTTTACTATTCAAGTGAAAAAATAATAAACATGTTAATATTCATACATAGACATTATTCATTCATGCATTTTTATTTTATTTTATTTTAACTGACTTTACATTTGTGCTAGCTTCATGTTGTAAAACTGCATTCTTGCCTTTTACATATGCATATGTGTGAAAAGAATATAATTATCCACACATGTATTTTTTTTATTATATAAAATTATGCTTTCGAATATGTATGTGCATGTAAATATTTATTTTTGAAAAAAAATAATAAAAACAACGTTGCAGAATTTTCGTCAAGTTAATGTCATTTTTTATTAAGTTTGAGTTTTAACAACTAGGTTAACATGTCTCTCAGTGTTACAGACTGATATAGACCTAGCAAAACATTTTTAACCCTGAAAGGAGTTTAATAATGAGTTGATATGTTTTCATCATGTTAACGTTATGTTTTAAAAGCTTGGATTTTAACGGTTAGGTCGATGTCGATCCTAGTTTTAGAGATGGACATAGGTAGAGCATGACATTTTTAAACCAAATATAAGTTCAATAATAAGTCCAAAACTCTTTTTCGAGTTGTGACCAACCTGGAATGAATGTAGCACGCTTTCAATTTTTTTTGTTTGTTTGTAATCAATAAATAATAATGATTAAAATGTCAAGAGATATTTATAACTAAAATAAAACTATCAAGTTGTGTGACTCTTTATTTAAAGTTTGATGCTAACATAACAAACATCTACTACTAATAAATAACTTGTGAATAAAAATATAAAATAATTTGAATAATTAATGTCATAAGTAAATAAATTTAGAAGAAAAAACATAAAAAATATAACATCTTCTTGAAAATAATGTGGTAAGGATGATTTGTATGTTCCATTAAGTATAAACAACTCTTTACTTAAATTTATAGAACTATGTATATTTTAGAATTTTTAATTTCTTTAATGATTTGGCTCTATTTTCTATTAATTCTAAATGTCTTATTTTTATACTGAGTGTGAAAATTCAAATGTTAAAGCCTTCAGAATACCCATAATATTATTTCTAATACCAACGATGACCTAATAAATAAGAAATTATGGTTACTTCTATGTTATTAACATTATTTCTTCATTCTTCAACAAATTAACATGATCTCCGATTAGTTAAAACCAGGTAGTGTATCCATGTGATATCGTAGGGGTACTTTTCAAATTTTATTTTTATTTAATTCAATAAAAATTAAAATAAATACTTTATTTTCAACAAATATTCATAAGTAATTAAAAAAAACAATTTTACTATTTAGGTTCATATATAATCTTACATAAAATAATTACTAATATAACCCTAAAAAGCTCTAATCTTGTTTAAAAACTATGGTATATTTGAATAATTTTTAAATATAAATAATGTTATTTAAAACTAACGTTATTTTGAAATAAAATGTAAAACAATAAATAAATCAAAACTAAAAGGCTACTTAAAAAACGGCATGCACACTTATCCTATGAAGAAGGGCCCACATGTTTGTCCTGATAGAAAAATCTCAAGCCCGCACGTAACTTCTATTTTAACAAAATAAGTGCACAACACATGATTCACCTAGGTAGTGATTACAACCACATGATTAAAATATCAGAATTCAAGTTATTAAAAATTCAAAATACAAATTTTAATATTTTCTCATTTAAAATTTTCTAAAAAACATTATAGAAACTTCAATAAAACTATTTTCAACCCCAAAATACTTATTATAGAGTTTATAAATAAAACATTAAATGGATAAAAATAAAAAAAACCATTCGTATTCTAATCTACTTTTATGAGCATGGTTAAAGGTCAAAACCACATGCATCAAGCTCCCCTTCCCAACACGAACTCATTCTCCCTAAAACTAATCTTTTTTTTTACTGGAATATTGCCAACCTAAAACTTTTTCTTTCCTCCTTCTTTCCATTGACTTTTTCACTCTTTTCCCAACTCACAAGGACTAAAATATGAGAAAAATAAAGTTTAGATTGAAATATAAAAACTAAAATTATGCACATTGATTATGAAAATTTCAAAAAAGTATAAGATTCAAAATATTTCTTTTTTAAAGGCTCGAAACAAAAAATAACCAAAACTACATGAACCAAGTATGAAAAGCTTCTAAAATGTATTGATTCAAAAGAAATCGGATGTTGTTTATTGAAGAGAATGAACAATGAAATCCCATCTTTAGTTGAGGGATTTCATTGTTCAAAGAATAGTTAAATGCAATCTTGTTTTAGTATAAGATACTAGATTATTTGTCCATGTTACAATGTGGGTTAGATTATTATTTTTCTTAAATAGTTGAAAAAAATATCTAGACATTGCTAACAAGTTTTCAAGAAGTAAAAAAATTTAAAATGTGTAGATATCGAGCTAATATGATACGGTTAACTTGACAAGTTTAAAAGTAATATGGATAATTGGAAAAAAAAAACATATTTTGATTAAAAAAATTCAATACGACATCTCTTTTTAAATAATATAAAACCCGAGTTAACCCACCAAACTTGGATCATGAGACCGGGATAACCTAATAGAATACAAATCAAAATAAATTATGGAGCTTAATTCTCAATCAAGACAACATTGAAGGATGAAATCAATTTAAAAAGAATAAAAACATTATAAAGCTTAATTTTTAATCAACCCAGGTGGTGAATGATGAAATTGAAGAAACATCAATTACAAAAAATGACTTAAAAAATACTCGAGTCAACTAAGTTAACTGGCAAAACTCGTGACTTGAGTTATGAGAATGAGATAACATCATAGAAAGTAGACCGAAATAAATTATGAAATTCAATCCTCACTAAATTTAATGTTAAAGAATGAAATTAAAAAAATAATAAGTTTTTTTTAAAAAAAATCAAATTACTATTCTAATGAGGGGAGATTTCCCGAAGTCCTTGGATAATGTAATATGTAATTAGTTATAATAATCATGTTGCAAGCCTATAAAAATAAATATTGAGTGGATTGTAGTCAATAGCAAAAGATATAAATAGTCAATTACCACATCATAAACTCCCATAAATGCCATATCAGCATATTCAACCAATAAAAAACAAAAAAAAAATAGTTAAAATGTAATATTGGTGCTTGCAATTAATGAGAATTAAGTAATTAGAATGAATATAGAAACAAAGTAGATTAGATAAGTATTCCGTTTTCAAGATATTAACTACAAAAATTGTATCTTCTAATTAATGTATATAATTAATTGAAATAAAATAAAAACAAATGGATTAAAAATACTTAAACAATCGTTTACTTTAAAATGAATAGTTATCTTTCTTTTTTATATCAAACCATCCATTTGAATCTCCAAAAGTTATAATCTCACCCATCTAATCTCTCTTTCTTTATTTATTTTTTCTATTAATTATATGCTTAATGCAATTGAATTTATCTATCAAAAAATTAAAAGATGTCATTTTAATTTCACAATTGGATTATAAGTCTATGGAATGTATCTAATTTGTTGATTTAACCATACTTTCAAATAAGTTGCATATATATACCCAAGGTTTTATTTTATATTATTAATGAAAAATGATAAGAAAATGATCTAAACAAGTGAGAATAAAAATTATTGAAGCAAAGTAACAAAGGATCAATACATAAATTGGGTGTAATTAATGCACACAATTTTATATCGAAGAGCGGTCTCCTCCCCATGACGAAGGGCAGAAGGTGACAACATACTCTTTGGATGCACAGTTCACCAGCGGTGCAGGCGAATCAAAAGCATAGCTATAATAATAAGGGCATGCATCTTTAAACATCTTCGAGTACACGCTTGGCTTGCATTTCTCAGGGCTTCCATATTCATTACTGCAACAGAATGAGTCAAGATTGAAAGCCAAGCAAGCGCTTTTGCAAGCCACAATTTCCCCATTTTTGTTGAGGACCTGGAGCTCCATCGGGCACGAATTTTTCAAATTTTTTGAGCACCCTCCGATGGTACATTTAGATGAGATTTGCTTCGTTGTTACCGAAACAGGAAGGTTATATCCATCAACCAAGCTCACATCATAAAAATTTGGCTTGGTTCCATCTGCTTGAAGTGATATTTGCATAAGTGTAACTGGAGGTGTGCCTATGAGACCATTACATGCTAGACGCCCATCGCAATCACCAGTTTCACAGGCAGGTTGCCCATTGGAGGTGAAATTGCAGCCAGTTCGAGCCCAAATTCGGCCTTTCCAATCCCATGGAGCGTAGATGCGTTTAGTTTCACCCGAGGTGAGATGGAATCCACCGTCGGCAATCACTGGATGGCCTGTGTTGGGGGCTGTCGCCGGCCATATGGCAAAGGGGCACTTGTTGTGAACATAAAATGCAACTTGGTGTCCTGATGATCGCCCTGCAATAGTAGCTAGCAATTAGACTCTTATTACAACATTCACGCAAACTCATTACGTATATGGCCACTCATGCATGTTTAGTGCTAAATGCATGTAATTAAGAAACAATATTACTATGAATAAAAAAACAGCAATGCCAACATTGTGATGAATTACCTGAGAACAATGAATGGCATATCAAGAAGAGAAAGAAACCATAAGTATTCCACTTTGGCAACTTCATTTTTAATGCAATTGATGAAGAGAAAAGGTTGTAGAAATACTATTTATAGTTCAAGAATTAAGAATTTGATACGGGACCGGCCCTCCCAGCTGCTTCTTCAATTGTACTCCAAGTTATTGATGGAAAACAAACTTTAGAGACAAGAAAGTGATATGTCTGTGATTTTTTTATTATCAATTATCCTCCCTTGAAAGCAAACCAAAGCAAGTATTAGTTAAGTGAGAGTTAGAATTAAGCAGACATCTGTAAAAACAGTTTAAACATTAAACAATGTGCACTTGCGAGTGGAGAATCATCCCCATGGACCATGCGTAAAACATTTTACATTAATTAATCAATCTTGTTGTACTTGTGAATAATACCTGGATGTTTTTTTTTCCCTCATTTTTTTCAAACTGGTAGAAGGATTTTGGCTTTGGAGAGAGCTCTGTTCTTTGAATTTAGCATAGTATCAAAAACACTTTTGGAAATCCTGTTTTTTATAAAATATTTCAAAAAATAAAAATTACATATTTCATTTGTGTCTCGTGAATCACATGTCTAACACGCGACTACGAATGAATTAAAACTCCAATCTCTAGTTATCATTTCTTGTTTTTTCTTTTCTTTTTCTCTTCTCCTCCATTTTCCCTCTTTCTTGTCGTGACCCACCATGCACCAACATGAAACACCCACCTATAAAACGCAACACCACCCTTCTCTCTCTCTTCATAGCAAAAGAAGATAAATTCTATCTCCTCTCACCTACGACCCTTTCTTGAATTTTAACTGCCACCACCACTTGAATTCAACACTTAGAGGAATATTACACACTTTTTCTTAATCAATTTCAAAGGGTTTATGATAATTTGTGCTATTTATTGATTTTAATTATTTTAGGGTTTGGAATTAAGAATTATAGATTTTTTAATTAGGTTTAAATTATGTTAATTAGTTATAAAATACATTAATTCAAGTTGTTAATTTTGTTATTTATGATGATTTTGGGTTGTTGTCAGTTGCGAATTAGATTTAGGGTTAGGATTTTTTAGGTTAAATATGAGATTTAATTGAATTAGGTATAAAATATGATGATTAACTATGAAATATGTTGCACCTGACATTGCAACAAACCCATAAAAACAAATACTTTTTTGTTTTAAAATGGGATAATAATAGAAAGAGAAGTTGTCACCTAATATTATAGTAACTAGAAAATCCTAATTGGTCTACAAAGTTTTGAGATAAATGACTAGTTGTGCTAAATAGAATATACCATCACCTTAAAGTATTCTACTTAAGATAAGTTGCATTGGAATTTCTATTTATTCCTAATGGTTTGTTGTGTCTAATCTATCAATGATCTTTTTACATAGGTCCACTACGATGAGTTGGACCCGAGGTATGTTATATGTCTATCCGTTTTAAAATCCTGGTTATTTTTGTTACTCCCAATTTGTTTGGTGAATTGACATTTTTATGATCATTTACTCCATTTATTGACTTATGACTATAAATATTTTATCGAGATATGTTAGTGAATAATTGAATGAGTTTTTATTGGACTCATTGAACCTAGCCTAGATCCTAAGTGGAGGTGTTCCTAAATATTTACTATACGATGGAAAAATGTATCGAGAGGATATTGTTGAGGCATCGTTTAACTCATTGTTTCACATTCATGTTTGAAAAACAAAAGTTTTGAAAACAAAGCCCCAACTTATAAAAATAAACCAAGTAATTAATTTTTTATATATTTTTTATATGAAAATGCTTATGCCGTAATTTTTTTGAAAACACATTCATACAAAAAAATGCATCATGTTGAAAATTAAACACAAGAAAAATCAAGTGTTTGCATACAAATTTTATAAATCATTAAGAAACATCAAGACATTAAAAATTTACACCGAGACCAAACCATTATGTCTCGGATAAACCTTTTGCAACCCAATTCTCCTAACTCCATCGCGGGATATTGATTTCCATCTTTACTTAACCTCAAAAATAAATTACGTGATGGCATCATACCCTTGAGGTTATCGCAACGGGCATGAACCCATAATATTTCAAATATTTGACAACTATAAAAATTTACAATCAATCTAAATCAACAAACACTTCATCACAATATAGGAAGCATGTTACTTCAATTATTATATAGGAAGCATTTTTCAATGTTTTGTGCCACTAAGGAATTCAGGCTTGGATATGAAAAAATTCAAGCTTTTTTACTAGAAAATTTTGTGATGCTTTTCAGCTAGTGGTGATCAGTCTTTAGAGTTAGGGAGTGGTAGCAAACAATGATTTGGAAATCAAGAAAGAAAAGGAATGCCTGGGTTTTAATCTAGGATAACAATCATAAAAGAAAGATGAAGATACAAAAATTATAAAGGGTGCTTTGGACATTAAGTCAATTATAATAGCAAACTTGTAACATTTCAAAACTTCAAAACTTTTTTGTTGATTGAGTTCGATGGTAATTAACTTTTTCGTACGTATACGACATCACAGATCATCCTCCTGAATAATGATTAGTGGTGTAAAAAGAATAAGAAATTCTTTTTTTCTTTTTATGGTTTAAAAGGATTGGAGTCATCACCTAACATTTTAATCACTAAAAACCCTAATTGGTCTTTAGAGTCTGAATAAAGAGACTAATTGTGTATTGGGAGGACATTATTACCCCTAATACACCCTATTTAAGATAAGTTGTATTACTCATTTTTCTTATTATTACTAAAGCTCTGTTGTGTTTTTCTAACCACTAGTCTATCTACTGGTTAAAGCAAGTCCACTCCAGTAGAGTGCATCATGGCTTTACAGGTCAAGCCTAGCTAATCTAGAGCCAAAAAATATTTCTTATATTTGTTTCTTTTAATATCAAGAATACATTTTACATATAAGTTTATAATCCCTCATATTAAAAATTAACAATTTTTTTTTATTAAATCTATGATGCAAGCAAAATATAAAAACTATTTTTTTATGGTATGCTATTTCATGCAATATCTCTTTTTTCGTAATTTTTGTATTTTATTAATTAAAAATAAAAACATGGTTTTATTTGGAGAAACTTGACCATGTGCAATTTAAAACATAAATATATTTTTGAAAGATAGATTTTTTGTTGCTTTTATATATATATATATATATATATATATATATATTAAAAAAAAACAAATGAAATGAATTTATTTAATACGAGGAAAGTGTCTTACGTATAAGTTTGTAATCTCAAATATTAAATATGAAAGGGTAAAAATTATGTGGAAAATCCTAAATTAATTGCAAAATGGTCTGTTAAAAATCTAAAATTGAATTAAGATTTAACTAAGGTTCTGTTTAGCAAAATAAGAAAAAAAAACATAAATATAAGACTAAAACAAAAACATTAAGACATGTTTTCCAAACAAGCTTTAAAAACTCAAAAACACATTTTTTTTTCTTTGGTAAATTTTCATCTCACTAAACACGGCCTTAAACCTTGAAAGGTTTGGTCCAGCCACATAGACTAGGCTTAGCAGCTTGGCTCAATGCCTAAAAAAATATCGCACACTTAGTAAAGAAAAATCAAAGATCAAAAGTCAAGTTTTGGTTGAGTCCTCTCAAGAACACGAAGAACATGGATGAACCTTAGAAATCCAATTAAAGATAAAATTAGATTACACCAAATCAAGGATAAAAAGAGATCGAATAAGAAAGATTCAAGCATAATGATGCATCAAATGGGAAAAATAAGCCATAAATTGCATGAATCATACTTGATAGTTCTAAACCAAAACTCGGATATTCAAAGTTACCAAGGATCTATTGATCTAAATCAAGCCTTAAATGAGCGAATCAAGAGTAGAAAAAAAAACCATGCATAAGTTAATGCTTTGATTGAAACACCCATGATAGGCCAAAATATTAGCCTGTAAGAAATTGAATTCGACAACCTTTGAACATTTAACCCAAATAAAAAAAAAACCCAAAAAATCCTATAATCAACCTTCAACCTAGAAAATAATCAAAACTCTAGTATAATGGCCTAAAACCAGCAACTTTAACTCAAACAAGCCCATCATAACTTACTTGAGCCATCAAAGTACTTAAGAGAAAAAAAATACAATAATTAAACCAAATCAATCCATAAGATTTCAAAAATGCATTTCTTCAAATATTGATCCTAACATATGTTTTCAATCAACCTTATCATGAACATAACTTGACCAATCCAATATGAAATCAAAAATAGATCTAGTGACTAATCTAAGCATCATGACATTCTTTTTTAAACAAGCTATCATCATCATATTAGCAGTCATAAACATCAAACTATATATTCAATACCATCTTAAACCTACTTTTCAAAACAATGCACATTACTTTGAAATATAATTTGCTATATAAAAAACACATACAATGCCTCTAAACTAACAATTAATCACATAGATGAACTATAAACCTTCAAAAAGGAATTTAAAAGGGATTAAAAGAGGGTTGTGCTTATTGAGCTACATCATCTGATCAAAAGAAAATGCATGCCTTCTAACCATAATGCTCCCTTTTTTCTGGTATTTCTTGCCTTTTTCTTCTTGTTCCCAACTCCTGATCAATATTTTGGTTTGTTTGTCCTTCTTCTTTTCTTCTCTCCTATCTTTTTACAACTTTTTGCACACTATTTTACTAGCATTTCTTTTTTAATCACCTATAGAATTTATCACTCGATTATTTCTGAAACATCTCTTGATTTTTGTCCCCCCGTATCTATGAAAAGACCCTTTTTTTATAGGTTGAAACAAAACCTAAGAGGTTATAAAACCATGTTGGTTTTCCCATGGTAGATGATTATAGAAGACTCTCCCTTTACTTGTCTTCTATAACCTTCCCTCAAAAGTTATGGTTCCTGGTTTCTTTTTGTCACTTTGTGAACTAAATCATTGTAAGAGAAAGCAGCCTCAAAGTTAGCTTTTTCATGAGTGATTCTCTTTTTTAGTCTAGGTTGTGGGTAGGGTACTCTTGGCAAATTTATTGTATAGATTAGGACATAAACATACCATTAGAGGACCTAAAAGATATAAAAAAGATGCATATCTATCATTGAGAATAAACCACATTTGATTTAGAGGTTTAGAACTTCACATTTATTTATTGGAAGATCGATCCTCGATCTATTTGAAACTATCAATACAAGAGAGGCTGATTGGGGATACGAAGTTGTTAAGTTCTTCGAACCAAATAGGGTATAAACGTTTGATAAGGATGGTTGATCTTTGTAGAGAAAGTATTTTTCAGATATTTGATACTAATTGGAGCCCCTGTGGTGGTCGGAGATGCTACATTTATTTGTCTAAAAGTGGTTCCTTGATCTACCTTATTGGCTAAAGAAAAAGAAAAGGAAGAACAATGACTAAATGACACGTCGTTTGTTCTAAACCCTAAAAATTAGGGTTTTTAATTAGGATTTTGAGAATTTCCATTATAGTCCATATACTTCTAATTTCAGCATATACACCTTTAATTAACTTGAAAACTTTTCACTTCATGCAATCACATCCTTGAAAATATTGATTGGAATCCTTTAATTCACATACCTTTTACAAATTAGTCATTGATTTTCAATTTATGTAATTTCATCTTCAATTGACCCTTTAAACTCTTTTTTTTTTTAATTAAGACCATGATTGCACCAATTATGCTCTTTAAAGCTTGAACTGGATTTCTGATCTTTCAAATTGGCCCAAATTATGCCTCCAAACTTAATATTTTTTCAATTGAATCCTTAATTAAGTCAAGTAAACTCATTAAAAGTTAAATTAATCCTATAAACTTAATTAATTCTTCTAATTTTAGCCAAATCAACTTTTAAACTTAATTTGCTTCAATTAAGTCCTTAATTAAGTCAATTCAACCTATCAAAAGTTTAATTAAACCCCTTGAATTTATTTAATTCTTTCAATTTTGGCCAAATCAACTTTCAAACTTGATTTTGCTTCAATTAAGTCCTTAATAAAGTCAATTCAACCCATTAAAAGTTTAATTAAGCCTTTCAACTTAATTAATTCTTCTGATTTTTTTAAAATCAACTTTCAAACTTAATTTTGCTTCAATTAAGTCCTTAATTAAATCAATTAAACCCATTAAAAGTTTAATTAAGATCTTGAACTTAATTCACTCTTCTAATTTTGGCCAAATCAACTTTCAAACCTATTTTTGCTTCAATTAAATCATTAATGAAGTCAATTAAACACATTAAAAGTCCAATTGAGCCCTTGAACTTAATTATTTCTTCTAATTTTGGCTTAATTATCCTTCAAACTTAATTTTTCTTCAATTAGGCTCTCCAATGCTGCAATTAAGTTCCCAACCTTTGCCATTTGATCCAATTTGGTCCTATTACTTCCAATATATGCGATTAAATCCCTCTTCTGCTTATCTCATCAATAATATCTCAGTCTGACTATTCTTTTAGCGTTTTGACCGATTATGCTCAAAAGCTCATCTATTTTCAAGTTTTTAATTTATGATTTTTTTTGTATTTTTAAATATTTCAAAAAAAATTACATAAAAGATTTTAGGAACCCAAAATTGGGTTACGGTGAACTCATTAAAAATTAACTCATAATTTATTTTTCAAAAAGAAAAACAATTCAAAAGAAAATAACTTTGATATGAATATTTTGTTTTTGAAGATCGTATTTAAAATATGATATCTACTTATAAAGATTAGCCATGAATATATTACAGTTAACTGGTAATTTATTAATTATTTCATTAAATGTAATCTGCACAAATTAATAATCTGTATTTTATTAGTTATACAATCATATGTTATTTTATTAATTATAAAAGATACAATAAATTAAAATATAAACAAATTAATTATGGATTTTTCTAACGTGTGTCCTAATGGCACACATTACTTGATGGAATTGGAGAGTTTCACTTACATAATTAAAACTCTCCAATTCAATCAATTAATGTGTGTTCTCAGAATACACTCAAGATAAAATATTTTATTATTTGAAAAACAAAACTTAATGTAAATTAATGAAATAGATGGGATTTGATTTTTTACTAAGAGATTATAAAAGTTTAACTTGTACTTCAAGCTATTTGATTTTTTTAAGAAAAGTTTTTAGAACACATGTTTTGAAATATGTTTAGGTGAATTTCAGAATTTAGATTAAATTCTCTAATTGTTAGGTTCAAATATGTTTCTAGACTTTGACCGAGTTTCGCCTGGCCAACTTCTCGGCAGGTTTTTACTTAGACTCGAACCAGTTCCAGGCCCAGGTCGGTCTGGTCCCGGGTCAACCCTTTGATTTCTAGACTTGGCAAGCTATTTTTTGGTGTTAAATTTATAACTATCAATATTTAATATTTAAAAGAAAGATATAAAGAGAGAATAAAAACATGAAAGATAAAATCATATCATAATTTATAAATAAAAAAACAAAAATATGAAAATTTATCTTTAATTTATGCTTTTTTTCTCATGTTTTTCTTTCTCCTAATATTATAAATATTAATACCTTATAATTTAAGTATTATAAAATTTCTCAGTATTGTATTTCATATAATGTGCTTGTAATTGTTTGGGTCACATTTCAAAATAATATTTTAAATTATCACGGAAATCGAAAAAACAAAGATTTAGATCACCATTACAGGAAAAAAAATATTCAGTACCTCATAAATGTCCATGTGGCATCTCTGATCTGTCTCAGCATCTCCTCCTGCCAGCTTCAAAACTTTTATTCCGGGAATATCCCAATGGAATCTAAAAATCTTCATCTCATTAAATTATTACACCCAAAAAGCTACGCTATGAGTAACCTTTATGAATTATGCATGTTAATTATTAAACAAAAAAATAAAATAGAAGAGAATTTTATTATATTTTTCCTTCTAAAATATTATTTATTGGAATATTTTTTTTCTTTGTTTTTTTTTCAATATATTTTTTTAGTTTTAATTATATTTTTCAACATTAATTTAATTAGAAATTATGCTTTATAATTGTTTTTAAATTATTTTTTATTAGATTATTTTAATCTCATGACGTAGACTACAAGTTTAATGATGGACTCAGTTGACTCTATGTTTCTTTTTCTTTTTCTTATTAACTTTTTTTTCAAACTTTTTTTTTAATATTGAGTTGATTTTTTATGATTTGTTTTAGTTTGTTTTTTATGATATTATACTCGTCTTATAACTAGGGTTACGAGTTTGATTCGAGTCATTTTTTATGTCATATTTTAATTGAATCTTTTTTAATTTTATCTTTCAATAGTGGGTTAAATTAAAAATTAAGCTTTATAATTTGTTTTAATTATTTTTTTCTATTAGGTTATCTCAGTCTCATGACTCAAGTTGCGGGTTTGGCAGGTTGACTCTGGTTATTTTTTATCCTTT
>Ga0307507_10007735_pt1 | contig 15341 bp, 20 predicted proteins | sample 7_EM_MG_FD_207223 | JGI IMG/M metagenome (GOLD analysis project Ga0307507, IMG submission 207223) | Populus trichocarpa ectomycorrhiza microbial communities from riparian zone in the Pacific Northwest, United States - 7_EM | ecosystem: Host-associated > Plants > Roots > Unclassified | place... | reverse complement strand
CTACAAGGAGAGAACTATCTACGGTAGGGACTGAGGTCCTTTAAATACACAACCGTACTCCTAAGAAATCCTCTCTTGTACGTAAGGTACGTGTTATACGTATTATATATAGCGTACACTGCGTACTCCTTATATACTGCGTACAACGTTATATAACTCGCTTACCATTCCTCGTTATATGGTTCCACTGGATCTATCCTAGACTGTGCTGGTATTAACTAACTAGCTTCCGCCGACTCCTCTTTAAGTAGTTGTAACACCGTACTTAAAGCGTCCGTAACACCAATCCTAAAGCTGCAAAGTTTTATAATACACCACCTGCCTTCCTAAATATACTATAGGAGCTATTTAAGGGAGTTCTAGTAACAGGGAGTAATGCGAGGTTAATTAATAAGGCAATTAAAAGCTGTATAGACCTAGAGCTTCTCGCAACCGCGGCCTCGCAGGCAATAGATTTAATAGATAAGAAAGGTAAGGAGGAAGATAAGGAGGACTTTAAGTTAGGATTAGCTCGCAACTCTATTAAACACAGTTAGTTAAGCTCACCTTCCGTTAAGCGCTTAAATACTTCTTTAATAGTAGGATCTTCCTCCTTAATGCCAAGTCAAGCTTCCTTATTGGCAATAAGGAAGCGGGCTATTAAATAAGCTACTAGAGAGGCTAAATCTAATTTAAAGCGCCAGCAAATATAGCGAGTAATAGATTCTCTAGAAGAGACGGTAGAACAGATTACCAAGGAGATAAAAGCTACTAGACAGTTAATCACCCAGAAGTCTCCTTAAGAGAAGGCCTCTATAGAGTTTATTAAGGAGTTCAGTTACCTAGATCCGGCAGAGCAGCTAGTTGTCCTATAGGCTTTTAAGACCGAGTTAACTGCTAGATTGTTTCTTATAATGGCTAAAGTTATAGAGCTTCGGCGAAGCTTAATTAATAATATTCTAACTAGCAGGAAGGACGATTAGGAAGGTAGGATTTAATTAAAATCTAGGCAAGATTTAGGCTAAAATTTGGGTGATATCTAAGCAAGATTTAGGTGAGATTTTAATTATTCTTTGACGTCTTACTATATACGCAATTAAGGAGCAATATACAGAGGGAAAGTACGTAGATTTCTATAGTAAATACACCAAATCTACCGTAGATTCTTAATTAATTGGCCTGCCAATTACCTGGCAGTAACTCTCCTATATAAGTCACGCGATCTTATCGCGTCTTCTATTTATACCTACATCGCTTCCTTCTTCCGCAAGCCTTACGTCTTCCTTATTTATATCCTTATCTATATCCTCATTCTTCCCTTTTTAAAAGCTATCTAGATCGTCTGGATTATATATATTAATAAAGTTATAGACGGCTGTTAAAGTATATACTGCCTTAATCTGCGTCCTTAAAGGTAAATTACGCCTACTAGCTTTAAAGAACCTAAACCAATGCTTAAAAACACCTATAGTACGCTCTACTATATTCCTTAATGCCGCATATTAAAGATTAAAAAGCTCTTTAGAGTTCTAAGGCCTTATATTTACTTGTGCCTATTCGCGAAGATGATATTATACGCCGCGGTAGGGAGTTAGTGTTATAGGCGTATTAGAGTACCCGGCATCTGCGATATAGTATTTACCAGGTAAGGCTTTAAATCCTTTAACTTTGGCCGAGTTAATTACTCTACTATTATAAGCAGTACCCTCCTACCTAGCTAGGACGTATATAAAGTTTATCTGGAAGTTAATAGCTATAAGTACGTTCTGCATTAATCCTCCCTTTCTACCGCGCCATAGAGCCTGCTTTGTATACCCACCCTTAATAGAAATAGGAAGATGAGTACCGTCAAGAGCTCCAATACAATTAGCAAAAAAAGGATATTGTTTAGAATCCTCAGCAATCTCTTCTAGGGTAACATTTTTAGGAAGTTAAATGACTTCCTTATACAATTTTAGAAGGCCAGGAAGAACTTCATATATAGCTCTATAAGGCAGCAAATTAATATAAGAAGTTTAGCTAGTCGCTAAATATTTACCAGTGGATCATTACTAATAAGTGCTGCGTTACCTCACTCAGTAACTTATACAACGTATTATTACTAAATATTATTAGGAATATCACGAGCTTTTTGGCCGCTAATAGAAGCTTTATATCCTTAAGGCCACCATACTCCTGCAGCTAATTAAGGAGCTTATTAAACACATCTGGCCTTATCTGGGTGACACTTAGAAGTCGTGCCTTATGGCTATAGAGCAATTGCGCCGTCCACGTCGTGCCTCGCCACATATTAGTATGCTGAGTACAGACGCCCCGCGGAAGGAGTATTATTGCGATCACAAAAGTTAGAATAAGGGCGTCATAAAATACGTACAGTTGCGACTGCAGTGTCGCGATCGGGGTGGGCAGAGACGCCATATTATAAGGAGTCGTTGATCGGGCGCGTATACAAAGCTTCAGATTCAATCTGGAGTTCAAAATAAGGAGCTTCGAGCTCCAGATTTAAACTAACGCCAAGACCTCTATTCAGATTCTATATACGGTATAGCTTGCGACTTTGACGCGCTTGCCGATCTGGAGGAGCTTCAGATCAGAAAGTCGTCAGATTAACCGAACGATCGCGTCAGAATCAGATTTGAGCTTCAGATCGGTTCTGTTCTGAACCCTTCAGATTCAATCTAAAGCTGCAACCGAACGACCCCTTACTCAACTTGCTTTAGATGTAAGGGTTTGCCACAGTGTAGACTGAATACGAAGTTTTTCGTGGTACTCCATCTTCCAATCCTCACCGGTCTGGTTTTCATCCTCGTTGGAGCGAAGAAACTCTTCAAACCTGATGGGAGCGACATCTCCAAATACAAGACTCTTGCCAGCGTCGGAATTGTTCTCTTGATGCTCTTCTTTCTCGTCTTGGTGCTTCTTACCGTCTTGACCTTTTCCAGGATCAACCTTCATCTGTCGCCTCCGGAGAAGAAGTTTCTCTTAGCCATTGTGTTCAGTATTCCGTTCCTCTGCGTTCGTCTAGTCTACTCGGCAATCTTTTTCTTCACCCAGAACGTAAAATTCAGTCCTATCGGAGGTGATATTGTCATCCAGGCCTGTCTTGAGATTCCCGAAGAGATGATTACCATTCTTACATACTTACTTGTTGTAATCACGTTCAAGAATACCAAGGCTGTCAGCTCCAGGGCTCCTCGTAGTAATGAACGCAGGGAGCTATAATGGCGACAGAAAAGGTATCTGCAGTAATGGGAATGTCCCGAATTACTCATGAATGGCGTTTAGTGTTAGGGACTACAACGACAGTTGCGGATGTCTCTCATGATTACTCGCCTACAAATGCGCAAGCGATTACGGCTGGGACGTATTCGAGTCGCGGAATAGTTGCTTCTCTTCGCTTCTTCTGAACGATTGATTTTCATAGGACTGTAGCGATACCAATATAGCAAGCTTGAATTCTACATTCCTTTCCACGCCCCTGACGTGCGGCGTTACGAAGATGCCGAAGAACCATTCTTCGACACCTCAACTCTCCTGCATGCAGGTGGCTGACATGCCCTCAAAGATTTTGGAAAATGTAGCTTGATAGTGAGGTGTGACAATAATCCTGGAACGCGAAGGTGGGCGGGATCGACGCTTGGTGATCGGGGGAGACAGACTGCTTATTGGACGATAATTCCGAGATGGTGTCTGCATGTGAAACGTGATGGATGGCAGCAAGGGTTTTGCTGATCGCCAACAAGCTCATTTGCAAAGCGTATTCCTAAATGATGATAGGATGTTATCTTTGACTTAAAGACGTTCGGATTCGGGAACACCTTCGCATGGCTGGTGTAGCTTGTCTACAAATCCAAATCAAAACTCCTGTTCGCTTTATTCCTCAAGTTATGAGTTTACCCCTCAATTGACAATAAGATCCCACACTACGCCGGCCGAGCTACATAGGCATGATAGGGCACTTACCGAATAACTAAATACCGCCTCTATTAACACCGCGGAAGAAAGCTCCACCAGCTCCGAGTATTCATCGTTGCTGTAAATTCTTCGAACCAATTGACCTTTGCTGTCTTAAATGGACGGATAAGCGACGACCCCACTGATGGTACATACGCCTGTCACACTGCTTGATGCCCAGCCAACGAGAAGCCCTGTTGCCAGCTCTGACCACCCACTTTGTCTGGTCACCGGTTAGCAGAACTTTATTATTGCAAGGTGCAGACTCCTCACAACTGCTCGGATTGATAACCCGTTCTTCTTCACTCTATTCATGCGTGCTAAATAGAGCTACAACATCCGGCGAAAGCTCCTTCCTTCTTAAACCTAGAAACGCCTTAAATCCTCAAAACTCCAGGCATCCTTTATTTGCTTTGGAGGGGAGCCGAAGTAGCTCGTACCTAACAGGTTCCGAGGCTGTGATAACTTCATAACCTCATTTACTTCTTCGAAAAGGCTTCTAGTCTTTGGTGTTTACTTTCTCTTCCGGTATGCCTTATACAAGGAGGCAGGTGGTCACGACTGTGAGCATAGTGGTAAGCTTGTACTCTTATCTTGCTTAATACCCTGCAAGACCATACTAGGCCTTAAAGCTCACAGAATCCATAGTATGTTATCATCCTCACAGCCGTTGCAATGTATATCTCCCATCTCACTAAAAATCCAACTCAAACCACTAACATGCTTACCAGTTCCGCAGCGTCCCGTGCTAGCAAACTCTCCCTCCCTATCCCTAAATCTCTCGCCGGCTTCACCTCCTCCCTACCTATAGTAGCCGGCCTGCTGCTCGAAGGTAGCTATGACCTAACCCACCGCCGCCCCAAGCGCAACAGACCCGTCCCTAGCCCTCCTCCTACGGCCTTATACACAATCATCGCCAACGTGCTCATTCTGGTATACTCGACCGTCGTCATCACCCTCCTCGGCACGCACACGGGCCCTACATCGAGCCTCCTCTGTGGCCTCAATGACCGTTGGCAATCCTTATATCGCGCTAAAGACGGCGACGCTATCGGAACCATACAGGATACATTCAAGTGCTGCGGGCTTCATAGCACACGCGACAAGGCATTTCCGTTTCCCTTCGGGGAAAAAAATGATGTTCGCTTGTGTGAAAAAAAATTTGGCTGGAAGCAAAGCTGTTTTGAAAGCTGGAGGGGAGCGGAACAGAGCATGTCGGGTGTGCTGATGGGAGTCGTGGGATTGGTGGTTATATGGCAGGTAAGAAACCGCTTCGTAGCCTCAGGCTCTAGACGTCGAACAAGTCCGGCTGCTGTCGTTGAGTCCAATGCTGACTGGTTTGAAATCGTAGTTGGCCATTGTCGTCGCGCCATCGCCGCGCTCGTGGTTCAGAGAGATCCTCGCTCAACCCGTAGAACCTGCCGATGATGAGGAACAGGGGAACAGCAACAGTCCACGACGGGCGATAGCCTATCAGGATACTGATAACCGTATCACGGAGGAGGAGGACCAGAGTGAGAACGAGAACGAGAATGGGAATAAGAGGCGGAAAGCCATCGAAGGACGAACGAAGGATGCTTTGCCGGGCGAAAGAAGCAATGGAGGCCAAGCTCTGCCGAGCCATGCAACCAATGAGTGGACTGATAGTTAGGCCCATCAAGGGGTTTTTGGGATCCAGTCGTGCTCGATGGAGCCGGGGTCATCGAATTTAAGCAGGATGAGTACTCTGAGGTATTGAAGGTGGCTGAGAGTGCAAGGTGGTTTGGACCGGTCTTTCTCTTGGTGGATATCTGAAGAAAAAGGCACAAAATATCTTGCGGCAGTGGAACAAGGTTGTTTAACACGTTGAAGCTATCAATGAGGCAAGTTCGGAGCTACAAAACTTCCTATACGCTAGCCAAGACGCATATCTGCTAGACTGGTCTATGAGTCTGATACGAGGTGAGTGGAGAGCGATTGCACAATTTGACGACTATTTTCCATTTTCCACTTCTCCCAATCCCTAAACGACACGGCTTGGCGGTAATGGTGCATAGGTAAAGGCATATAGTACTTAATATAGTAATCATAAAGCATTACCATATGCAGGAGTGATATATACACGAGATTATTCCTGGGAGCCCTTAGGCTTTGGTTTCCTCTGCGCCTTCACAGATTTCATACTCCGCCTCGGCCTCGCATGCCTCTCATTCCTGCCCTTCGGCTTCGGCCCTCCGAGCACAGAAGCGCCCATAGGCGGTCTTACAGCAACATATTTACCCTCAGGACTGAACACCTCGACCTCAGGGAAGACCGGCCCCATGAGCGCATCTTCGGCGCTGTGTTTCGGTTTCCGCACCTGTGCAACCAGCTCGACCCACCCACACCCTTCAATGAGGATATCGGCAGAGTAGACGATGAAAGGCAGCCGTTCCGGCTTGAGATTCACAGCCGCAGGGTTGGTGAGCGGACCCGTCTGCCTCCTCGTGACATCCCATTTCAGCTGGAACGTCCCCGCCGACTTCATCTTCTCGCCAGCCCAGAGCTCCGTGATGACCGGGACGCCAGACTCCCTCGTGCGGTTCTGGATGCCCTCGGCCTTCCCTATCGACGTGACGTGCGCGTCTATCGGCACGAACGGGTGGGCTAGAAACACGAGATCGGGCGTCCGCGGCGTAATGCGGATCAGGCCGCCTAGCAGCAGCGACGAGCCGGGCTTGATGGACTGTTTTTGGGGCGTGATGCGGCTTTTCATGACGAGGTCGAGCTTGTGCTCGGGCCGGACGTAGGTGTCGAGGTTGCTGCGGGCGAGGCCGGGTAAGTCGATTAGCTCGCCTTTCCCGTTGCCGAAAGGGATGCGGATGGGCGAAGCGGTAGTGCCAGGGAGGGCGGAGATGGTGGGCATAGCGGGATAAGGGGTTTCTTTTCGAGGCGGGGGGAGCAGGGAGTCGGCGTCCAGAACCTCCTCCTCTTCCTTCCGAGGCGTTTCCGCAGTACCATCATCATCGGCTAGGCTGCTTTCTTTTTCCGCCGTGCTGGATTGGATTTGCACGAGCTCCTCAAGAGACGTTGCGGTGGCTTCTAAACGCTCTCGCTCGGCTTTTAGGTGCTCCCGTTCTGCTGCGCTCCGTATCTTTTTGACATTGACGTCTTGATCGCCTCGTCCTTTCGGGAAGACGACCTCGAACAGATTACTCTTGCCAACGTTGACCTTGCCAACCATCCACCCGCCGCCTCCGCGCTCCCAAATATCTTCTTTAACCTCTTTTGTCCACCACCCTCTCTTCGCACTGACCATGCTCACATTGCCTAGTCGGACGTTCCGGCCGGTCCGCCCTAATGCCTCGCGCAGGACTTCCTTCGCATACGGCATTAATCGATCCACCTGTTCTTTCAGCGGCGCAAGCAGGTCGGAGCGCGTGATTATGAAGCTGACTTCAGCGATCCGGTCCCCGCTCTGCCATACACGGTGTTTCGACCGGCGGTTCTGGGTACGTAATTGAGGGAGGTGGAGCGCTCTGTTCAGGTTCGGGATGAGCGACATGGGGAAATCTGCCGCGTCAATGATGTGGTAGATGTGGTTGCGCCTGTGTGGGGACTCGGCGATGGTATCTTGAATGGCCTCGATGGTGGGGTGATAGATCGGCACCCCCAATGAGTGGTGGATTAGGTTGTGGCACCGGTCGCAGATCGGAATTGGAGGCTCAGGTTTCTCGAGGGGTGTTGCTGCGTGTTTCTCGTATTAGTGGTGTACAAGGTGGGCGGCCAATGGGTACTTACACAATACAGTCCTGTCTAGACCTAGGTCTTCTAAGACCTTATTGTCTACCTGCTTGATTACTTTGGTAAAGACATCGTCCTCAGTAGCTTTCGGTTGGCTACCATCGTAGTTGAGATATGATTTTACAGCACCTCGCGAGAGAGAGTAGTATCCTGCTTCACTTGATGCCAGAATCTGGGTCGGAGCTCCACATCCTGGACAGCATACCGGAAGCACGCGTTTATTAGGCTGCGGTGCGGGAGGTGTGCTACCAGCAGGTGAAGGAGTGGTTATAGCGGTATCTGGTGTTCGTTTTCGTCCAAAAGTTGAAAAGGCTTTCGGTTGTGGGAGGTTCTGCGGCGGGAATCCCGTTACTGGTTGACTCCTTAATAAAGCTGGGCAGAGAAATGCGGGAATAGAGGCGTGAGGTGTGGCAGCTTCACAATGCAGAAGAAGCTTGCTGGCGTGTCGAAGAGTGGTGCGCATGCCTGGGTGGTAATGGTATTGGCTACAATGGATGTCTCTGCATAATTGAGTATTTTATTCATCCTAAGATTCTTTTCTAGAAGGCCTTGGCGTCTTTGCCATACCGGATTTAACATACGCCGAAACGGGTCGGCTCGGCGAGCTCCGCGCGCGTCCAAGCTCAAAATACTATTTCTCCTAGCCCTCCGAGTTTTGGGGTAATCCAACAACCGGAGACTTTTTTGACTCTTTGCGACTACATCTTAACGAGTCTTCACACATATCCGTTTTCCTTTACGTATTTTGCCGGTTCGTCAGAATGCTCGCTTCTTCGAGAACCGGTGTGGGTCGAGTTGCGAAGGGGCAATTCTCCATCAAGGCTGGGGCCAGAGCAGTGACGGCTTGGGCAAAGGTTCCCCAAGGGCCTCCAGTGGGTTTTAGTAGCCAATTCCTCTTAAAATGAAACTGACTGATATTTAGGATGTGCGCATTCCTTTCCCTACTTTCATATGAGCTCTTACTCACTGCTTCCCCGCATTTTCAGGCAATTCTAGGTGAGCAGTGCGGAAGTGTCTCCGTAGCGTTGAGACTTTCTTTTTCTAACATCAACTAGGTATTACTGAGGCCTACAAAGCGGACAGCAACCCTAAAAAGATCAATTTGGGTATGCTCCGTAACCTCGTCTGCGAATAACGTCTTCACATCAACCTTCTGACCTTAACGAGGTGTTGGCGCATACCGAGACGATAAAGGCAAGCCATTCGTTCTCCCATCGGTGTAGACAGCGGAGAAGAAGATTGTGGAATCAAAATTGGACAAGGAATATGCAGGTATCACTGGTGTGCCTGCGTTCGCCAAAGCTGCTGCTCTACTGGCGTACGGTTCAGACTCGGCAGTCATCAAGGAGGACAGAGTAGCTATCACGCAGTCCATCTCAGGTACCGGCGCCTTGCGGATTGGCGGCGCGTTCTTGGAACAATTCTACCCCGGCGCGAAGACCATCTACATCCCCACTCCTAGCTGGGCAAATCACAATGCGGTTTTCAAGGATTCAGGATTGAAAGTAGAGAAATATCGTTATTATAACAAAGATACGATCGGCCTTGACTTCCATGGCATGATTGCGGATATCAAAGCTATGCCAAGGGGCAGCATAATTCTTCTCCATGCCTGTGCGCACAACCCAACCGGTGTCGATCCCACCGAAGAGCAATGGGTGGCAATTGCAGAAGCTGTGAAGGAGGGCGACCACTACCCATTCTTCGACATGGCCTATCAGGGCTTCGCTAGCGGTGACACCAATAAGGATGCATTTGCTCTGAGGCACTTCATCAAGGAGGGACTGCGACCCTGCCTAGCGCAGAGCTTTGCAAAGAACATGGTAAGTTACATGTCCTGAAGTCTGCTCTGCATTAGTAGGTAACACGTGAAAACGGGCTTGTATGGTGAGCGCGTTGGCGCATTCTCCGTTGTTTGCGAGTCCGCCGAGGAGAAGAAGCGAGTAGACTCCCAAATCAAGATTCTTGTACGACCCCTCTACTCCAATCCTCCGATTCACGGCGCTCGAATCGCCTCCGAGATCTTGAACGACTCTGCGTTGAACAAGCAATGGCTAGGCGAGGTCAAGGACATGGCGGACCGCATCATCACCATGCGTGCCTTGCTGAAAGAGAATCTCGAGAAGCTTGGAAGCAAACACGACTGGAGCCACATCACGTCTCAGATTGGCATGTTCGCATTTACAGGTCTGAAGCCTGAGCAGATGGATGTGCTCGCCAAAGAAGTAAGCTTTAATTTTCCCGCCGAACACCGGTATCCCCAAAAAGGGTACACAATGCACAAGCTGACTTGCATTAGCATTCTGTATATGCCACCAAAGATGGACGAATTTCGGTTGCGGGCATCACGACTGGAAATGTTAAACGCCTCGCCGAGGCAATCTACAAAGTAACTAGTTAAATGTCTTGTTTTACCTTTTGGATCTCACCGCTTCTCCTTGAATACATTAGACAAAGTGTGCTGTACTGTAGACTGTAGAGTACGATTGAGGTATGACTGAAACGAAAATGGACCGGGAGTGGAGAATCTAATAGAAAAGCAAGTCAATCACTTTCATCACTCTGCATCCATCATCGTAAGCGTTGGATCTTACCTTGAGCAGTGATTGCGACCCGATGGGTGATCGGAATCGAAGCCCGAAGGGCATCCCCCGATAACCTAGAGTTTATGGTGCTGGGCCTTGGACTGTTTTGGATCCTTCTCGGCAGATTTCTAATAGATCGAACCAGTTATCCTTGGAGCAGCTGAAGCTACCCCGCGGTCCCGAAACGGAGCTGCACGGCAACAACCTGACGAAAGACGCCGAGCAAAATGGAGGCTATCGTCCCGGCCTTGAAAATTGTGTCTTGAGCGAGACTGCTGATCGTTGCTTCTTCCGTTGCCAGCCTCCAAGGGTCCCGCCAACACCTTCCTGTCCCGTTTGGCCCGATGTACTGAGCCGTGATTTTCTTTTGCGTGATTCCAAGCTTTGGCTGTGAAGAGCGTCTCATCAGCCCATCAGCCTACGCGCGGAAAAGAGTGCTGGAAAATCAAATATCAAAATCAAAAAGGCTACAAACGGGAATCCGGGTTGTCGTGGACTCCACAGCGGCGCGGTTGAGGGAAAATGCGGTGGAGCAGTCGACGAGGCACAGCACCACAAAGACAGGCGGGCAGTCATGCGCCAAAGCGCAAGGAAGGTGGAAGACCCTGCGTGTCGGCGGCGCTTGGCAACTGCATCGCTTCCAGGGTGGGCTCGCAGACGGGCCATTCGCGGGCTGGCCAGGGCGGGTGGGAGCACCGTTAGCAGCGAGCTGTGTTGCTTCATGCTGCTGCTTCACCCTGCTTCATGTTGCTTCATGCCGCTTCACCCTGCTTTGCGCGCGCCGTCGGCGACAAAATGCGGATCTAGGGACCGAAACCCATGCGTCTGGGAATTACGTCGTTTTGCCTTTTGCAGCGGCGGCCACAGTGTGCTGCATTGGTGACGTCGGTGACTCGGTTAGCGGCCATTGGACGGATCGACTTGTTCTAGACCTATATACCCCTCCACCACCACGTTTTCGCTTCATGAGCGATTTGATGCTCTGACTACTTTCGCCTGGAGTATCTGGTCGGGAGTTGTCTGAGAAATATGTGGGCTTTTTGCGGGCCCGCGTTGAAAAGCTCGTCTGGCTGGTGAGCCAGTCAAACGCCCGCTGCCTTCCCCTTCTAGCTGTGATGCTCGGAAACTTAACCTTTACCAATTGGGGAAGAAAAACCCCACACTTCCAAATACCCACACCACACTGATTATTATTATTTCAAAATATCCAAGAGTGACAATCCGACCTTGTTCTACCACCTTATCTTTTACCGATCCCCTTTCATCAGCCTTTGCCGTCGACCCAATCTGCATACCCCGTACCATTTCCCCAGCTCGGCGACCCTTAAGGCGGGGCACCCTTGGAAACTATTTTAACAGAGAGCTCCAAAAAACTTTTCCTTGCTATCAAACTACACCCCCTACTCACCCGGAAAAGCTTCTTTCATATTATTCCCGGGCCCTGAGGCTTTAGGGTAGAACATTCTTGTCAAAACGGGCCGAACCTTCTTTCGTCATACCCACCACACCGGAAGAGCTAGGCCGCGCTTGACTGCGGAAAAATACCCAGTTGCGCATGTATGAAAGGAATCTGTGGCCAAACTAAAACCAAAAACCAAAAAATTCATTGCGGACCTCGTTGACTGCGCTGGACAAAGAGCAGGTATTTCGCAGCAGAAGAACCTGGAAGCGCCCTCTCGGATAAATTATGGCTAGAACAGACCCGGACGATAGTAACAGGGTTTGTCTGCCCCTCCATCGCTCTTCCCTTCACCCCCACTCACCACCGAAACCTGCGAGGCTGCAACGCTGCGGGACACGGTATAAACGCAGATAAACGACTAACCTATAAACCAAAATAGAGTGAGGGCGAGACAATGGTACTGCCGGACGCAGGCGACAGCATTGATGCGGCGACATTCGAGCAGATTCTTGAAATGGACGATGACGAGGAGAGAGATTTCTCCAAGAGCATCGTGTTCGACTTCTTCACGCAGGCCGAAAGCACCTTTGACAAGATGAATTCATGTCTGTAAGTGGTCGTGTTAATAATTCGTTTCGCGCAAGCTGCAATCTATTTTCTGACAGCATTTCGGCAGGGTGAAAAGGGACCTTGCACAACTTTCGGCTCTCGGGCATTTCCTCAAAGGCTCTTCGGCCACGCTCGGACTCACTAAAGTCAAGGACAGCTGTGAGAAGATCCAACACTTTGGTGCAAAAAAGGATGAAACCGGAACAAAGGACGAGCAAGACGACAACGTCTGTCTTAAGCGATTAGAGACAACGATAGAGCAGGCGAAGCAAGAATTCGCCGAGGTCGAGAAGGTGCTGAAGAAATTCTACAGCGAATCATGAGATAAACGGCCATTAAAAGGATAAAAGTTGGACATGGTTTCATTTTCGTTGTTGAAGTTGGGCGTATCCGGTACTTCTGTTGATATGGCGGGATGGGGCTGCCGGCTTTGCATCACTCGACTGGCACGGACGGAGAGACAAGGCGAAACCACAATTCCTCAACCTCTGCTTTGAGCCTTTTCTCAGCCATAACTTCCTATTATTATTATTATTATTATCATTATTTTTCAACACTACGGAGGGTATTCTTGGAGAGTACGGATCATTATGGAACCCGTAGCATTAGGGGGAACGGGAAGCATGATAGTGTTTTTGCATAACGTGGGGCGCTTGTTATTATAACTAAACCCAGGCTTTCATGATGGGCCCGAGCTGTCTACCTAGTGTAAGGCGCGTGGCTGTCGTTTTATTCCGGAGAACCAGTGGGTGAATTCGTGAGTGCAAGGCTGGGTGGATATAGGGTAGTCTTTTCTGTTACGGTGTGTTTGCCTGACGATCTTGGGTTGGTGTCTCGGGCGAGTTACGGTGGGGGTGGGTGGGCTTCGGATTTCAGCCCATGACCTCATAGTCAGCACTAAATTTGATGACGGGATTGTGCAAAGAAGTGCGTTAGTCACGTTTGTCGTATCCTGACAGAAAGTTCTCTAGCATGTTTTCATGCTTTTTCGGTTGACACTTCCATCCAACCAGCCAATGATAGAAGACATGCTTTGACTCTGGCTGACTCCACTTATTTCGAGTCTCTCATTCGCTACTTATTCGCTTCACTATCTTGTTTGCATCTTGTTTGTATCTGCTTCTGGGATTGACTCACCAAGACCACTCAGTCACCGACTAACCCAAAACATCTCCTTATGATCCTAAAACTCTTCTTCTGCAATCAAATTATAAACAAATATTCCGTTTCCACCAGTCGTTGCTTCCATTTTGACTCATCACTTCTCTCAGCCTCAGCCTCAATTGCCCTCTGTTTCTTTCCGTCTATAACGCTCCCAAGCTCCCACGGCCTCATCAACCCCTCTCACCACCACATCTATCACTATCACACCACGACCGAAGGAATGCCACGGCCCCGCCGCAACCCCGCTCCCAATGACTTCGTGGAAGGCGAAGAGCCTCCCTCGGCCTCGGCCTCGGCTACCACCAACCCACAGCCGTACTCTCAATTCTCCAAGAACGCGAAAAAGCCCGGTCACGTGGCCAAAAAACCACCCCTGACCCACTTCCTCTGCATCCCGCTCGTCACTTCCTCGTCGCGTCCGCAGCTGGAAACCTCGCTGCAGCGGTTCAGGGATGAGCTGGGGAAGGGCGGAGAGAGCGGCGAGGTGAGCGTGCCCGAGAAGGCTGTCAGGCCGGTTGGAACGCTGCATTTGACGCTCGGGGTGATGAGTCTGGCGGGGGAAGAGAGAGTGCGGGAAGCCGTGGAGTTACTGCAGGGCTTGAATCTGAGAGTGTTGCTGGCGGAAATCCAGACGACCGCCTCGGCCCCAAGCCCTCCTCTCGATCCTCCGACCCGGCCAGCGCCCAGCACGAAACCAACCCCTAGCACCCCATCCCAATCCCAACCCCCACATCTACCTCCCTCGACCATCACTACCTCAGCAGACGGCGCCATCCCCATCCCCGTCCCACCCTCACCCCCAGCACCCCAGCTCACCCTCTCCCTCACATCCCTCTACTCCATGCACCCCACAGCCAGAACCTCCATCCTCTACGCCGTCCCCTCGGACCCCGGAAACCGCCTCCTCCCCTTCTGCCTCTCCCTCCAGCGCCTCTTCACCCGGCGCGGCTTCCTCCTCCCCGACGACCGGCCCCTCAAGCTGCACGCGACGGTCCTGAACACCATCTACGCGAAAGCGGGCGGGCGGGGCGGACGCGCGCGCGGGGGCGGCGTGATCGGGCGCGGAGTGGGAGTGGGAGTGGGAGTGGGAGCGGGAGCGGGAGCGGGGGGCGCGGGGAATGGCGCCGGTGCGGCGGACGAGACGGGGGTGGATCCCGTCCCGGATCGGTCGCGCGGGCATGGGCCGAATGCGCGCGCGCCTCTCCGGTTCGATGCTGGTGCGTTGTTGGAGCGGTTTGAGGGGTTTGTTTGGGCGGAGGGGTTGAGGGTTGATAAGGTGGCGATTTGTAGGATGGGCGCGAGGAAGGTGTTGGATGAGGGGGGAGCGGTGGTTGGGGAGGAGTATGAGGAGGTTGGGTGGGTGGGGTTTGGGTGGGATTAGGGTTTAGGAGGAGGAGAAGGCGTGGAATTGGATCGGGGTGGAGGAAGAGGAGGAGGAAGAGGAGGAGGGCGGGGGAGGGTGTGGGTGTAGGAGACGTTGGGCTGGCCGATGTTGACTTCTCAGTGTTGAGGTGGGCGTAGATTCGGTTGCGGAGTGAGGCAGGGAGGGAGAGGAGGCCGGAGGGTCTGGTGGATAGTTGGCTGCTCTCTAGGTTCTTGGTGAGATAATCCATGGGCGCATCTTGAGAAGGTGGTTGCGCGGGCGTTGGGTCCGTGGACTTTGAGCAATGAAAATAACTAACTTGTCAAATATTAAATATCAAACATCCTGTCAGACGCCAAATGTAGCTTAGTTCAAGAGTTCTACAGGGGGGGTATGTATTAAAATAAGGCCAGCGGTAAATTGACACCCCCTAATTGGTATACGGACACCCCCCAATTGATATGCGGACACCCCCCACTAATTTAGTTTAGTTCCTGCCTGATCAAGTTAGAATATCACGTGC
>Ga0307507_10007734_pt1 | contig 15342 bp, 7 predicted proteins | sample 7_EM_MG_FD_207223 | JGI IMG/M metagenome (GOLD analysis project Ga0307507, IMG submission 207223) | Populus trichocarpa ectomycorrhiza microbial communities from riparian zone in the Pacific Northwest, United States - 7_EM | ecosystem: Host-associated > Plants > Roots > Unclassified | place... | reverse complement strand
CCACGGCCTCGACGGTCGTGTCCACGGCCAGCCCCCTGGCCAGGCGCACGGCCACGTAACCGAAGAGCCCGGCGAAAGCGGGCGCCGCGCCGGTCAGGGCGGTCCGCCGGGATCCGGACGCCGCGACGAAGTAGAGGGCGACGCACACCGGCAGGTACTGATCGGGGGTGATGTCGGACGAGTGGAAGTCGAGGTTCAGCACGAGCGCGCTGAGCACCAGCGCAGTGATCGCCCACAGCGGTCGACGCGTCAGCAGGCGGCAGCCGCAGCACAGCAGGACGACCGCGATGCCCAGCACGGCCTGCTCCCGGGGGGCCGTCACGAGCGGCACCGGGTGCGCGGCGACTCCCCACGGCATCCCCACCCGCTGTGACTGGGTGATGAGCAGATACAGCGTCGACAGGGACCAGACGCACGCGACCAGCAGCGCCGCAGGCACACGCGTCGTCCATGGCCGGGTCCGTTGCCAGGTCCAGGGTCGGGTCCAGGGTCGCGTCTCTGGCATGCGTCGAGCGTAGGCGCACGGGTCCGCCGCGCACATCGGACTCAGGGTGTACACCCTGGGACGGCAACGGCCCACGGGACTGCGGGTCCTGCTCCGATGCGGCGGCGAGGGCGACGTCGGCAGTGTCGTTCGCATGACGAACTCGAAGGGTCGGCAAGAACGGGAAGCGCAACGGTATGGGGAGCGGGAAGTCGTGGTGCGTCTGACGGACGTGCGCAAGGACTTCTGGGACTACGCGGCGCTGGACGGGGTCTCGTTGGAGATCCGCGCCGGCGAGTCCGTGGCGGTGATGGGTCCGTCCGGCTCCGGCAAGTCGACACTGCTGAACATGGTCTCCGGGCTGGACCGGTCGTCCGCCGGGTCGGTCGTGGTCGGCGGAGAGGACCTGGGCGCACTCAACGAGAAGGGCCTGGCGCTGTTCCGCCGCCGCCGGATCGGGATGGTCTTCCAGTTCTTCAACCTGCTGGACGACCTGCCGGCTCTCGACAACGTCGCGCTCGCCGGGCAGTTGGCCGGACTGACGGCACGTCAGTCCAAGCAGCGCGCCGAGGAGTTGATGGAGGAGCTGCGGATCGCCGATCGCAGGGACGTCTACCCGGCCTCGCTGTCGGGCGGTGAGCGGCAACGCGTGGCCGTCGCCCGAGCCCTGATGAACCGTCCGGCGCTGCTGCTGGCCGACGAGCCGACCGGCGCCCTGGACAGCCGCTCAGGGGAAGCGGTGGTGGAGCTGCTGACGGAGCTGAACCGGCTGGGGCAGACGCTGGTCCTGGTGACGCACGACCCCCGGCTGGCCGCGCGGTGCGCCTACCGGGTGGTCGAGATGGCGGACGGCCGCATCGCATGCGAGCACGTCACCGATCGCGTCACGGATCGCGGCGTGGAGCGTGCGCGATGAGGGCCGTGTGGAGCGTGGCCCGCGCCGCGGTCGGGCGCCGGAGGTTGCAGACCTTCGTCCTCGGCGTGGTCGTGCTGGTCTCCACCGCCACGGTCGTGGTCACGCTGGGCCTGATGGCCGCCGTGTCGGGGACCTTCGACAAGGTCTACGACGCGGCGCACGGCGCACACGTGGTTGCGGAGTTCGACGGTTCCACGGCGACCGCCGCGCAGATCGCGCAGACCGCCCACGCGTCCGGGGTCGAGTCGTCCGTCGGTCCCTTCCCTGAGGCCGTGCTGCACGGGGCCGCCGAGAAGGGCGGTCCGTTCGCGCGGTCCGGCATCTTCACCGTCGTGGGCCGTGACCGGCCCGACACAGCGGTCGACGCGATGAAGGTCTTCTCCGGGCGCTGGGCCACGGGCCCGGGGGAGATCGTCCTCGACGTGCCCCAGGGGTTCGGCGGCGCGCGGCTGATCGGCAACGACGTCCACGTCGTCGAACCCGGCGGCGTGGACCTCAAGGTGGTCGGCTACGCGAGCTCCGTCAGCCAGTCGGCCGACGGCTGGGTCACTCCCGCCGAGGCCGAGAGGATGGGCGCCGACTCGACCCAGATGATGTACCGGTTCCGGGACGCAGGATCCGACGCGGCCCTCAAGGCCGACATGGCGGTCGTCACGGCGGGCCTGCCGTCCGGTTCCCTGACCGCGACGAGCTCCTATCTCGGCATCAGGACGCGCCTGGCCGAGGGTCCGAACCGATACGTGCCGTTCCTGACCGGGTTCGGCATCCTGGGCCTGATCGTCTCGGTCCTGATCGTCGGTAACGTCGTCAGCGGCGCGGTGGTCGCCGGTTACCGCCACATCGGGATCCTCAAGGCCCTGGGATTCACTCCGGACCAGGTGACGGCCGTCTATCTGGTGATGGTCACCCTTCCGGCCGCGATCGGCTGCGCGATCGGCGCCGGCGTCGGCTCGGTCGTCGGCACAGACCTGGTGCAGGGGGCGTTCTGGGGCGTCTCCGGCAACTATCTGGTCTCCGGCAAGGCGACCGTTCCGAGCTGGATCTTTCCCGTCGTGCTGATCGGGATGCCGGCCCTGGTCGTGGTGTCCGCGCTGATCCCGGCGGTCAGGGCGCGACGCCTGTCGGCCGCCGTGGCGATCAGCGCGGGCGGCGTCCAGCAGACCGGACGCGGTCTGGCCGCCCAGCGCAGGCTCGGCGGATCGCGGCTGCCCCGCCCGGTGAGCCTGGGCCTGGGCTGGCCGTTCGCCCGGCCGGGCCGCACGGCGCTGACCCTGTCCACGGTCGTGCTCGGCGTGACGGCCGCGACGCTGGCTGTCGGACTGGCGGCGTCCGTGCTCGCGTTCAGCCGGGCACAGAGCCAGCAGGACCGGATCCAGGTGACGATCGCGGTCGACAACCCGGCGTCACCAGGGCACCCACCCGCCCCGGTCCACACCGACGACCAGCTCTTCGCCCTGCTGCGTGCCCTCCCGGGGGCGGCCCACGTGTCGGCGCAGGCGTCCGCACGGACCCGGATGGCCGGCAGCACGGACACTGTCCGCCTGGGCGTCGAGACCGGGGACACCGCTGCGCTCCACCCCGATCTGGTGCGGGGGCGCTGGATGAACGGCCCGGGCGAGGTCGTCGCGGACTCGGAGTTCTGGCACGGGCACCGGCTCTCCCTGGGCCGGACGATCGTGCTCCGCGACGCCGACGGCAGGCAGGTCCGCGAGACGGTCGTCGGCGAGCAGATGGACGGCTGGGACCTCACCAGCACTGACTGGGACCGGTTCATCGGCCTCAACCCCACGGACCGCGCCACGACGTTCTCCGTCGGGCTCGCGAAGGGCGGCGATCCGCGCGCCTACGCCGCGGCGGCGCGACGCGTCGACCCGGGCCTGCAACCGTCCGTGAACACCGGCGTCGGATCAGTCGAGAAGACCATGATCAGCGTGGTCTCGACACTGACCGTACTGCTGGTCGCCGTCTCAGGGCTCGGCGTGTTCAACGCCGCCGTCCTCAGCACCCGCGAGCGCCGCAGGGACATCGGAGTGCTCAAGTCGATCGGGATGACCCCGCGTCAGGTGATCGCGATGGTAGTGGCGGCGATGGCCGCGCTGGGGGCGATCGGCGGGCTGGTCGGAGTCCCGGTGGGGATGCTCGCCCACCGGATCATCATCCCGATCACCGGACACGGCACCGGCCACGACCTGCCGGCCTCCCTGCTGCACGTCTGGAACTGGCCACTGCTGGCACTGCTGGCCCTCTCCGGCGCCGCGCTCGCCGTTCTGGGCGCGTTCCTGCCCTCGGTCCGCGCGTCGCGTGCCTCGGCAGCGCAGGTGCTGCGCACCGAGTAGCCGCGACCTGTTCCATCCGGCTCGACCGCGCGGACGCGGGAGGTGGACGTGCCACGATGCTGGTCCGGTTCCTCGCAGCGCGCGGTCGAGCCGTTCGGGGCCGCGGCGGGACGCCGTCCGGGCGGGGGCGTCACCTGCCAATACGGCCGGACCGCAGAGGGCAGCCACAAGGAGTCACTCCTGAGTTCGTGCTGTCGTCGGCCTGGCCGAAAGCGGCGGCAGCTGCCTGCTGAGATGGAGACACTTCCCGGCGACCACCCCGCACCTGCTCGTTCCAGGCCGCTGCCACAGCCCGGGGGAGTGCGAACAGATTGCGGGCGGCCTTGTCAGACGGTCTTGACGACAGTGCCGGTGTCTTCCAGCGCGGTGATCTCGTCGACCGGTGCTGTGGTGTCGGTGACCAGGGTGTGGAGGAGCGTGGAGGGGCCGACATAAGCGTAGGCGGTGTGGCCGAGCTTGCTGCCGTCGGTGGCGACGATGATGCGGCGGGTGGCGGCGATGCCGGCCTTCTTCACGGCGGCGTCGTCGAGGTCGTAGGCGGTCAGGCCCTGAGCTGTGCTGAGACCGCAGCAGCCCATGACGGCGGTGTCGAAGCGCAGTGCCGCCAGGGACGCGAGGGTGAGGGGGCCGGTGAGGGCTCCCTCGGCGGCCCGGGGCTGCCCGCCGGGCACGATCAGTGTGGCCGGGCCCGGGCCCTCGCCGAGTACGTGGATGGCCTGCAAGGACAGGGGCATCACGGTGACCGGCCGGCGGCGCAGCAGGTGGGCGATCTCCAGGCAGGTGGTGCCGCTGTCGAGGAGGACCGTCTCGCCGTCGGCGATGAGCGAGGAGACTTCGGCGGCGATGCGGCGCTTGGCGTCGACGGCCTCGTGGGCGCGCAGGGCGAAGGGCGGCTCCTCGCCCCTGAGCAGCAGGGTGCGCGCCCCGCCGCGGACGCGTTCGAGGACGCCCTGGGCGGACAGTGTGTCGAGGTCGCGCCGGATGGTCATCTCGGAGGCGCCGGTCAGGTGGGCGAGTTCCTGGACCGTGGCCCTTCCCGACTCCCTGACGGCCTGCGCGATCGTCCCGTGCCGGTCTGCGTTGCTCATGCCGCGATTGAACACCACCCGAAACGAACATTCAATGTGTGCGAAGCGACAGTATTCAATCACTCTCTATGTTCGTTACCGTGGTTGTCATGAATGATTCGCTTCGAGCCGCCCGCATAGCGACCTTTGCCTACTTCATCCTGTGCGGCACCGTGATGGGCACCTGGGTGGTGAACATCCCCGCCATCGAGGATCGCGTGGGCATCACTCACGCGACGCTCGGGGGACTGCTGATGCTCCTGGGCCTGGGGGCCTTCATCGGAATGCAGGTGGCAGGGCGTCTGACCGACTCTCTCGGGGCGCGCGTCGTCGTCCCCGCGACCGGCGTGCTGTGCAGCGCGGCCCTGGTGCTGCCCGGCCTGTCCCGGGAGCCGTGGACACTGGCAGGTGCCCTGCTGGTCTTCGGTTTCTGCAACGGCTGCCTGGATGTGAGCATGAACGCCCACGCCGTGCACGTGGAGAAGGCATACGGCCGGCCCGTCATGTCGGCCTTCCACGCCACGTTCTCTGTCGGCGGCGTCCTCGCCGCGCTTGTCGGAGCGGCTACGGCGAGCGCCGGCCTGAGCCCCGCCGCGGGCATGGCCGCCGTGGGAGCCCTGGGTATCGTCATCGCCCTGGCGTCGGCCCGCGCTCTGCTGCCCATCGCACCCACCACAGCCGACACCAACGCTACGGGGCAGACCGAGCCGGCGCCGGCCGCCGGGCGCCGCAGCACCAGCAGGCGCATCTGGATCCTCGCCGCCCTGGCCCTGATGGTCATGCTGTGCGAGGGAGCCGCCAATGACTGGAGCGCGCTGCACCTGAAGGACGTCCTCGGTGCACCCGCGAGCACCGCCGCCTTCGCGTACGGCACCTTCGCGGCGGCCATGACCATCGGCCGACTGCTCGCCGACCGCCTCGTCGCCCGGTTCGGGTCCATGGCGATCCTGCGCTACGGCGCGGCCACGGCCGGCGTCGGCATCACGATCGTGGCCGTCTCCCCGTGGATATGGGCCGCGTTCGCGGGGTGGGCGCTGTTCGGTCTGGGGCTTTCCGGCTGTGTCCCGCAGCTGTTCAGCGCGGCCGGGCACGCCGACCCCTCCGCCGCGGGGGCCAATGTCTCCCGTGTCGCCGGTCTCGGCTACGTCGGCATGCTCGCCGGCCCCGCCGTCATCGGCTGGCTGACCCACCTCGTCGCCCTGAACCACGCCTTCCTGCTGTTGACCCTGCTGTGTGCCATCACCGCTGTGGCCGCCGGGATCCTGCGCACTGGATCCGACCGCACGCGCGAGATGGCACAGAGCAGCCACTGACCGCCTGTGCGGCACGGCTCACTCCGTGCCGCACAGGCTTCTCCTCACGCCCCGACCAGCCAGAACCCGGAGGAACCCTTGCCATGCCCACCGACCGCAGCATCGTGCTCTTCGACCTCTTCGGGGTCATCGCCCGCCACCAACGCCCGGGCGCCCTGCGGAAGATGGCCGCCCGTTGCCACGCATCGACCGATGCCTTCACCACGGCGTACTGGGCCTGCCGCCCGGCCTACGACGCCGGCCGGCAGTCCGCGCCCGAGTACTGGACCGCCGTACTGCGACGGCTGTCCCTGCCCGCCGACGCCGACGCCGACACGATCGAGGAACTGCGGCTCACCGACATCGACAGCTGGTCACGCGTCGACGACGCGATGGTCGCCTACGTCCGCTCCCTCCGCGAGGTCACCGAGGTCGCTCTGCTCTCCAACATCCCCTCGGACCACGCGGACGCCTTCCTCGCCGCGCAGCCGTGGCTGTACGACCTGGACCACGTCGCCTTCTCCGGCAAGATCAAAGCGGCGAAGCCGGACCCGGCAGCCTTCCAGCACTGCGTCGCCGCCCTGCGGGCCGCCCCGACCGACTTCCTCTTCGTCGACGATCGCGAGGAGAACGTACGAGCCGCGCAGGCCGTAGGGATGAACGGACACGTCTTCACCGATCGCGACGAGCTGGTAGCCGTCATCGACACCTGGCTGCCGACTCGACGACCCACGCGGGCATGACCCCACCCGGTCACGGCGCCGGAGGGCGGCACGGGACCTGACAGCCGTCGCATCCCCTGGACAGGGGCATTGTGCCGATCAGGCGGGATACCTCGGGCCAGGCGGGCGAACACTATGAACGCAATGATCGACGGGTAGTCCCCGCATGCGGCGCTTCCTAACATCACGGATCGCAGGGCAACTTCGCACAGCGAATCCATAGGAGCCGCTCTCTTGAAGGCACTTGACCCGCCCGATCCGGTACGCCGACGACTCTCGGCACCTCGTTACCGTCGGGCAGTACTGGCCGCCGGCCTCGCCGCGGCACTCCTCGGCACCCTCGGCAACGCCCCCGCGCCCCGGGCGCAGACCGCGCAGCCTGCGGTAGCCACCTGCCCGCCCAACCTGGTCGGAAAAGCGACGTGTTACACCGGCCAGGACACCAACCGGGCGTATTACACGATGGCCGTTCCGACCCGCTGGAACGGATCCCTCGTCGTGCACGCGCACGGCGGACCCGATCTCGGCGACTCCTCGGACCCGTCCCGCAGCACCGACGATCTGGAGCGCTGGGCGGTGATGGTCGACGAGGGGTACGCCTGGGCCGCCTCGTCCTACCGCCGTGGCGGCTACGGGACACGGATGGCCGCCGCCGACACCGAGAACGTACGCAGACTGTTCGTCTCGGAGTTCGGCAAGCCGAAACGGACGTATGTGCACGGCCAGTCCTGGGGCGGCGACGTCGCCGCCAAGGTCGCGGAGACCTACGGCAGGCACTCCGGCGCCTACGACGGGGCCCTGCTGACGAGCGGCGTCCTCGGCGGCGGTTCGCGGGGCTACGACTACCGCGTCGACCTACGGGTGGTCTACCAGTACTACTGCCACAACCACCCCCGCCCGACAGAACCGCAATACCCGCTGTGGCAGGGGCTGCGCGCGGACTCCACCATGACGAGCGCCGGCCTCCGCGCCCGTCTGCAGGAGTGCACTGGGTACGCGTCCGATCCCAAGGACCGGACCGCGCTGCAACAGCGCAACCTCGACGACATCCTCGCCGTCACCCGCATCCCGGAGCGCGCGCTCGCGTCCCACCTGCAGTTTGCGACCTTCACGTTCCGGGACATCGTGTCGAGTCGGCTCGGAGGCCGCAATCCCTTCAGCAACCGGGGTGTGCGGTACTCGGGTTCGCACGACGACAAGGCACTCAACGCGGGTGTCGAGCGCTTCTCGGCCGACCCCACCGCACGCCGAGACTTCTCCTACGACAGCGACCTGACGGGCAAGGTCTCCATCCCTGTCCTCACCCTGCATGCGATCGACGATCCGACGGCTTTCGTCGAGCACGAGGCGGCCTACCGCGCCACTCTTCAGGGCGCCGGCAGGGGCGGCTACCTCGTCCAGACATTCACGAAGGAGACCGAGCACAGCGCGCTGAGCGACTCCGAGTACGCCAACTCGCTTGCGGCGCTGGACGCCTGGGTGCGCCACGGACACAAGCCGACCGCACACTCGGTCGCGGCTTCCTGCGAAGCCTTCGACCGAAAGTACGGCAGCGGGTGCTTCTACGACCCGACCTTCCGTCCCGCACCGTACGCCTCGCGGATTCGGCCCCGGCCGGGCGGACTCGCCTGGCCCGCCATGACCGCGGCACAGGAGCGGGCGTGGAGCCGGATCGACGGCGTGGGTATCGCTCCCTGACCCCCGGCCGAACGAGGTCCTCCTCGCCGAGCTCCGCGGCGTGAACACCCTGGACTTCTCGCGGACGGCCGTCGACGGTGTCCGCGTCCGCGCGTTACGGGGAGGGGGAGGGGAGCCAAGCCCGGACGAAGCACTGTCCTCGTGGCTGCAGTTTGACTCCTCGCCTCCTTGACCGCGTCGGATGTCCGATCCCCGATGTCATCGGCAGCCGCCGCGCGGCCACGCCGGCCGACGGCGACCGCAATTCGTCACCCAGCTGACGCCGGCTGCACTGGTTCCGCGGCCTACGGATCCGCTGAGTGGGACGCGACGGCATCCACAAAGCTGCTTTTCCTCTGCAGCTCCTCACGCTCCGCCGTAGTCACTTCTCCACGCGTCCCCGACCAAGCGGAAGGTTCAAGGACCGGCCATGAAGGGGCCGCAACTTCCCCAAGTTCGCTGGTGGTTCGGCCCGACGTTCGGCTGGTCTTGCGTGAGGCGTGAGTCTCGTACGGTCCAGGGCGGTTCCGCCTTGCGCACCTGGCTGTGAACTCCGCTTTCTAAAAGTCTCGTTGACCTCGTTGACACGCCATCAGCACACGCGTTTCACTCGACACTCGTGCATGGCAACGTTGTCAGCCCGGCCGTGGGAGCGACCGGAACCGTTGCCTGTCGCCGGCATTCCGGTGTTTTTCGGCGCGCCGACACCTGATCTGCGAAGCACGAACTGCTGCGGAGGCAACCGATGGTGAGACCCCGACGTTCAGCCGTACGACCCGACCGCGCAAGATTCCGCCAACGCCTCGCCGTGATCTGCGTCCTGGGCATGGCCGTCCTTCCGCTTCCGGTGATCGGAAGCGCCGACGCCGCGAGCACGGCGAGGCCGGCCTTGGTGAAGGACCCCGCGGCCCTCGTCAACCCCCTCATCGGCACATCCGGTGCCGTGGACACCTTCCCCGGCCCCGACATGCCGGCCGGGATGGTCCAGTGGGGTCCGGACACGACGCCCGACCGCCCCGACGGCGGAGGCTACGAGTACAACGACAAGAAGATCTCCGGCTTCAGCCTCACCCACGTTTCGGGACCCGGCTGTCCCGTCGCGGGCGACCTGCCCGTCCTGCCGGTGACCGGCGCACTGTCGGGCGACCTCGGCAACGCGTCCGCCGGTTTCAGCCACGCCGACGAGCAGGCGGGGCTCGGCTACTACAAGGTCACCGACGCGAACGGCGTCCAGACCGAGTTGACCGACACCACCCGCGCCGGTCTTGGCCGCTTCACCTTCCCCGCAGGGCAGCAGGCGAACCTGCTGTTCAAGCTCAGCGGCGGTGCCACACAGATCGACGGGACCCGCGTCCAGGTCGTGAACGACCAGGAGATCAGCGGCGCGATCGACAGCGGTCACTTCTGCGGCGCCGCCAACAGGTACACGCTGCACTTCGACATCAAGTTCGACCGGCCGTTCACCGCGAGCGGCACCTGGGTCGGCGGCACCATCAACCCCGACGCGACGTCGTTGAAGGCCGGCAAGGTCCAACTGGCCCCGCAGAAGTCGAAGTCGGCGCCGCTGAAGGAGAAGCACTTCACCGTCCCGGCGAAGCCGGCCCCGACGATCCACGCGAGCGGGAACAAGAACTCCGGTACGCCGTCCCCGGCATCGAGCGCCACCGCCGCACCCAGCTCATCCGCCACGTCCAAGGCCGCCCAGCCGCCCACCACCGGCGCGAACGGCATGTACCTCACGTTCGACACCACCTCGAACCCCACGGTGAACGCGAAGGTCGGCATCTCCTACACGAGTGACGCGGGAGCTGCGAACAACCTCTCCACCGAGATCAAGAAGTGGGATGTCGCCGCCGTCGAGCAGGCCAACTACGACGCCTGGACCACGGTGCTGACGAAGCTTCAGATCGGCGGCGGCACCGCGGACCGGCAGACGCAGTTCTACACCGCGCTCTACCACGCCCTGCTGCACCCGAACGTCTTCTCCGACGACAACGGCCAGTACATGGGGATGGACAACCAGGTCCACCAGCTGGCCAAGGGCCAGAAGGCCCAGTACGCCAACTACTCGGGCTGGGACACCTACCGTTCCCAGACCCAGCTGATGGCGATGGTCGAGCCCAAGGTCGCCGGCGACGTCGTCACCTCGATGCTCAACGGGTACGACCAGACAGGCCTGTTGCCCAAGTGGGCCTCGAACAACGGCGAGAGCTATGTGATGGTCGGCGACCCGGCCGCCGGCATCATCGCCGACGCGTACGCCTTCGGCGCGACCAACTTCGACACGGACAAGGCTCTTGCAGCCCTCCAGCACGAGGCCACCGTCCCGAACAACGACCGCCCCGGCGAGTCCGTACGGGACACGAAGGGCTACCTCCCGCTCGACGAGAACGACTACAACTGCTGCAACTTCTACGGACCCGTCTCCACCCAACTTGAGTACGACTCCGCCGACTACGCCATCGCCGCCTTCGCGAAGTCGCTCGGAAAGACCGCCGTCTACGAGAAGTTCGCCACCCGGGCCCAGGACTGGATGAACGTCTTCAACGCGCAGACCGGCTACATGCAGGCGAAGAACAAGGACGGCCAGTTCGCCGGCGGTTTCACCCCGGGCACCTCCAACGGCTTCGTGGAGGGCACCTCCGCCCAGTACACGCCGATGGTCCCCTTCAACCTGCGGCAGCTCATCCAGGCACGCGGCGGCGACACGGCGTACTCGTCCTACCTGGACAGCCTGCTCGACAACATCACGCAGCCGGGCAACACCGACGCCGACCTGAGCAACGAACCCAGTGTGGAGATCCCCTGGGAGTACGACTACACGGGCCAGCCCTGGAAGACCCAGGCGGCCGTCCGCAACGCCCAGCAGAACCTGTACTTCAACGCTCCGGTCGGCTCGTTCGGCAACGACGACCTCGGCGCGATGAGCTCCTGGTACGTCTGGTCCGAGCTCGGCATGTACCCGCAGACCCCGGGCACGGACACCCTGGCGCTCGGCAGCCCGGCGTTCCCGGAGGCCAAGGTGACCCTCGGCAACGGCAAGACCGTAGGGATCAACGCTCCGCAGGCCGCGCCCGACGCGCCGTACGTGCAGGCGCTCGCCGTCAAGGGCAAGGCGTGGAACAGCTCCTGGCTGAGCTATCAGCAGTTCCAGGGCGCGGGCACGCTCGACTACACGCTCGGCACCGCGCCGAACAAGTCCTGGGCGTCCGATCCCTCGGCGGCACCGCCGTCGGACACCACGGGCGGCGGCCGGGTGCTGGCCGCGACCGGCCCTTCCAGCGACGGCCTCGTGCTCCAGCCGGGCGCGTCCGGTGACGGCACACTCGACCTGACCAACCTCGGCAGCACGGCCGTCACGGTGGACTGGAAGGCGACGGCGCCCTCCGGCGTCACGCTGGACACGTCCTCCGGCTCGCTGACGGTACCCGCCACGGGCAGCGCCGAGGCGAAGGTCCAGGTGACGGCGGGCGCGAGCGAGGGAACCTACCCGGTCACCTTCGCGCTGACCGACCACAGCACCGGTGCGGCCCTGAGCGGGGCGACCCTCCGCGTGGCCGTGGCCAAGGCCGGTGCGCTGTGGCCGTACGACACCAACGAGGGCATCTACCCCGACGGCACCTCCTTCTCGGGCGGCTTCGACAACGGTGGCTGGGCCTTCTCGCAGAACGCCCTGTCGGCGGCCGGCGTCACGAGCGGTTCCACCGTCACCGCCGACGGCATCTCCTACACCTGGCCGACGGTGACGTCCGGGCAGTTGGACAACCTGGAGATGGCCGGCCAGACCATCCCGATGCCGGCCGGCACATCGGGCGCGTCACTGGGTCTGCTGGGCACGGCGACCAACGCGCCGACCGACGGCAGCGGGGTCTCGGGCACGGTCACCGTCACCTACACGGACGGCACCTCCGCGAAGGCGACGATCGGTTTCTCGGACTGGACGCTCAACGGCGGCGGCAGCCAGCCCCTCGCGGGGGACACGACCGCCGTCACCACGCCCTACCGGAACACCGGGAGCGGGGGCCGGGACACCGTCAAGGCCTACGTCTTCGCCACGAAGGTCCCGCTGGACTCGTCCAAGCAGGTCGCGTCGATCACGCTGCCGGTGACGGGCTCGTCGGGTGCCGACCACCTGTTCGCGTACGGCTTCGGTCAGTAAGGCAGTTGAAGCACCGGCGGTCCTGATGACGCCGGGTCGGTTCCCGGACGCGAGCCCGGGAACCGACCCCTCAACTGTCTTATCCCGCCCCATTGTGGTGCGCCCTGCGCACCCTTACTGTTCGACTTTGCCTGAGTCTGTTTGATGCTGTTCGCCCAGTCGGTCTGGAGGCCGCCGTGCGGGATGGTCGGAACGGTTCGGAGAGTGCGAGACCCGGTCGACGTCGGTGGTGGAGGGCCATCCTCGCGGCGACCGCGACCATCGCCCTGGCAGCGGGCGTGACCGCACCGGCCACGGCGGCGGCGCAGGACGTCGGCGAGCAGACGCCCGCCGTCAGTCCGCAGGCGCACACCGTGACTCTCGACGGCTACTCCTTCCTCGTCGACGGCAAACGCACCTACCTCTGGTCCGGCGAGTTCCACTACTTCCGGCTCCCGAGCCAGGACCTGTGGCGCGACATCTTCCAGAAGATGAAGGCCGCCGGCTTCAACTCGACCTCCCTGTACTTCGATTGGGGCTACCACTCACCGAAGCCGGGCGTGTACGACTTCACCGGTGTGCGGGACGTCGACAAGCTCCTCGACATGGCTCAGGAGGCCGGTCTCTACGTCATCGCCCGCCCGGCGCCGTACATCAACGCGGAGGTCGACAGCGGCGGCCTCCCCGGCTGGCTGACCACCAAGGCAGGCAACAACCGCAGCGACGACCCGCAGTTCCTCAAGTACGCGGACGAGTGGCTGACACAGATCGACCGGATCATCGCCCGCCACCAACTGACCAACGGCACCGGCTCGGTGATCGCCTATCAGGTCGAGAACGAGTACTACAACGGCTCGGCCGCAGGCCGCTCCTACATGCAGCACCTGGAGGACAAGGCCCGCGCCGACGGCATCACCGTCCCGCTGACCGGCAACAACAACGGCACCTTCAACTCCGGCACCGGCGCCCTCGATGTCGACGGCCCGGACTCCTACCCCCAGGGCTTCGACTGCTCCAACCCCGCGAAGTGGAACGGCGTCCCCGACATCAGCTACGACCACCCGGCCGGAAAACCCCTGTACTCACCGGAGTTCCAGGGCGGCGCCTTCGACCCCTGGGGCGGACCGGGCTACGACAAGTGCGCCCAGCTGATCAACGACCAGTTCGCCAACGTCTTCTACAAGCAGAACATCGCCGTCGGCGCGACCGCGCAGAGCTTCTACATGACCTACGGCGGCACCAACTGGGGCTGGCTGGGCATGCCCGAGAACTACACGTCGTACGACTACGGGGCCGCGATCCGCGAGACCCGCCAGCTCGATCCGAAGTACGACGAGGACAAACTCATCGGCTACTTCACGCAGGCGGTCGTCCCGCTGACCAAGACCGCGGCGATCAGGGCCACACCGCCGGACGACTCCGCGGTCGTGGACACCGCCCGGATGAACCCCGACACCAAGACGCAGTTCCACGTCCTGCGGCACGGCAACTCCACGTCCACCGCGGTCGACAAGACCCACATCTCGCTGGACTTCAACGCCCAGCCCGCCGGGGACACCACCTACACCTGGGACGACCCCGACTCCGCGCTGCAGTACGCCGGTTCGTGGTCGCACGTGGCCAACACGAGCTACACAGGCGGCGATTACAAGCACACGGAGTCGTTCTCGAAGAACGCCGGCGACTCGCTCACCGTCCCGTTCGACGGCACCGCGATCCGCTGGATCGGCTCGAAGACCAACAACCACGGCAACGCCGACGTCTACCTCGACGGCACGAAGGCGGCCACGGTCGACGACTCCGGCAGCGAGAGCCAGGCGGTGCTCTTCCAGAAGACCGGCCTGGCACCCGGCGCGCACACCCTGAGGATCGTCGTCGCCGGGAACCACAGCTCGGGATCCACGGACAACTACGTGGCCGTCGACGCCATCGACGTACCGACGAGCGACTCCGCCACGGAGCCGACCTACCCGGTCGTGCCCCAGCAGCCCGGCACCGCGATCACGCTCGACGGTCGCGACTCGCACGTGATCGTGGCCAACTACCGCCTCGGCGATGCGCAGTTGCAGTACTCCACCTCCGAGATCATGACCGACGCGACGATCGGGGACCGGGACGTCGCCGTGCTCTACGGCGACGAGGCCAGTGACGGCGAAACCGTCCTGCGCTACGCCTCCGAGCCCACCGTGACCGCCACTGGCGGTACGGTCACGACCACTTGGGACCCGGCCACCGGTGACCTCCGCCTGAACTACACGCACAAGGGCCTGATCCGCATCAGCATCAGCGGCGACGGAAAGCGCCCGCTCCTGCTGCTCGTCGGTGACAAGGCCACCGCGAAGACCTTCTGGCGGCAGGACACGGCGAGCGGCCCGGTGCTCGTGCGCGGCACCCACCTGCTGCGCACGGCGACCAGCCGGGACGGCGGCCACACTCTGGCGCTCACCGGCGACAACGCCGACGACAAGAACATCGAGGTGTTCACTTCCGCCGCCCAAGTCACCTGGAACGGAAGGACATTGGGCAGCCACGCCACCGACACCGGGAGCCGCACCGGGAAGATCCCGGTGGCCGCCCCGATACATCTGCCGACGCTGACCAACTGGAAGCACGCCGAGGAATCCCCGGAAGCGGCCCCCGGTTTCGACGACACCAGCTGGCAGGTGGCAGACAAGGCGACCACCAACAGCGTCTCCGGCGTCAATTCACT
>Ga0307507_10007733_pt1 | contig 15343 bp, 1 predicted proteins | sample 7_EM_MG_FD_207223 | JGI IMG/M metagenome (GOLD analysis project Ga0307507, IMG submission 207223) | Populus trichocarpa ectomycorrhiza microbial communities from riparian zone in the Pacific Northwest, United States - 7_EM | ecosystem: Host-associated > Plants > Roots > Unclassified | place... | reverse complement strand
AGGCTGCGTGTCAAAAAAACACGACATAGGCTAGTCGGTCGAGTTGCCAAATGACCTCAACTGCGCGCCAATTGCGTCAACCACCAACCATTGAGGCCATTGAAAGGGTACCATATTTTGCCGATGTTATAAGTATAGCTTTACTACTATAGTCCTAAAATTAGTAGGTCTACTAGGGAACTATACCTTATATATTTCTCCATTAATTCTAAATAACTTAAATAGGCTAGTCCATCTACCGCTCTATCTAGTATTGCCTTTACGCTATATAAGTACTTCTAAGTTAAAGGGGAGGTTGTGGATTGTAGTGACAGATAGACCGTTTTATTAGTTTAGTATATTATTAACTTACTTCTTTGCCCTAATCCTTGCAATCTCCTCTATTGCCTTTTTTATAGCTACCGCTTGCTATATAATAGAGGGTGCTAGTAGGTTAAGTTTGCTTATTTAAGGGTAGGCACCAAAGATAAGTAGTATTAGGACTAAGCTATTTAGGGTAGCTATTTTATTAGCGGCTTTTACTACTATTTATAGAGCTAGTTCCTTGGCTATTCCTAAGTCCTATAGCTCCTCTATAATTATCTAGTATGCTTAATATAGTATTAGATAAGCTCTTTCTACTATTCTAATAAACCAGTAAGCTTCTACTAGGATACTCTTGGTGAATATGGCTATTACCATAGCGTGCTATTAAAACTCCTTACTTATAAAGTTCTTCCCAGTATTGTAGGTAATATAGTTAGGTGGTCTAATATAGGTATTAATCTAGCAGAGTTATAGGGTATCCTAGGTATATTTTACGAAGATATTATATAGCCATCTCGCGGCTTAAAATCTGGTAGCTTTATTAATTATATAGAGGATAGGGCTTCTATTAATGTATATAATATTAATAAAAATAGAATAGTTAAAGTTAGAATCTTGGTCTTCTTATAATGTGAACTTAAACCATCTAGGGGATTTGCCGTATTTCTAGCAGTAGGAGTAGTACTTAGTAAGATAGTTAATAATCTATTTGTTAATGTTGTTGTAGCCAAAGCATTCTAATACCTTATATAGCTTATCTGCCAATAGATATCTAAAGTGGCGGTAGAGTTGGCGGAGTTTAGTAGTAGTTAGGTAGCAAGGGTTTTAGTTAAATAAATAGGTTATAAATAACTATAGTAACTCTTCCTATAGTAAAAAGGGGTGGCTAAATTAGTAAACCACTAGTACCAATTTTATTGGGGTAACTAGGACGTTCTTAAGGTTATTATAATAGACCTTTAGTATATCTATATCTGCGAGGCATAGTAGGAAGGGTATATTAGCCTTTATAATATAAAACTCAACATTGCTAACTAGTGTATTAACTATAACGGAGCTAATAGAAGGGGTAGAGCTAATACTAAACTAGACATTAATAGCGCCGGCCTTTAAGGTATCGATAACGGTATTATAGGTCTTCCTGTATATAAGGTATTGTCTATAACCTACTATTAATTTCCTTAAGGCTTCTATATTAATTATTACTCCATAGAACTTATTAAAGGTATATTAGCTAGTAACAATATAGGCAAATAGGTCTAAGTTATTATAGTAAGTAGTTAGGTTAGTACCGGTAATTATATAGGTAAAGGATTGGTCCACTAAGTCGGTTATAGTATTAATGGCTCCTTTGTGCTGTATTATTCTAAAAGAGGTAAGGAATAGTTTAGTTTATTCCTAAGTTGGAGATAGTAGTAATAACTTAATATTAATTATAAGAGCTTCTATTGCGTTATTAATGGATTCTAAGTTAGGTTAATTATTATAGTCTATTCCCTCGTACTTAGTAATATATTACTTAGCGTGCCTATTAAAGTAGCGGTTAAGTCTATTCTTAAACTTCTTATTACGTTCTTCTCTTAAGTGTTTAGATAACTAGTAACCTTCCTTATAGTAGACAAAGCAGCGCTTCTTTAGTAATACATATTGGTTAGATAAGGATAATTATGTTCTATAAGGTAATTAAGGGTATTATCTATAGTAGCGGCGGTCAGTAAAGAAGGCTTAGGGGTTCTTACTATTTAACTTTTTAAATATTATAATAGAGGATTGTAAGTCATTAATTAAGCCAGTTAAGCTGTTAAAAGGTTTAAAGCAGGTATATTAATACGCTAGTAACTCCTAGTAGGTATTAATAAGCTTATTATAAAGAAACTTATCTATATATAAATCTGGGTTAAGACTATACTAAAGGTGTCTTAGTTCTTTAATAAGCAACTATAGGCAATCTAGGGTTAATTTACTAGTGTTCTTGCTCTTACTTACTACAGACTATAAGGTTATTAAGTTCCACTGCCTTAGTATATCGCGTCTATATTTAGGTCCCTTAAAGTAGTAATATATTGCGTTATAGATTTGGTTAAATAAAAGGGTTATAGTAACATTCTTAAGGTTGGTATAGTAATAGTTAAGTGCTAAGCCGCGTAGCATTATAGGGTAGGCTTTAACCTTGGCTTCTTAGGGTATATTGGCTCTATTACAGAGGTTATAGAAGATAGTAAGTTTAAAGTCGAAGTTGTCATCTTCTCTACTATACTTATTGTCTTCCGTGTACATCTTTATAAGGTTTATTAACTCCTTACCGAAACCCTAGCTTAATAAGGCGGGTTATATTAACGAAATGGGTTATACTAATAAGGTAGGTTATATAGGCAAGGTAGGTTATAGGGTTAGTAAGGTTAAGGTTAGGGTTTTGATAGTAGTTCGTAAGATTAGGTTTTCGGTAGTACTAGTACTGGTACTAGCACTGGCGAAGTTATTCTTAAGAAGGTAGTCAATTTGTCCTAAATTGAACTTCCCTCTAGCTGCTATATACTCTTTAATCTCAAGCTTAGTCCACTCTATAGGTTCTTCTTCTTATAGGGTATTAAATAGCAATTTGGGGACTATAGCGTTCCTATACTTCCTTACCCATACGCCATTAGTTTATAGAAGTATTCAGAGCTTTCTAATATATGTCTAGTTGCAGTTCTTAAAGATCTATACTATAAAGTTCTGGAAATCTTCCTTATAGGCTTCCTACAGCTCATTATCCTTAAAGTTATAGACCTTATATTCTAAGGTCTTAAACTACATAAAGTTATTAATGTCTGTAATATCAATGTTATTAGAGTCTATATTAATTCCTCTGCCCGACTTCTTCTATCTTTCTCTAACTTATACCCTAATATCTACTATATTAATTCTTGTCTTGTGGCTCTTGTCTTATTTAATTTTAAGTTTTAGAAAATAAATACGCGTAATAGACGCGAACTAAGGGTTCCTTATCTTGTTAAGTTCTAATTTTAGGTTCTAAAACGCGTAATAAACACGAACTAAGGGCCTGTTAGGGGGTTGGTTCCTTAAATACCTAACGCCTTTTAGAGTGCGTAATGGACGCGAACCAAGGGCCTATTAAGGGGTCGGTTCTTTAAGTACCTAAGGACTATATATAAAGAATTAAGGGCTTATTAGGGGGTTGGTTCTTTAAATATATGTTAACTAATACTCCTTAGTAAATGGGTTTGGTAGAGGCCTGCAAGCAGGGACTAATCAAGCTTATCTCTCTTTGTAGATAATACGTCTCCTAATCTATAATCACTAATTAGTATTTGTATTACTTCCGGTGATATATATCGCTATTATAATAGTATTAGGGTGGTAACTGATTTAATTAATGCTTAATTGATTCTCCTATTCTATAGGTGGAATTTAGTGGATTTCCTAAGCTCGCTTAGCTCACGTAACCAACTCCTTTTGACTCGCGTTCGCAGGCAAGTTGCCGCAAATTGCCCTAGATTGCCATCACGTGATGGCAATTTGCGGTCACATGACTGCAAAGACGCAACCTTGATTAGATAGTTACCTTTAGTTAAACAATTCTTAGGAGAAAAGTTAAAACTTAAAGAATTTCTAATATAAATGCGCTTTAAGGTAATGCAAGAAGGTATAAAGCTTCCTATATTAATGGATTAGGTAGTTTACGCGGGATTATTTTTAATGGGGAAAGTACTTAAGTAGTTTAAACCTTACCTTACGGAGATATAAAAATATAAGGCGGTAACTATTAACCCGGAGGTTAAGTATATATTCTTAAGTTAAAAGGGGTTTGCAAACTAACTTATACAAATATTTAGAGACCTAGAGGTAATAACTATAGTAAAAAGAAAGCTTTAGAACCTAGTATAGAGGACTTTAGCAATTAAGTATATAACGTAGTTTTAAACGCTTGCTATATAGGTTAAATAGAATAATAAGGCGCTTATAGCATGTTATAAATATAGACTTAAGGTAAAAGTTTAGGACGTAATTATCCTAATAGAAGATGCGAACACGTTAAGGGAACTAATAGATTAAGCAATTAAGATTAATAATAGAATCTACTAAAGAAAATAGACTAAGAAAGATTAAGGTATAGTTTTATAGTTATATAAGGCGCAAGGTACGCAGCAATAAAATTAAAATTAAAAAACTATAAAATGGTAGACTAGAGTTAATAAACCTAAGTAGTACTAAAGAAACTAGAAGATAAAATAAGAAACTATAGAAACTTAGGAGATAAGAATTAAGTAATTAGAAGTCTAAGAAGTAGAGGCTAAACCAGAGATCTTAATAGTAGAAGATATTTAGGCGGACTCTATAGTAAGATAAATAGTTTAAAGAAAGAGCTTATATAAATTGCGGGAAATAGGGTTATTTTACTAGAGACTATAGAAGTAGTTAAAGTAATTACGTGGTAAAGGGCACTAGGTTATTAGGGAACGATAATATAGATATAAGTATGTTACGCAGGACTAAGGAGTATTCAATTAAACACTTTGCGTTTTATTATATTAACGCATACTAAATTTATAAGGATACTAAGTATAGCGTAAGCCATTAGCCGCAGAAACTAAAATTATTAAAGTTCAAGGGAACTAATAAACTATCGCGCAGATCGGATATTAAAGGCGATAAATTTAATATAGGTAAAACGTTTACCAACGATAAGGTAATAAGGGCAGCTTATTAGGAGTATACAGACCTTAAAGAAGTTATATTAGAGGTAGAGACTAAAATCGCTATAAAGTAAGGATTAGTAACAACTATTATAACACCATTAGATACGGCATTTATTACTTTATAAGACGGAAGGAGAAGTATCCTAAAGAAATTAAGCAAGTAGACAACTGCTAGTGCTAGCTTACTACTTAATAAAGGTAAAAGGCTATAGGCTTAAAATTCTTAAAAAGACATAAGAGAGATCTAAGAACCTATAAGTAATGATAACTAATAGGAAAGGGCAGCAGCTTAGTTTAAAACGTTTTATATAAGCACAGAATAAAGATTTCTAAGGAGCTAAGATTTTAAGAAACGAATAAGGTCTATAGCAATTCTAGGTAAATATAGTGTTCAGCCTAAAGAATAAAAAGTTAATATAACGATTAAGAAGAATGAGAACTTTAAGGATTTACTTATAAGGTAAGGACTAAGAGAAAATATAAAGGAGTTTAGATAGCAAATCCTTGCGTAGTAAGAATAGAAGCTAGACTAGAGATCTAGTATACTAGGTCATATAAGGGACAAAGTACCTATATAAGAAGTTACTAATAGGCTAAAGGTAGAAACGCTAAGAGCTAAGTAGTTAAATAAACCGAAACAAGAACAGAATCTAGGGATTTTAACTAGATTTATAGAATAATATATAAAAGGTTATAATAATACAGTAATAAAAAAAACTTCCTTATAAACAGATTGTATATACTTACAAAGTTATACTAGAAGTAGTATAGATAATAAAGAAACAATAAGTAGGAATATTTCTATATATAGCTAGATAAGAAAGTTATACCAGACTAAGCAATATTGGAAAGATAGATAAGTTATATAAAAGGGGCACTAATTATAATATTAAAGAATCTAGAGAAATAGGCTGTAAACTGGAGAGAGATAATATAGATATTAGTACCAGTAAATAAGATAGTAATACTTAGATTAACGTAATAGAGGTTTAAGCTTAGGAATAAAGACGAGCTATAAGTTAACCTAAAGCACTTAGCGTATTATACGTTGTTATAAATCGCATATATATATATAAAGCACTAAAAGAAAAGAACCATAAATATCTAATAAGGATATATTGGGCACTAGATAAAAAAAGGGTTAGGAATGCTAAGTATATATATAGCTAGTATTTAGTAGAAGTTTAGGAGTTAGATAACTTAATATTTTAACTAGGAAGATTCCTTATAAAAGAATACCTCAATAGGCGCCCCCTGTTAACTCTACAGTAGTAGGGTAAAGTTTATAATACTAGCGCGTCCGTAGGCTTGTTACAGCAGCAGTGGTTCCTAAGGAGGTCAAAAGTAAAGTAGAAGAGCACTACAGGCGACTCGTAGGCGCTAAGTAGGCGAGTCCCAAAAGGCAGGGAGATGGATTACGGGGTTTTCTCAAGTAGAGTTTTCTCCCCACATGTATATAAGGAGTAGTCCGCGTTGGCCCAATAGGGATCCAAATCGGACGTTAAGCAATGAATAATTATTATTATAAAAGAAAGCCTAGATAGATAATAGTAGTGGAAGTATACTAAAAATATATATCTATAGCATGTTAAGGAAAAAAACGAATTAAGTATTAGCCTAAGAAGGACCAAGTACGGCTAGGATCTAGTAGCTAATAGTTAGAAAAAAAGGAGGCCTATAAAACCAGAGGGAGCTAGTAGTAAAGGCTTAAACCCTTAAGGGAATTTAAGGACAATACCTAAATATATAAATTAATTGGCAGGATTAAAAGTTTAAAGTATTAGTAAATAGTAAAGTAATAAGAAACTATATATTACTAGCAGCAATAAAGAGGATGGGATTACAGTATAGACAAAAGAGGCACCTATACCCAATATTAATAATTTTAGGAGATCCAATAGCCTATAGAGGAGGTATTATTAATCTTAAAACAGGACCTATTTAGATAACTATTAAAGGAAGATAAATTAAATTATCTTTTAATATCCTATCGTTAAAATGGTATAAGGCAGTACTAGAAATGCCTTAGTTATAGAAATATAATCTAAAAATTAATTGGGTTAAAGGGTAGGTTAATATTAAATATACCTAATAACGCAAAATACAATAAATAACTAAGATAGTATAGTACTAAGTTAGAGTAATATATAAAGAGACTAAGCAAGGCTTAAGTTATATACTAAAGAGATACTATAAATATGGTAAAAAGCTATAGAGCCTAAAAAGTAAGAATCTATTAAAATATATAGTATAGGACTATAAGATATAATCAAAACCAGGAATAAGTTTAAAGTTCTTTCTAATCTATAAACTAACTAAAGGCGAGTTAAAAGTACTTAAGCAGTTTATCTAGAAGAATCTATAAAAGGGATATATTAGACTATTATAGTTATTAGTAGGATATCTAGTACTATTTATACAAAAAAAAATGGAAAACTTAGACTATATATTAACTATAAATAGTTAAATAGCATTACTAGAAAGGATAGATGTCCTTTACCCTTAATTAGTGAAATTTAGGATAGAATTGGTAATACGCAAATCTTTATAGAGATAGATCTAAGATAGGCGTACTATTAGATTAGAATTAGGGAAGGCAATAAATAGAAGGCAGCCTTTAGGTTAAAGGAAGAACTATATAAACTATTAGTTATATAATTTGGACTTATAAAGTATTAGCAACGCTTTAAAAGCAAATTAATAGTATATTAGAATAATACCTTAATAAGTTCATTATAGTATACCTTAATATTATTATTATCTACTCTATAAGCGAGGAAGAACATAGAGAATATATTAAATAGGTCTTAAAAAGACTATAAGAGGAAAAGATATCAGTAGTAATTAAGAAATGCGAGTTCTTTATAAGGAAGACCAATTTCGTTAAATTTATTATTAAATTAGGTAAGATTTATATAGATCTAAAGAAAGTTAAGGCTATAGTAAGTTAGTAAGAACTAAAGAACGTTACACAGTTAAAATTATTTCTAGGGGTTTGCAACTACTATAGAAGGTTTATTATATAATAGTTAAAAAATATTAAGCTATTTATAAGACTAATAAAAAAGGAGGAACTGTAGATATGGGGTAATAAATAGAGGAGGCTATTTTAAGAACTTAAGAAGTTGTTTACCTAGGATCTAATCTTTAAGATTTACTAATTAAAACTAGAAACGGTTATAGGAATAGACGTATTAAACTTTATATTAGGAGTATACTTACTATAAAAGCACTAGGACGTATAGCATTTAGTAATATACTATAGTTAAAAGATAATACGGCTAGAACTAAACTATAATATCTATAATAAGGAGTTATTAAGTAGTTATAGCGCTTAAAAAATAAAAAGCATTCTTATAAAGTATAGAGAAACTATTTATAGTTAAGACGGACTATAAGAACCTAACAGGGTCCCTAATAATAAAAGAACTTAACTAGAGATAAGTTAAATAGGTAAAAATGCTTACAGAATATTATTTTAAAATTTAGTATATTAAGGGTACTAAAAATATAAGAGTAAACGCGCTTAGTAGAAAGGTAGAACTATAAAATAGTAACAAGCTATTAGGGGTAATGCTACGCAAAGATAAGGATGGATTAATTAGATATAATTATCCTAAGCTAATAGTAATAGCTAAAGAGGAACTGGAATAAGTCTATAAAATACTAAAAAGCTTTTAGGTATAAAGAATTCTAGAAGTATAGCTAAAAGACCTAAGTTATAAAGACTATATTAACAGAGAAGTAATATATATTCTAAAAAGCATTATAAAGGAATTTATTAAAGAATTCTATAAGGGAATAACGTAAAAACATAATGGGGCTATGGGATTAGTATTAAAACTCTAAGAGAAGTATATTATTAATTGTTTGTATCAACTTAATGATACAAGTGAGTTATATCCAGGGGCACGAAATACATATAGTATCGTATACTCGTTTGGATGGTGGTGACTGTTGGTTCTATTAAAATAGACTACGTAGTCTATATACTGACGCGCCCTCCCCCTAATTAGTCAGCACTTTATTAATAAGTGGTTGGTGCACCAAACGAGTAAGTACGCGTTTGGTACACCAGGTGCTATAATTATACACTAGCGGCACCTGAAAATAGACCCACTTGTATATAGCCTCCGTAATTGCTTTAATAGAACCGTAAAACATAAAAGAAATCCATAAGAAATCCCTTCTGAGGTGCCTTCTAGGCTGCCTTCTAAATAATGCTTTAGTCTAGCTGTAAGTCCTACTTATGGTCCGTAAAATAAACCGTATGGCCTTCTAATAGGCCGTAAATAAACCGTATGGCCTTTCAACGAACTATAAATAAACCATAAGTACTCTATTAGTCTTATTCCACCCACTCTATAACCTTTAGATTAAGCTTATTTGTGTTAATTAGAGTTTTAAGAGCTTAATATGGCTTTGCCTTAGTTATAACGTCTGCTAGGTTGTCTCCGCCGCTAATCTACTTGACCTCTATAATCTCACGTCGTTTATAGGCCTAATATAAGTATATTAGGTTAACCATAAGCCTCTTCTCTTGTGTTATACCTAGTTTAACTAGGCAGTTATAAAGGGACTTTAAATTAGTGCATAGAACCAGGGGTAATTGCTCCAATTATAGAATCTTCTGGATTGTTAATTTGATTACGGCTGCTATATTAAAGCCATGAGCTAGTGCATATAGTTTAGAAGCTAGTATACTGCGGGTTACTTATTTGCATTTAATTAAAGACTAATGCAGTATATTTGCGTCCTAATTATGGTCCGTAAGTATAATTACAAAGCCGATTTGTGATGATAGGTCTCTGTTATTAGCAAAGGAGGCATCCGTAAATACTAGTACGCTAAGGGAATTTAGGTCTAGTGGTATAAAAGTAAGTCCTTTTATTACATTGTTAATTTGCCACTAAATACGCTTATTAAGCTGCTTGATATTTCCCTCTTGCGGATCTGTTACCTGGGCCGCAAAGGATAAATTATAGGCAGATTTGGGTTGACAGACTGTGGCAATATAGGCGCCTCTTGCACGCTGTGCAATATATTGGTCCTTTATATTTACGGTCTTATAGGTCTTTTTATAGGAACTGGTAAGGTCCGTAGGCTTTGCTATAATAAGCCTTAGGTTTTAAGCTTGGCGTTTCTAAGTTAGCTAGATTAAGTTACCCTTTTATATAATTAAACCTCTATTAAATTTAATTGGAGTTTACTTAGTTAACTGCTCTTACAGCTTTGCTAGGAATTTAGCTTCTTATAGTTTAGTCTCTTTAGCGTCTATAAAAGTCTGGTCCGCTAAGAAGAGGGTATTATCTATTTAGAGTCTAATAATACTAAGGCCGTTTAATGGGGTGTATAGGAGGCAGGGGTTATATATCAACTGCTCTATCTTAAGTTTACGGACGTGATGCTAGTAATATGTCTTAAACTAGTGGTTTCTAGCTTCCGGCACTCTGTAAAGGGGTTTTATAACCTATAAAATTATTCCTAATTCTAAGTTAAGCTTAAGGGGTGGTTATATAAAGATGTCCCTACTTAGGTAGGTATTGGACTGCATGTAGGCTTATAAGATGTCCCGTAAGTAAAGGGCTACAGGTTTAGTTTGCTGTAGTCTAGGTAGAAGTGTGAGTATAATCCGTTAACTAACTTGTTAGATTATAGGCGATTGCGTAAGGACTAAGTCCTTTTCTTAGTTATTATAAGCTTGTATAATAAGCCTTAACTTTTTAAAGGCTTTATTAGTACTAGGGTACTTAATTTCGTTAATAAAGCGTAAGTTAAATATATAGACGCCTTGCGGGACGTCTTTCTCTATTATAACCGTAAAGACGCCCTTTTTAAGTAGTCTATTAATCTCTTTGCGTTATAAGTCCGTAAAAGGGGTTTCCTATACTAAAACTGATATATCCGTAGGTGGGGGTTGTCTTACGGATATGCCTATAGAGGTTAGGTAATTCTCTGTTATAGGGTTCTTAGTTATAGGGTGCTTTTAGGGGTGTCCTTAACCACGCTTTATAGCAGGTTTAGCAAGTTTAGTAAGTTCCTAGGGGACTTCTAAAGTAGGTGGGGGTGCTTCCAGTTTATCTGGTTTAATATTATAGTCACAGGTGTTTTTAGACCAAAAATAGGGTTTTACAGACGTGCTTCTAAACCTAGTGGGTCCATTAGGAAGTTGTACACAGTATATTTTATTTTCTACAGCTAGTAAATAATAAGGTCCAGTCCAATTGCTACTCTCCCGCCATATAAGGACTTTAGAATTAAGTGGGAGGTTATAAACTAAGGTTATATCTAGTCCGTTGCGGTAGTACAGAGCGCTATTAACAGCTTGTTTGGCCCATAATTTAACTATTTTGGCCATTACCTTCCGTATTGCAGCTGCTTGTTCTGTAATAGATGGGGCAGGAGGGTCTAGGTTACTTATCCTTAGGTAGGTTCCGTAAACTAAGAGGGTGGGTACTAGTCCATTAGGGCCAGCGGTGTTATTAACGGCTTTTACAGCCATCTATAAAGCCAGTTCCTTTTAGATGTCCTTGCATTCGTCCATAATAATCCAGTAAGCTCTCTATAAGGCTGGGTAAGCTCGCTTAATAAGCCTAATGGACTAGTGCGCCTTAACTAGAACGGCTTTTGTTGAAATAGCCATGGCTGTAGCGTATTATTAGAATTTCTTACTAATAAAGTTCCTACTAGTATTATAGGTGATATACTTAGGGGGTCTAACATATGTGTTAATCCAGCAGGTCCGTAAAATATCCTAAATATATTTTGCGGATATATTTTGCAACCAACGGGCGGCTTAATAGCGGGTTGCCTTATTAATTATATATAATACTAGGCTGCCGTTAATGTACATAATATCTACGTATACTAAGTGGTTAAAATTAAGATTTTTATAAAGGGTAAACTTAAATTAGCCTGGGGAATGTTTGTATTTCTAGCAAAAGGAATAGTATTTAGTTAGGTAGTTAATTGCCTTTTTATTAACATTGTTATATCTAGAGCGTTTAAAGACTCTATATAGTTTTTTGGCTAACAGGTGGCCGAAACGGCAGTATAGGCGGTGGATTTTAGTACTGGTAAGGTAGCACGGGTTATAGTTAAAAGATTCCTAAATATAGGTCTGTAAAGTCTCTCCCTATATAAGGAACGGGTGTCCAAATTGTTATATAATTGGTAAGGTGATATGCTTGCTTCCTAGGGCAGTTACAGGGCCAATTAGGGTGTCTGTAACATTATTGTAGTAAACCTATAACCTGTCTATATCTGCAAGGCAGAGTAGGAAAGGGGTGTCCGCTTTTACTATATAGAAGTTAACTAGGCTAATTAGAGTCTTAACTGTAACTAATTTAATTAATGCGGTTAAGCCGATGCTAAATTAGACGTTTACAGCCCCAGTTTATATAGTATTAATGTCCGTATTGTTATTTATAGTGGTCTTATATATAAGGTATTGTCTATAACCTATAATAGACTGCTTAGAGGCACCTATATTAATTATAATGCTATAGAATTCTTTAGGGGTATAGTGTTCTATGGTAATATATGCAAATGGGTCCTATTCGCGGTCTATAATGTCCATAATAGGTCTAACAAGTATGCTTATAGGTTGGTTTTTAGGTGCAATTAAGTATATAAAGGAGCGGTCAGCTAATATGGTTATAATATTAAAGGCTTGGCCGTCCGTAAAAGGTCTAAAAGTAGTTAGGGACGTCTCTAAGGTCTCCTATTCCTAGGTGTTTAAGTTAAAGTTAATTATAAGGGCTTCTATTAACTTATTAAGAGACTCCTCTGCTTTCTTTTCTTTATAGTCTAGGATAAACTGGTTAATCTAGCTGTCAAATCTCTTCTTAGACTTATTACGCTCTTCCTAGGTATGCCTTATAGACCAATATTCCTCCTTGCCGTATATAAAGCACTTTTAGCTGGTTTGCCTATGGGGGTATGCTTTTATATAGGAGTTATTGCGGTGGTTACGGGTAGGACTTGGTCGGTATAGGTACTGCTAGCGGTAGCGGCGGTCCGTAAAGTAGGTGTCTAAGTTAGTTTATAGGTTTTATAGGTCTGTAATAAAGGCTTAAGTACTGCCTAGCGGGTTTAAAACTTTATATATTATAATAGAGGACCGTAAATCGTTAATAAGGCTAGTTAAGGTATCTATAGGCTTATAACAGGCGTATTTATAGGGTTCCACTTCTTAGTAAGCTATAATAAGTTTATTATACAAGAAGTTGTCCGTTTAAAGCTTAGTATTAAGGCCGTGTTATAGGTGCTGAAGGTCTTTAATAAGAATTTGCAGGCACTCTATAGTTAATTTTTTAGTATTCTTGTTAATTATAGTCCGTAACCCAATTGCATTCTATTAGGTAAGGATATTACGCTTATATTCTGGCCCTTTAAAGTAGTTGCGTATAGCTTTATATAGCTTATTAAAGGGAACACCAAGGGGGTTGCTTTTAAGGTTAGTATAGTAGTGGTTAAGAGCTAGGCCGCGCAGTATAGTAGAATAGGCTTGGCTAAATTCCTATTTAGGAATATTAGCCTTCTGATAAACGTCTATAAAAATGGTTAGTTTAAAATTAAAGTTGTTATTTTCACCGCTATACTTGGATTCGTTAGTATAGAGCTTAGCTAGGTTAGCTAGTTCCTTGCCGTAGGTCTTTACTTAGGTGGTTTGCGGATCTGTAACTTAAATAACGGAAGTATTTTAGTCCGTATTTTAGTTTATAGGGGTGTTGTGGTCCGTAACTTAAGTATTAGGTGTACTTTAGCCAGTAAGATTAATTCTAAAGCCACTAGGGTCTGTGGGACAAATTTAGTTAAATGGGTTAGCTATAAGGCCAGAGATCCTATTGAGTTTAAAGGAAGTAAAAAGTCTACCAGTTTTAATATAGTTTAGGATTTCCTCTTTAGTCCATTCCGTTTGGTCCTCCTTATATATTATATTATATAAGGACCGTGTAACAGTGACTTATTTGTCCCTTTTAACCTATACACCTTGGTGATGTAAAAGGGCTCATAGGTTATAGATAGCAATAGGGTTGCAAGCCTTAAAAATAGCTTCCGTAAAGTCTATAAAGTCTTCCTTATATTACTCCTACAGGTCGTTATTTATAAGCTTAAAATATCCGTATTTAAGGATTTTAAATTTAATGTAGTTGTTAACGTTAGTTATAGACGTAAGGTTAACTCCTTGGCTCCATTTTTCTTAACCTTTATTAATCTGCTTACTTATATCTGCCATGCTGTGTAGCGTAGTATATCTATATAAGCTATAACGGGTCAAGAAGAGCTTGTAGCGGGTGGTAGTGGCTTATAGCAGGTGGAGGAGGTTTTGTAACGGTCCGTAATAGTTTAAGAGGTCTTATAATGGTCTATAAAGGCAATTAACAGGTCTGTAATGGTTTGTAGGGGGGTAAGGAGTTCTATAAAGGTCTGTATTTATGTCTATAAACTTCCAGTAAATCGTATTAAGACTTAAATAAGTATATAGAGATAGTAATATAGTCCATAATCCCCAACTTCCAACCTTCTAGCAGGTTGTACTAGGATATAAATAGGTGGTCGCTGTCGTGTATTACTTAGGGGGAGGTGTTAAGTAATTGCTGATCTGTGCGCGCTCACTAATCAGTATTTATATTAACTTAATAATATAAGTAAGTTATATCCAGGGGCACGAAATACATATAGTATCATATACTCGTTTGGATGGTAGTGACTGTCAGTTCTATTAAAATAGACTACATAGTCTATATACTGACGCGCCCTCCCCCTAATTAGTTAGCACTTTATTAATAAGTGGTTAGTGCACCAAACGCGTAAGTACGCGTTTGGTACACCAGGCGCTGTAATTATACATTAATAGAATCTAAAGGCTAGCGAGATAAACCATAAGAGAATATTTAAATTACTAAAGAAATAAGCTAACGAGGTATAAGCTATATAGAGGGCTATAAACTATTAAAATACTAAAAAGACTATAGGAGGTTATATTATAGAACTTTATTATAAAGTTACTAAAGTTAAAGGACTATATTACTGGATAGGAGCATAACACAATCCTTATAATAGTAGATAAGTTAACTAAGTAGGGCTATTTTATAGCATATATAGAAGAAATCTTAGTAGAAGATATAGCTAAAATCTATATTAAAGAAGTGTTTATAAGATATAGAGTATTAATAAAAACTATATTAGATAGGGATTTAAGATTTATAACGTATTTCACGGGTGAGCTGGTCAAACGGGTGAGCTGATCACTTCAAAAACATACCAAAAAATGGAAAAATCACACTTTAATATCTTAACAACCACTTAATAATAAATTTTAATAATTTAAA
>Ga0307507_10007732_pt1 | contig 15345 bp, 12 predicted proteins | sample 7_EM_MG_FD_207223 | JGI IMG/M metagenome (GOLD analysis project Ga0307507, IMG submission 207223) | Populus trichocarpa ectomycorrhiza microbial communities from riparian zone in the Pacific Northwest, United States - 7_EM | ecosystem: Host-associated > Plants > Roots > Unclassified | place... | reverse complement strand
AAGCCCTCCCACTCGCTGGCCGAATGGTGCAGGCACAACCCACACGTTGACGTGTGCAATGCATGGGCCAACTATTTTTTTAAATAATATTTATATTTATTAAATAACCAAATTGGCACTCAGTCAACTTGATTATAACTAAAAAAACCTGGATGAAAATATGAAAAATCCAATAAATGCAAGTTTGGTAATTCTTTCTTTTAAGGGTAATTTAGTTATTTTATTGTATAAAAAAAAGTGAAAAGCATTAAAAGCCCCTGAACGTCAGTTTAATGATTTTTGTTTTTAAGAGTAATTAAGTTATTTTATTGTGCTAAAAAAATATAAGAAGACCAATTTGTCCCGAATCAATATGATAATGACCAATAAATCCTAATAAAAAGATTATTTTACTCCTAATCCTAATGACCGGTTCATTGTTTTGTTTAGGAAGGGCAATAATATCATTATATTGTATTAATCCATAATATTCTAAGTATGTGTATACAATGTTTCATTGAGGCCTCTTTATTTTTTTGATAATATGTTCTACCTGGTACTTTGAAAGGATTCAATAGGATAAATCATCCATTTCATTTAAAATGTGCTACCTTCTGTTTGTAAGTAAGATTTTTTTTTATGATTTATTAAAAGAATATATTACTATTTTTAGTACAACTAAAAGATTTGGGATGACGTTATTTATATGAACACCACTCATATATTTTTTTATTTTCATACTTAAACTTTTTTTTTCAATTGTCTTTTTGTGGTCCATTTGATGAGATGATTTAAATTTGTAAAAGAAAAACAACATTCAAACAAAGAGAATGTAAAACACATGAAAACCACGTGGCTAATTTGAAAATCACTCAAAAAATATTTCGGTTTAAAAATTTATTTTTGTTTAATTTTTTCACTCTCTAGTTTTGAGAAAAGAGAGAGACTAGTAGAAAAAAAATAAAAAAATAAAAGTTATCGATTCACCACATTTCAACCACCAATAAAAATAATTTTTGTATTGACAGGCTTCTCTTTTCTAGAGGAGCTCAAAAAAGATGTTTCCCTAAAAATATTTCAGGAAAAAAGACATTGATGTTTGTTTGTTATTTGGTTGATTTTTTTTTTTGAGTAATTTTGGAGTGTTTTGAGGTTGATATGTGTTTTTTAGGGGTTTATATTGTGTTTTGGAGGTGTTTATAAAAAATAAAATGTGTTAAAATTTGAATTTTTGGAATACTTGAATCTTGATTTTAAAATAAATTAGTCGGCAACCTGTAATCTAATTTTTTCTTAAAAAAGAAATATAGGAGCAGATATTGTCCTCTTCTAATGAAAAAAACACAAGGCACACCTAGGTTTTTTTTTTTATTAAAGCTAGATATGTAGGTCTGACCCATCAGCGCATGGCCTCGTTTACCCTTTACATATACTTTTTTAATTGCATGATACCTTAAAGCGATTTTGATTTTTGTTAAATTTTTTCTCATATATTTTATATGAGTTAAATGCATTTATATGAAGATTTTATAAAAACATAAATCATTTTTTATTAACAACACATTTAACCACTAAGATAAAATGAATGAAAATATTTTAAAGAAAAAGAACAGTGTAAAATATTTATTTGTACATCTATCTTTTATTTTTCCTATGAAAATTAACTTTCTGTTTTAATTTGTAATTAGTGTTAATTTATAAATTCATATATTTCTTAGTTTATTTTATAAAGCATAAACATCCTTATGTTTCTTCCATGAAAACATATCCATAAATTAATTATTTTTTTCAAGTTAAAAATTAACTTGAAATCTTAAACATACTTGTCTTTCTTAATTAAAAAAATCTTGATATTTTAAAATATATCCACAACATTAACATATTTTTTTATTATATTCAAAATTAACTTGAAATTCTTGTATTATATTCAAAATTAACTTGAAATTCTATCTGCGATGTAGCACAAGTGATAAGACTAGTTAAATACATAAATGATATGATTTTAAAAAAAAAATATAGAAGCCTTTTAAAAAAAAAAAAATTTGACTTGATTTTATAAATTAAAAGAAAACACAAATATTTCTATAGAAAGGAGTGTAATTGATAAAACGAGAGTGATATATTTCTTAGCTTATTTTAAAAAAGATATTTCTGATTTTTTTTTAAAAAATAGAAATAAAAGTTAACTCCATTAATTTTAATTTTAGGGTAAAAATTATAGTTTTTAAAAGCATAAAGTGTAAACTGTAATGGCACGCAAAATTTAGCATGATGGGGGTGATTAACTCTTAATTTCAATGGTCTATTTTAAGCCAATTTTAATTTAAGGCCATAAAAGTTTCGTGATTAAGAATCCCTTTGACATAATTTATAAAAATTAAAATTTGACTTTTAAGTTTTAATTCGAAAGCTTTTTTCATAAATAATTTATAACAAAAATGAATTAAGTTAAGATTATGTTTGATTAAAAATAACTTAAATATACTTTTTTGAAAAATAGTATATTTAAATTTAAAACTTTTAACTTTTGATTAAAACCAAATTCTGATTTAAATAAAAAATATTTTTAATTAAATATATCTACAAAATTCATAGAAACACAACCTAATTATAGTCTTGTGACATCATCTTATCAGCAGCGCAAGCATGTCGTGTACAACAAATATTTCAGTATCCTTAAAATGTGATACTCTTTTATGTGTGTGTGTGTTTTTTTTTCTTTACAAAAATAAAACAATCAAATTTACAATTAATAATGTATAACACTAAGAAAATAACAATAACAACACCCTTGTTCTTGTTGGTTCTTAAGGCGGGAACTCTTCATTCCATATGGATAAACAAGCAGCAAAAACCCTTTCAAAAGCTATCTATAATTGTTGATAATTATATTGCCACAAGCAAGCAGAACAATTAATGACAAGCATGCAGCCACAAAAGTAGGGTATGGTCATACCGGTAAAGAGAGGGTCCTCATGTTCGCAAGGTTGTTCTGTGGTTTTATCTCCCATGAATTAACGAGCAGTGCTTCTTCAGAGAGTATAAAAGGCAAAGAGATCTGACGGATCATCAATTCACCACAAAATGGACATTCGCTTGCTATTGCATCATCCAGCTGAGAACGGAGCTGGAGATCACGACATAAGAAAGTCGATTAAATTCACCATTACGAAGCTTTAGTTCATAATTGTTAGTAACAGGAGGTATATTGTTCTCAGGTGTACACAAAAGCCATTAACCAGGATTAAGTTTATGCAAAAATCTCACTGAAAGTGAAGACTGCTATTGAAAATTAAAAACTACTTCATATTGCCACTAAATGTTTACTTGTAAATGACAAACATAAAAACAGACCTTATCTGCAGGAGTCATGCTAGTAATGGAATCCTCAGTTATGCCACCATTCATGTCTTTCCTAGCTCCGTCACCAAGCAACGTAAGCTGCTTCTGCAGATCCAGTATATATTCTGCCTGCATCGTTCATTTGATAAAAACAAAAAAAAACAAAAATGAGGTTGAAAAGGTCAGATCAAATATGAAGTTCCTGCGAGTGAGATATTTTTACAACCAGAAATTTCACAAATGCAGAAGCAGAATTCTACTTTCAGGGCACAAGTAGAATAATATGCTTGTGCAGATATAGTTATCCACAATCCAGATGATCATTCAATCACAATTTTGCCAATCACAATTTTGCCAGCATAATTCCTCTGTTCAGAACTAACTATAAAACTAACAAATGCAATTCTTACAATCTGCACAAGTTGTAACCAATCAATGCTCTTTTTCTTCCATCCTCAAGAGAAAAGGATGGTGGGTTTGACCAGCAGAGGCCAAGTTGTTTTAATGGTCGTGCTAGTGAAACATAATGCATTTCCAAATGATGCTTTCCGATTTGATTAATGTTGTAGCCATCAATGGATGTGCTTTTTATGCTATTCAAAGTAGAAATAAATGGTAGTATGATTGACTATTTAATCAGATTAGAAGTTACTTTGACTTTCAAGTTGCACCTACCAAGTAAAATGTCATCTTGATTCTCAAATTTGCAACAGCAGCATTTAACCAAAAATACTATGTGAGAAATGCTGCACATCAACTTACTTGAGTTTCATTGACAGAACATGTCACATGGGCAATCAAGCAATGCACATGAAAGGCATGCCCACATGGAAATACATAGAAGGGAGCCATTTGTCCTACTGATGTATAGCCCCGAGACATACGGTAGTCCCCACCCACAATCAAGATTTTGCGCTTACAAACCTGAGAAGAATAAATTCAGTAAGATGACAACAGAATTTAACAAGTTCAAATATGAGCTATGCAACTGGAAACAGTTGCTTTATGGAACAGTAAAAATCTTGGACTACCAACCGTGAGGGTCCAAGTTTGAATCATGAGAGGAACCACCTCATGCGGAAATACTGAAGGCTGGGACTATCTCCAAAGTCCAAGATCTAGTTCCTATGACCCAACTACAGTATGATGACAACAAGGTAATGACACTAATTAAAATAAACATAGTATAAGGGGAAGACCTATTTAGGCCCACCTATTTTCAGCCTTGGAATCTTTTAGAGTACATGGAAAACTTCAGCAAAAAGTTTCAAAGGTGAGACTGAGCCAAAAAAGCATCCTTTTACTCCTAAGGCAAGTGAAGGGTAAAGTGATATCCCAACCAATGCAAGTACATGGAAAAAGATCAAGTATAGCTTTAGCATGCAGATTGTGAATGGAACTAAAGACTGGAATGGCCAATACCCCACATTCCTCGTCACGGTCAATGACAGCATATCTTTGAGCAAGTGCACTAATATCATTTCTTATGTTGTCAGCGCCATGTGTAGCATCATTCATCTCCTCTTTTAGTTGTTCGATTTGGTTGTTGTAATCCTCCAATGATGAGCAAATTGCCTCCTACACTCACACAAGAGAGTCAACTCTAGTATAGAAGCCAGCAGCAAAGGGACAATAAAATACTCAAGTTTTAGAATGTTCATAACAGGCATAAAATTAGAAGGGCACGCAGCAGCTCAAATGGCAATCGGAGGAGAGATAAAATTTGAAAATAAGGTAAGAAGGGATCAACGATGTCATGGAAAATTATCCCAAAACATCAGGGTAACAAGATTACCTTGAAGTCATCAATTAGGGCAAAGTCTGGAAAGAATGGTAATATATCCTCAATCTTTAGAAGGCCATCAGTTTCCTTGAGAAATGCTATTGCCTTCCTTATATTCTCCCTTTTAGTTCCCTTTTCTTGTTCAATAACATGCTTGGCAACCATAAGCCAAAGCTTCTTTCTCAAATCTTCGTCATCTTCCACCTTGTCAGCTTCAGCCATTGCAAGCTCGGGGTCAACCTAATTACAAGCGGGAAAATATGTCAAAATAGCACAAGACCACACAGAGATACAAGACTAGAGGAAAAACCAATTTCATTTCTGAGCTCCTTGGATTTGGAGGTGTCTGTAAATTCAGTTTGAGAGAACTCTTAAGGGCTTTTTCCTTTTCTACTTGGGGCTATGATGTCTTATTCAACCTGGAATTTTGGGTTTTTTTTCCCTTCAACTATCTTATCTGAAAATTGTAATGGGTTAAATAATTCTATGAGGTGTCTGGTGGATAAAGGTAAAGCAAAATTTGTAGGGTTTGGTAAGAACAAGAGCCCCCGTGAAAAGAAAAAAAAAATTCTGTAAACAAATTTGGTAGCGGATTTCAGAAAATAAAATTTCAAACATGAATTATCCCTTTCCTCAGATTTTATTCCATCCAGTGTTCATTTGTGAACCCTGACCTTCTAGATTTCTAGCCATATTTGCTAAAACTTGCAGAAAACTGATCTGGGGTCAGATTGCAAGACTTCTAGCTTAGATTTGAATTTCTTATGGATTCTTTCAAAACTTGATAACCCTCAGTTTTACTTGGTTTACAGCACTGGCTGCTGGTAAACTGGAGCACATCAAATTTCTATAAAAACAAATTGCAGTAGGATCTAGAGGCACTAAAATATCACCTGTAGAGCAAGAGCAACTGCTTCTTCGTGCATGGACATCATGCTGTATATGTGAACACAGGCACGCATCCGCTTTTCTTTGAGGCAAAGGCGCAAGGCATACTTGGGATCATAGAAGAAATCTGGACCATTTTCTCGTCCTTTCCCAAACTTGCATTGTAGGAAACGCAAAAGTGCATCATCATCTTCCTGAATATAAATGAAACAAAATATCATCAAGGCAACCCTCAAATGAACTGTGATAATACTGTTTGAGCAAAATCTCGTGGGTGAAGAAAATAAAAGGATAAAAAAACTCAAGTGCTTTCATGGAATAACTTCAGGAGCAAGAAAGTTTGGAATGACTGTTGTGGCATCAAAAGGATCCACAAAATACATATAGTTTACTTATCCAGATACAGACCCACTGGCATACTTAACCTTTTGTCAGTAAACAATTCAAATCAAAATCTTAAAATGATATGGAGCATGTCAAACAAAATATGAAATTACAAACTTAAAGACATTTCCACCTGTTAAAATTCTAAGAACAAACCCAACCTGTTTAGCATAGAGAGAAAGAAGCAAGTTGTGAACTCCAGGATCCTCATTATGCAAACAATGAACACAGAATTCCAAATATTTGATGACTTCATGGGTTTCATTCCTGCAGGTGACAACATAGTTGCAGTGAAAAGAGATCCGCAATTCACCAGAAACATCAAATACATAATCTAACATCTATATGTTAATAACTGAACAGGAAATAGAACTTCTGAAGGTTATTGCAATTTATAACTATTGATCTATCAATTGGCGGTCATGTCTGATGATACAAGACACAAACTTCCTTTGACAAAAGTAATTTTTTTTGTCATGGAATCTACCAATCAGATCATAAGAAACGTTTATGCCACAGGTAGGAAAAGCAAGCCAATGATTGTGATTAGATGACAACTCAAAGAGAGAAACCAGAAGGATTGGGAAATCTAGCACTGGTGTGAGCAGCAGCACCAAAGCTAAACTCAGACTTTCTATCATTTACAAGTCTTGTTTAGAGCCAAAAACAACTAAATAATAATGGAGACTATCACAAGAAAATTGAGCTCGTTTTAATGCTTGCAGAAGTAAAAATTCACACCCCTCTGATAAAAAGAAAAATGTAATAATTGAAAAAAGTTGCACCCATTACTTTGCATGAGGTTCACTTGAATAACGCATCATTGCAGGAATCAGTTTTCTTGGGTTCAGGTTTTTTGTGGTCATCCATGACTCAACTGTTTCATATGCATCAAGAACAATGAGATCTGGGGCAAACTTGTACTGCAAAGCAAAAACAATCTCACTAAGTACCTTTATAGAAAATAGGACTAAAAACAAGGTGGTGTGGACTCTTAAGAGTACAGAAAGCATTACAGCAAAAAAACTCGCTGCAACCATCCATGATTGGGAAAATGAACCATAGTTCAAATCACACTTAAACATGTACCTGAAGGTCTATTGGAACAGCAGGTTTCTGAAGCACTTCCAATGCTTTCTTTGTTTCTCCTTGCTGGAGTTAAACGCCACCCACCCACCAAAAAACAAAGGCAAATTAATAATATGAATCGCCAGGAACAAGAACTCAGGCAAAAAAAGCTGCCTACCTACATGCCTACACACACACATACATATGGTTTTGTACTATGTGTGCTGTCATACAGTGTACCTGTTTGGTCAGATGCTAGAATTTTTTTATAAAAAAACACTTTCTATGCCATTGCTGAGGAATAGGATAGTTTTTCTTTCTCTGTGGTGTCATGCTTCACGTGGTTTTAGGGGACTTTGCTTGACAATCAGTGTGATCGGGCTGCTGTTTCATGATATTCCTTTTGCTTTCTTAATTTGGAGGCTGACTTATTCTCTATCATGCTTTTGTAACTCTATTTAGTCAGTTAATATAATTTTATTTTATCAAAAACAGTGTGTGTGTATGCGCGCGCGCTAAGAGAAGAAATAAAGAATCCTAACCACCACTGTCAGCTAACAGACACTGTCAACAAAAAGTATCTGACCAAATGAAGATAGAGCTTTTTTACTTAACGAACCTACTAAAACCTATCTGCTACAGTCAAAAGGACTGTGTTCTCAAATTAGAAGGATTTGCCACACTAAAGTTGAAGGCAAACATAGTATTCATTAGTTTTGTTTTATGTTCTCACCCTCTATCACCACTCAATAAAAAAGAAAATAGAGGACAATTTTGCATTCTCCAATGAAACTAAACTACAAAGCATGGCAAGTAACAACAATGTTCAGCAAATAAACAAAGGTTGTGAAAGCACCTGAACATAGTGGTGAATTACAATTTCATACTGTTCCTTCAGACTAGCAAAATACACTAGTTCTTCAACCCTGCCATAGCTGCAGAAAAGCATTTGAGCTAAAATTCACTCCAGCATATTTTTAACAGACAAGAACAATCGAGAAGTCAAACAAAAAACCAATAGCAATTTATGCATGTGGATGCAAGGACACCCGAGATGGTTTGATGTTGGGCAAAACTATCATAGTGCAAACGAGTTCTTTAACATGCAGTAGAATAAGGAACTAATATTAATAGAATGGAATCACATCAAACAAGAAAAATTGGTTATTTATCAATGGTTCCAAGCACATTTGTCTCAAATAAGACTAGAGACAGACATTGTAGGTCTAAAGTCTAAATAAGTGGTCAAACACTACCAAAAATTTATATGATTACCTCTCTAGAAGTCTCATAGTAGTTGCCTCATCCAAGACATCCTTGCAGTCACTGAGGAAAGCACGAAACTCTTGATTGATTGATTGGTACTCAGAACTATGTTTGTCCAAAGCATTATCCTCTTCCAAGAGTAGCCGATTTATCTAGAAAATTGAATGTGAAATTCATTGCTAAAATTTAATGATCTCAGATACTAATTATTGATGCATATATGGATTGAAAAACTTTTCAAGCAATAGAACTTTTACATGCTAAAACATTACAACTCATTCAGCAACTAAAAATTTTCATGTAGTAACAAACATAGCAGAGGTGGATTACTACTTACTACTAATGCAACAGGTGAAGAATGTCCAAGAATTTAAATCAGAACATCTCAAAAGCTGCTGCATACTCTTACAAAAAAATTTCTGCTTAAAGTAAAACAGAAGTAACTAAAATTTTGATTAATTAGCTCAGATTCAAAATGTGGAAGATACAAGGATGGAAAAGGAGCTGACATACCATGACCTCCAAGAAACAAATCATCCACTAGCATGTTCATGCCCGACAAATAATATAAAATGTTCGCTTTTCATTTTTTTCAATTTAATTTCAGTAGATATTAGCATTTGACTTTTGAGAGAAGTAGACATAAAAATGGAACATTAGAAGTAGAACACAGGAAAAAGTTCAGAAATGTCTGGTATTGTCAGATGCATATATCAAACCTATGCTCATTTCTCTCTTGTGCCAGTAACATCTATTAAATTGACAATGCAATCAATCTAGAGGATCAAAGGCCAGTTAAGACCAAATATCTGAGATAGTTTTTTATCGATGATACATGTCAGATAAATAAGTAAAACCTTATCCAAGTACAATTCAGTTGCCCATGTGGAAATCATTGTTATTTGGCACTTGTCATCCTTGGCAAGATTATCAAGCTTCCGCAACAAGAAAGTTCGCAAAGCATCCTGCATGTAAGCAAAGCTAAGTAAGAATTTCTTTGTACAAGCCAATCCTTTTCTTTTGGCAGCCCAGAAAGCAGAAGTTATCATAAATTAAATGCAGATGTAACATTTCTCAAGTCCTGACTTTATACAACTATACAGCTACCTATATTTACAGACTCGGACTACCAATAGTAAAAACCATATTATGCGTGCAATTCATATAAATAGAATAATAAGCATGGTTAAAATACAAAAACTAGGTTGAGTGTTGACCCAATTGAAGTTTTACTCAATGAAGCATTAAGGTCACATGTGAACTAATGATGGGGAACTAAAATCCTTCTCAAACTCCCGTTTTAGTATTGCATTTGCTATTTATATATTTATGCAGAAGCATGGACAATTTATGCATTCAATGTGGAAGAAGCATGGACAACTTCTGGCAGAAAACATGATATGATGCATATGACATGTAATCATTTTGTTAAAATGAAACTAACATGACCATAATGCAGAAAATACGAATGGTCCTGAGTTTACCTGTTCGCCTACACTAATAAACTTCAACGTAACTTCCTCAAATGATAGTATGTAATTAATCTGAAAAGAAGAAGAGAAAGCAAAACAAAACAAGACAAAAAAAGAACTCTTATTAGTTATATGCCATCTTCTAAATAATGGCACAATCACATAATGAATGAGCTATTTGAAAAAATAAAATCAAGAAACGGAGAATTCACTTTTGCATAGAACGATGCTGCTCTTAGAAAATCCCTGGAGGTGAAAGCAGCATCTGCCTGAATCAGAAACCACTCCAGTTATACACTGGCCAGATAACAACAAGGATTCTCCAAAAGATACTGCTTGCAGATGAAATTGAAATTTAAGGTGCCATAATTTTAAACTTAAATTCATAAATCACAAACCAGCTGCTATTTTACTTGCAGCGTGGTTTAATAGACATTACCTGCACTAAATATACTTGGTCTCTCTGGAGAGGGTCTCGGCAATTTGCTAAAGCTGCAGCATAGTCTTTCATGTCTAGATACACCTTCCACATATCTCTCCCTTCATCGTTAACAGACACCTATTTATTTCTCAATACAGTGGCACAAAACGAATAAATTACTGTCTTATGCAACATTGACATAAAAATAGAGGACTAGAGAACAATCAAGATGCTGGCAGATTAATATTTTCCTTAGTAGTTTTAGTTTTCTTATATAGTTCAGGAATGCTCGCGCTATTTGAATTCTACATGAGTCATAAAACTTTTAATGGTGATTCCTCTTCTAAAAGGATTGGGATTTAGACCTAAAACTAGTATAAATTGGGCTGCCAATGCTGTTTTTCAGAAATGTCTTATATTATTATCAATCTATTTACATTTTAGAGGTTTTCTATGCACTCTAAACATATTTTTCTAGTTCCAGTTTCATTATCTTCCAGTTTTTGCCATCGAAATTCTATTCTTTTCTGTTGAGTTAATTTCTCTTCCCACCGCCACATCATGAGATACAAACCTGAAAAATAGAATTTTGGTCATATGCATAGAACAAGCCAGCAGTGGCATCACTGCATAATCCGATAACACCACTTGAAACCGATTCTGATGTTTGGTCAAACTGAAGCTCCTCTATAATTTGCTCACTGATTCTGTTAACAACCTATCAAAACATGACAAAGAAGTATGAATACCTAAAGAAGGTAAATGCATAAATTGGAAAATCCTACGTGATGCCTAATTTAAATCCAAAATACTTCAGTAGTTGAACATGAGATGTAATAGAAGAGACTAAGCAAAAGTAAAGGCCTCATAACCAGAAATAGTTACAAAAACTGAAGGTAATGAATGAAAACTTATGTTTATACTCGCTCATAAAGTCAACCAATTGGCATTATCAAGAGTAAGAGTGTCATGAGTGCTTGTTATGACTTACCTTAACCTTGTTTCCAATAAGAAGTAAGAAATGAAATTCTGAAACTGCCATTGAGCTCGGTTTAACTGCATCAACACCATCACTTAATTTTGAATAGTCCAAAAGAGCCTTATTCTCCACAAAATTCTCATCACCATTTATGTAACTGCCCAAGAAATTTCCATTGAACAACTGTAAGTAAAGGTTTTGCAATAGAAAAGGCATTTGCTAAAACATTGAGGACTAACAAGCGGCATATGTAGAGAAAATACAATAGCCATTTTCTAAGACATCAGTGGAACACAGCTGTACCAGCAACACAAATTTTTTTATCATTTACAAAAATGTGACAAATAAAAGAACTTTAACAGATGCTTCTGTGGATATAAAGGGAGTAGTCAAGAATGATATTCCTTACCTATGCTGCGCTCCAAAATTTAAGCTACCGTGATAGATACCTGCTCCAGAAAGCCATGCAAAATGCATTGCTCTTCTTTGCTTGATAAAAAAATGCAATTCACTGATAGATGACCAAAACAGCACAGGAGCTTCATGGTCAGAAAGTTCAAGAAAAAATGGAAAATAACTGTTCCCAAGTCATCATACAAAACCATAAATTACAGATTACAAAAATAAATAAATAAATAAATAAGTAAAGAAACTTGAATAAATTTAGGCAATGAGAAGTGCTTGCCTGTTTGGTATTTCCCCTGGCAGTTCCATAAAATGCACCGCGCGTTCCAAGTAACTAGCAAAAACTGTCTACAAATGCTAACAACTAATAAGAATTCAATTTGAATTATAGCCAATATCATGTAAAACAAACTGCTGCAAGCCAATAACAAGTTGTTCCAGTCACTTGGTAAGAAATTCATAGCACAGCCACAAACAAATTCAGGATCAAAAGCACAAAGAAGATAAAGAGTTCTACAACAATCAGTTCATGATAGCACACAGAATTTATATCAGAAACAAACTTACCTCCAATAATCCAATTCCAGTAAAAGAATAAAGTCGTGTTGGAGTAACAGCCATCACATAATATCTGGTTACATTGCTTAAGCTAGCCGTTTCCATCTGCAAACCAACAAGAGATCATTTACTTAAGCACAGACATGCATGCCCTATAATTAATCCCAAAATGCAATTCCTTCAAATTTATTGATTTTTATCAACCAAAATCAAAGAAAGAGCAAACCTGCAAAGCCATGAAAGCTTCAGGCAATTCCTTTAATTCAAACAAAAACTTTATATACTTCTCCCTTTTATCTTTCTCATCTACAGCCATCTCAAACAGCTGCCCATTATCCGTCCCAATAACAACTTCCTTCGTAGACGCTGCACAAGAAAACATACTTCACAATTCATCAAAACCATTAATTCCAGTCACTTTCTACAAGTAACTCAAAAGGATATCATAATCACTTAAACTTCTATCTTTTTTCACTTTAATCAAAATTATACCATAATTTAGCAAGTTAAATCAAACTAACACATCACACAAACCCCTCTCTAACTTGAAATCACAATTCACAGACACGGTAATAAAATTTACAACAAAACGAAACTAACATAAATTTCCACAGGGTTGAGCTTTTACTTTTTCACTTTAATCCACAATTAACATACACATTTAAACTAAGATTTTTCTTTAAAACAAGCAATTATAAAAAAATCAAAACTAATTACCTTCAGTAATCAGTTGCCGATTCCAAGCAACAGCATTAACGATCAAACCTTTCAACCTCCCAAGCACACGTGGCTTACTCCATTTAGCATGCATATAAAACGTCTCCGCACCACCTCCACCAATAACGGTGGCGATACAGTGGCTACCACCAGGATCCACAAACACTCTATGTATAGATTGATCGCCAGGCCGTCCACTAGAAAGATCAAAATCTAGCATTTCAAGGAAGAAAATTAGAGATTTGCTTCTTTGACAGAGACAACCGGAAGAATTTGAATGTGAATTGAGTACCGGAAGAACCGCCGGCGCCGAAATCGTGTCGAATAAGCCAGCCTTTGCTGGTACCTAATAAGATGACGTCGTTTCCTGCTGCCATACAGGTGATAACACCACGGCCTTTTGATGCGTACCGTTCTAGGAGATCGACGGTGAATACTTGCCGTGATTGATCCATTTCCTGCAAAGATTTTTTTGATGAAATTATTGGATTTATAAGCAATGGTTTTGATTAGTTTTTTCTGAGAAAAATTGAGTTACCTGACTTTTTAATCGGAGACTGATCGACCGGGAACGTTGCCTGAGGTGGTAACCGTTGATTAATGAAGTTATCGGTTTACAGAGGGGTTTTAACGGATTTAACTTATTGAGTTCAATGAATTCACACGACGTCGTTCCTCACCGCTTTGGTTTTTCTTGCCTTTTTATTTTACACTCTTTGTTTCAAGTATAAATAATCGTACCCGAGTAAAGTTTTTTTTAATGTATTAAAAAAAAGATTTAGTTGACTACAATTTGAGAAAATTTAGATTAATTTTATTAACACATGGCTTGAAATATGGAATTAAAATAACATGTAGGAAAAGAAATTGCTCAAAACCTAATAATCAAATGAAAAATAATGAAAAAAAAATTCAAAAAATATAACGAAATAAAAATACTCGAGTCAACCCAGGTTACTTGACTAACCACCACATCGCAATATGAGATTGGAATAAGAAAAATAGAATTTCAAAAGAAGAGTTTAGTAAAAAAAAAACTCAAGTTCAATAAAAAAAACATAAAAAAACAGTGATAATCCAGGTTAAATTTATTTACCCGCTATCAGGATAACCTAATAGAAATAAAAGCTAGAAATAGCAAAGGTCAAGGGCCACTAATTTAATGTCAAATGATAAAATTGAAAAAAAAATACCTTAAAAAAAAGTCAAGGGAAACAAACCTGAGTTAACCCGGGTTAACTCGACTAATCTGTCACCCATGATATAAGATCGAGATAAAAAAAATTAGACTTCCAAAAGAAAAACCTAGCAAAAAAACACCGAATTTAAATAAAGAAATTATTGAAAAATAAAACTTGAGCTAACTTGACTAACCCACACTTAGACTAACCCAATAGAAAGAAAAAAAAATCACAAAACTCAAGACCAATATTTTAATGACAAAGGGTGAAATTGAAGAAAAAAAATTAACCTCATAAAAAATCTTAAAAAAAAAAACCTAAGTCAACTTGGGTTAACTCAACTAACCTATTACTCGATGTATGAGATTGAGATAACTTAACAAAAAAAAATGGAACAAACAATGAAGCCAATGACCTAATAACAAAAAGTATAATGATGAATTTGAAAAAACAATTATTTTTTTTATAAATAACCCCAAAAAAAGGCCAAACCTAATCGAGTCTAAGTCATGAGACAGAGATTACCTTGTAAGAGGGCAATCATGAAAAAATAACAAAGTAAAATTTCCAACTGTAAAATAATTTAAAACTCAAACAATATAGATCAAATACGACATAAAAACAAAATGAAAGAAAATATTCAGGGGTTAAATTGGAAAACAAAATAAATTAATAAAATGATAAAAAAAAAAGTAATTGAAAGAATGAAGACAAAAATTAGATTAAAAAAACTAAATGAAATAAGATATTGAGGGATAAAATAAAAAAAAATTAAGAAAATGATAGGAGAATAGCAATAAAAGATTGAGAACCAAATTTTAATGAAAAAAACAAATGCAATAAAATGATAAGGAACAAAATTGAAAAACAATAATCAAGAAAAGTATATAAAACACAAAAAA
>Ga0307507_10007731_pt1 | contig 15346 bp, 15 predicted proteins | sample 7_EM_MG_FD_207223 | JGI IMG/M metagenome (GOLD analysis project Ga0307507, IMG submission 207223) | Populus trichocarpa ectomycorrhiza microbial communities from riparian zone in the Pacific Northwest, United States - 7_EM | ecosystem: Host-associated > Plants > Roots > Unclassified | place... | reverse complement strand
CTTCTCTGAGTCTGTCTCCCAGTTAGATCCTGTGCTATCTGTGTCAGGTGCATCAGTGGATTCCTGAGCCTCAATGATAGTTTGCAGGATAAAGGCCTCCAGTAGAGCATTTGCATGTTTCTGTCTGAGGTGGGGCATTGTGTAAATGAACAAGGAGAGCGGGTAAGCACAGAATGTTTGGATAGAGATTATCTTGATCATCCGGAAACAAAGGCCCAGCTGGCAAATGAGTATTAAATAAGTGGCATAGTGCTAAGCCATCAATTGGGGCACATGTAGCGACTTACACCATAGCGTGGGTAGTTTACCGGTCGGAGTTGTAGCACTAGGCACAAGCATAGTGGTTGTTCAAAATCATGTAGCGTAGCGACCGCTACGTCAACTCTGCATTCCACTAATTTCGGCAATCAACATTACAAGGCCAGAGCCTTATCAGGCGCCTGAGAAATTTCCGACACACTGTCAATTATGTCACAATTATGTAGTCTCTCCTAGACAGATTTCGATATATGTGAAGCCGTACCTTTGATCACGATATATGAAGTCTGTTGTTTACCACGCCCTCCGAACCGTGTCAGAAAATGCTTATGTAAAGTGCGGACTTTGAAACCGCGTCGCGTCAATATTGTGTCCTTGCCGTTCGCTCTCGACGTGATAGCTCATGCATTTCTATTCCAATACACGTTAAACTTAATATTCTACATCTTGACTGATCAGGAATCCTCTATGACGACTCAATGATGGCTCGACAACCCCACTGGCAGGACCCTGAAGGCCTTGATGCGATCAAAACCATCATCAAGAAACTCATACTGAATTGAACATCTCTGTGTTCTTGTACTGCAAAGAAACTCTGAGTGTCGTGCGGAAGGCTGGGATTCATTTGGCAGGAGAAATCAAGGAGTGCGTTAAATGGCAGGTCATCTGTGTGGACCCTGAGCACCTGCGCGACAAGGAGTGGCGAGAAATCACTGAATACTCAACCTTTCGGGCAAACATTCTATTCGCTTTTGTCGACGAAGTCCATCTGATCAATGAATGGGGTCTTTCTTTTCGTGTTGGTCATTTCGAGATGTTGGAAAAAGGCACTTTGATGGAGATGGCAGGAAGGGTGTGATAAAGTCTGGAGTTTCTGGTATTTCGGCGATTGGTTTCAATTTCTTGAAGGTTCTGACAGTTTGAACGTTGCTATCCATTGAGTTTGAGGTAGTAATGAAATACGAATGAAATTTGTGATGGTAGAGAATGTTAAAAAGGTTTAAACGCGTCGAAAGTTCTGAGGGCGTTCCTCTAAATTGACGCGACGTGGTTTCAAAGTCCGCACTTTACATAAGCATTTTCTGACACGGTTCGGAGGGCGCGGTTAACACAGGACTAACAATTATGTGACATTGCTCGTCTTGCATAATTCTCATAATGCATTGGTGGGGAGTCAGTCCTGATGCTATGCATTATGAGATAGTCTACTGTATACCCTTGGTTGCCATGGGCGGTAGCGGGCGCGGCTTGCTGCCCATTTCACACTTGAGCGCTTGAGCACGTGCACCAAACGTGCACTGCATCAAAGCGCCAAAAAGCCAGTCAACGGTACTTCCCACAGTATGCCTTGTTCCCCATCCTCATCATCATCCAGCCACTTGAAGTTGAACTACACCCGCTCTGCAGAGTCTTCGGCGAAGAAACTTTAGAAGTGTGGAACACGAGTCGACGGCTGAGAACCGTTTTGATTAAGATGGGGCCCATAGCTGAGCGTGCCATCCAGGATAAGCCGCGCCCTTCTGGGGCCGTGATGTTCTATGGGAAACCAGGGCGCAAGACTCAGGGGATGGCGTCCAGTAGCACTTCCAAGAGGAAATCAAACAATACCAATTCCTCTAAGACTTTGGGGAGTGTCGATTCAGGAACTTTGGTCACTCCATCAACTTCCAGATCTTTTCAAACAGCTTCACAACTTGGCTCTCCCCCCAATGATGTTCCCCCTACACTCGCGTCAATAGCTTTAGCTCAGACTGACCCTTCTGCTACCAGTGGCCACGATACCCTCATAGCCAATTCGGCAACCGTGCTTCCGCTTCTGGCCGAGGTCGCCGTCCTCTTCTCTAAATTTCCGTACGTGAAGGTTGTAGCTGGAGTCGTGGAACAAATAATTAATATTTCCAATGTATTTCCTTCCTTCTCCAGCTTTGTTTTTGCTCACACAAGTCATAGCAAGTCCGCACCAACCAGGAGAGGTGCAAAGAGCTGGTGGAAAAGGTGATGAGCTACTCCCATGTTATTTTCACTGCGTTGCTCGCAACACAAAGGGATTCTTCGACCAGGCTCGATGATCTTGAACAGGATTTATCGCAGATAGCTGAGTGAGGTTTATCAATAATGCTTTCCCGATCCATTTTAACGATAACATAGTGTTTTGAAGTCAATATATGAAGGCCTCACTTCCCTTTCAAATCTGGCAATGCCTTCCCGCCTCATTAAGCGCGACGCTCTTGCGAATAACATGGCGATGCAAGACCGTAGATTGGAAACAGCTGTCACCTCTTTTCAAGTAAATCACATTCTCATACTCTTGTAGGAAGGTACTAACATCCTTGAAGTTGAAGTCTTCTATTGTGTTACGCACTATGAAAATCGGAGAAGGTGTATCAAACGAGGTGATGCCCCCCTTCCCAGATTTTGCAACACAGCTTTAACCTCGTTTAATTACAGGAACGGTCCAAGCCACAGTTGCTGGATGTCGTCCGTCCGCGTTTAACGAGGCTTCAATCCAAGCCGCAAATTATGTTTGGCCGTGACCATGAGATTGAAATACTTGTAGCTGCCGTTTTGAAGCACGACTACTCAAGTGGTGTCCATGCTCTGACGAGAATAGCCATATTGGGACCCGGAGGCATAGGCAAGACGTCGCTTGCTCTCTCTGTCCTGCACGATGCAAGAGTACAAGCCAAGTATGGGGATGCCAGAGTGTTTGTCTCTTGCGAAGCAGCGTCGACCCCTGATCGACTTGTCAATGAACTGGCAGTTGCGTTTCAGATAAAGACAGAGGATGTAAGGGACCTACCCTTGGACGCCATTCTCCGACATTTAGCCCTGAATCCATGTATCCTTGTCCTTGACAATTTCGAGACATCTTGGGACCCCCCAGAATATCGGTCGGATGTCGAACTCGTGCTTAGGGAAATCACTTCAGTTTCGCAAATCATAGTCATTATTACCTTGCGTGGATCGCAACGCCCACCTGGAGTTGAGTGGTCCAACCTCATGCCCCCGCTACAGCCAGTAGATCTGGATTCTGCATCTTCCATCTTCTGCACCATCTCGCAGAAATTGGACCATCATGCGGTCAACCTTATTAAAGCCGTTGACTGTGTGCCGTTGGCAGTGACCCTCTTAGCCAACTTAGCGGCGGTCGATGGGGAAACGACGGAGGCACTATGGGCGCGCTGGGCAGAGGAGAGCACGGCGATGGTAGAAGGCGGCCAAGATCGACTCTCAAGCCTCGAGGCATCTGTTCGGTTGTCCCTCTCCAGTCCAAGGATGAACAAGGACCCTGATGCACTTCCGTTCCTCAGCGTTCTCGCTTGCCTTCCTGATGGAATGTCGAGCTGGGCACTGCGTGCGTGCGAGAGGGGCCTTACTAGTGTCGCCAGAGTGAAGAAGGCGGTATCAACTCTGCGCCAGAATTCGCTAGTCTTCGAGGATTCGTATCATCGTATCCGAGTTCTTAGCCCCATTAGATTATATGTCTGTGCTCACTATCCACCATCTCTCGAAGCACGCTCTTTCCTTCAGGACGTCTTTATGGAGCTTGCATCTCAGGGGACATCATATGGCGATGCTAGCATTCGTAAACGTCTCAGTGAGGAGACAGGCAACATCGAAGCCATGCTCATTGACGCATTAAAGTCCGACAGAACTTTGATTAAAACGGTGGAGGCGGTCCTAAGTTTTAGCTATTTTGCCTATACTTCTGGACTAGGCACTTTGGGGGCGATATCCGTTGCAGTAGACTGCTTAGCTGAGTCGCAAGCCACCGGTAAAACCGTCACTCCTCTTGTTTCCCCCGGACCACCAGTGAACCTATCAAAACCGAATCTGCTCCCACGGGTGAAGCCCTTTAAATTTTGGACGAAACCTGCCATCTTGCCTCCGACTGTGGTAAACCCGGCGGCAGTAGATCCCACCTTTAAGCTCCGTGGGGATTGTCTGGGATGTTGGGGACAATTCGCGAGTAGGAAATTTTGTTTCCTTGAAGCCGAGGAGAAGTTCACGCTTGCTGTGAAGCTACATCTTGAAGCTGGGGACATATCTGGGCAGGCGTATGACCTTCACAATCTTGGTTGTCTGTTGTTGAGAGACAGGTCCAAGTTGGACAAGTCAAAGGCCCAGTTTGAGCAGGCCATGGGGCTTCACAAGGGGATTGGGGATGAATCAGGCCAAGCATATGACCTTATAGGTGTGGGTCATGTTTTCTTGGCAAGATATGAGTACGACAAAGCACAAGCGGCGATATCGAATGCTTTGCAAATTTTCGATGATATTGACGATGAAGTTGGTCGTGCGTTTGCTTTCAATAGCATGGGAATGGTAATGCAGGTGTCCTGCAACCCCGTCCAGGCCTTCCATTATTTCACCCAAGCTCTTAGGATCAATTCGGACTTGGGTAACACCATTGACCAGGCGGAGATTTTAGCTGGATTGGCCTGCAGTCTTTTGCTGCGTTCAGAATTTGCAGAAGCCAAAGTTGCGGTAGAGAAGGCACTCGCCCTCAGAGCGCCGCATGTCAATCCTGACCACCTTAATCTGCTTGGAAGGGCGTTAATTGCACTTGCTCAATATGATGAAGCCGAAAAGGTTTTAACCCTCTCAAAGGATCTCCATAAGGAGGTGGGTGACGTCTGGGGCTCTTCTGACGACAACTTGTATTTGGCATACATCTCGCTGTGGCGGGGTAAACTTGAAGTGGCGGGAAACTTGAAAAATGATGCGCAGGATGGATATAAACAGGAGGACAGTCTGGTTGGGTTGGCGGACACCCTTGTGCTTGATGGGATTCTGCGCTTACGAGAGCCTGATCTGCCGGCAGCACAAATCTCTTTTCAAAAAGCGCTGGAATTCTACGTCCAGACTCGCTATCCTCTTGGGCAAGCGATGGGTTTGTACCAACTTCGTATTTATTTCCTCCATGCTACAAATTCTGAACGGGCGATGGGGAGCTTCCAAGAAGCGCTTTGCTTGCATACGCAGACAGGCAATGTACAGGGGCAGGCGAACGATTTGAACAAAATTTCCGAGGCGTACCTGCAGCAGGGCTCCATCCAGGAAGCATTGACCAGTATATCTGATGCAATTGAAATGCATTTACAAATTGGAGATGTTGCTGGACAAGGTGGGGGGGCGATGCAATTATTCGAACGCGCTGGTGCGAACGGAGAAGCGCAGGAGTGTGATGATGACAGAAAGTCTCATTGACTGGAAGAAAGGTCCCGCAAACCACGCACCTTGAACCGCAAACGTCGAGTCTTGAACCTCCAATCTGTGGCGCAAGGGCCATAACAAAGCACAGCACGTGAATTCTCTTCTTACTGACTCTTACATTTTGCGACATACTAGCTATACGCGCGTTGTGTGCCCTGTACATACCTTCCTAATACATCTTCATGTCAATGCTCCAACTATCACCAGCCACTAGAGCTTTTATAAAAGCTACTAGACAACGCTCCACCCACAAGCTCTCCCTGAACTATGGCTACTAATATTAACAATCCACAGGTCACTCTCCTTGGGAGGCAATGTGGGGCAGCTACGAGTTGTTGTGGACTAATGGGTAGTCTTTGCATTTATAAAGGTGTGGCGTGACTACTACATGACCAAGACCCGACGAATTGTTTTTACTGAGAGTCACGTGACTACATTGATGATGTTGTCTTGTTCCGCCCGCCCTCGGACCATATCGAAATGGGCCCCTAGAAATTCCCTGACCGTGGCGACGAGATTGTCGTCTTCGCCGACCTCAACGTTCGGCACGCTTCCCAAACTCAAACCCTCGTTGAACTAGCAGTGGGCTACTAGTGTTCACTTGAAATACTACTACAATGCTGCGACGCATCCAAGTCGCGGTTCGCGGTGCTTCCAGGGGACGCCATTACCACGACGAATCATTCGGGTACCGCAAGCCCCGTGAATATGTCTTTCCCGACTGTTCGTCCTTATCCTCCTCTTCCTTCACCCACTCTAAACCTTCCTTCCTTCCCTCCCACAGATACCCAGACCCAACTAGACAACCGCGCAGCCAACGCCCCCCTCCTGCGATACGTCGACTCTATGCGCACGCACGGACATCGTGCAGCCAGTATCGACCCGTTGGACCTGATCCAACGTGAAGAGGTCGGCGCCCTTTTTCCGGGGAGGTATGGGCTCAAGGAGGAAGAAGAGAGGTATAACGTTAATGGGATCCTGTGGACTAAGTGCGTGGGTGAGCAGGGGGACGAGGCGGAGTGGTGGACTTTGGGGGAGATTAGGAGGCATTTGAGGGAGGTGTACGTTGGTAGGATTGGGTATGAGGTTCGTGCTCCTTTCTTTGTCAGTGCACGTTTATATGTTGATGAGAGAGCACTTAGTATATGCACTCCCCATCCAAGACGGAGAGGCTCTGGTTCTCCCATTTGTTGGAGTCGCAGTCCTTGCCGTCGCCTGAAGACACGCCTCTGACGGTCGTGGATGAGCAGAAGAAGAAGAGGATTCATGAACTGTTAGCGAGGAGTGAAGTATTCGATAACTTCCTCCAGCTCAAGTTTCCAAGTCTGAAACGCGTGAGCTTGGTTCCTCTCCCCAGCCACACACTGCTGAACGTCAATGTAATCCAGTATGGCCTCGAAGGAGGCGAATCGATGCTTCCAGCACTCGACTCGCTTTTCAGTGCCGCTTCTCAAGGTACATCACCCTCCATTCCATCACACTTACTCTAATTCAACGCAGGCGGGATCCAACACATCATCCTCGGTCAGTCTTCTTCCACCCCTCTCACTCTCACTCTCACACCCCTCCCCGCATGCAGCAATGCCCCACAGAGGCCGCCTCAATCTCCTCACAGACCTCCTCAAATTCTCCCCCACAGCCCTGTTCCACAAGATTAAAGGCGGTTCCGAGGTCCCTGAATACCTTGGCGCGGAGGGCGACGTGCTTAGCCACCTTGGTGAGTTTCTTCTCATGGCTCACTATATAGGTTGCTCACGCCCGATTTGAACACACATAGTTGCATCGCCAACGCTCGACTATGGTGCTCAACATCCATTGAAAGTGTCACTACTACCTAACCCTTCTCATCTCGGTATGTCCCCCTCCCTTCTTTCTTCCTAGTCTTAGCATATATGCGGCTGGACAACTGACAAGTGGATAATGATCACAGAGGCAGCCAACCCCGTTGCACTAGGCAAAACCCGCGCCAAGCAGTTCGCACTACTCAAGACTTCCCCTGCGGAGTGTAAGTTGGGAGATAAGGTGATGTGCGTACAGCTGCATGGTGATGCGAGTTTTACGGGGCAGGGTGTGGTTATGGAGAGTCTTGGGTTGAGTGCGTTTCGGTCTCTGGTTTTCTAACCGCATATATGCTGACTGACGGGATAGGTAACCTACCGCATTTCACGAGTGGAGGGAGCGTTCATCTCGTTGTTGAGTAAGTTTCTGTTGTCGTCCTCTCTTTAGTTCGTCTTGGGTCGTTTCTGATATGCTTTTTTTCTAGCAACAAGTACTTCTTCCACCTCAGTGGCAAATCAGAGAACTGACATCTTGAATGTAGTATTGGATACACAACACCCGCATCAGGCGCCCGTTCCTCAATGTACTGCTCGGATATAGGGAAGATGATCAATGCGCCTGTGCTTCATGTTAATGGGGATCATCCGGAAGGTGTGTACTTTCTTTTTTTGTTTTTGTAAGTACATGAGAAAGGGGCTGATGGGCGATAAAGATGTGGTTCGTGCTGTGGATATTGCCTTTCGGTATAGGAACTATTTCCGCAAGGTTTGTTTGCTTCCTTGTTATGGAAAAGGTAATCCATATCAAGCTGACGGTGGTAGGACATCATTGTGGATCTTCTGGTTTATCGAAGATGGTGTGTTCAGCTCTTGCTTCCTTCTTCTCTTACACTGGCTAACGTACTCTTTAAAAGGGGGTAAGCTCTCAACACCTCTCCCACACTTCGGTTTCAAGAATTAACATCACATGAAAGACACAACGAACTCGACTTGCCCGGGATCACCAGCCCACTGATGTACGAAAAGATAACAGCCCGCCAGTCTGTTCCCCAATTATACGAAGCAAAGCTCATCGTGCGTCTTCTCTCCCTTCATCCCCCATCCTTGTCCTCCTAACGTCCTCAACTCACAAAGAAGGAGAAAGTGATGTCTGAATACGACATCGGCGCCGTCCGAACCACATATAAAGCCCACCTCGAATCGGAGCTTGCGAAGGTATCATCTTACGAGCCTGCAGCGTCAATGTTGGAGGGCCAGTGGGCTGGGATGGTTTGGCCTGCTAGTACCGGGGCAAGATGGGACCCGGAGACGGGGGTTGAGGGGGATGTGCTGAGGAGGGTTGGGAGGGGAAGTGTGGCTATTCCGGAGGGATTTGTGAGTCCTCTTCTATAAGGGGAAGAAGGAAGGGTGCGGACTGATGAGGTGAAATAAACAGGAGATCCATCCGAAGCTGCAAAGGCATGTTAAGAATCGGTTGCAGAGTATTGAGGTGGGTAAAGGGATTGATTGGGCTACTGCTGAGGTATGTTTTCTTTTTCTTTTCCTGCTCCTCCTCTCCTCGGTTACTAAACGGTTTCGTGCGCTGCAGGCAATGGCATTCGGCTCCCTCATGCTCGAAGGCTACGATGTCCGTATATCAGGACAAGACGTCGGTCGGGGAACTTTCAGTCATCGACATGCCATGTTGGTGAACCAGAAGACGGAGGGGGTGATTGTTCCCTTGAATGATGACGAGGTGATTGGTGCGCAAGGGAGGTTGGAGTTGGCGAATAGTTCGTTGAGTGAGATGGCTGTGCTTGGGGTATGTCTTTTTCTTGGTCCTGGGGTTGGATGTGACTGTTGCTGACTGAGGTGTTTGGGGATTACTTACTTTAGTTTGAGTATGGCGCGAGTTGGGAACGGCCGAATCTTTTGCTGATTTGGGAGGCGCAGGTGAGTTTGCCGCTTTGTTGACTGGTTGTGTAAAATGTTGTGTGGTTTAACGCTGTATTGGGTAGTTTGGGGATTTCTTCAATGGTGCACAGGTTATCATTGACACGTATATCTCTTCTTCGGAAAGTACGTATTCTGCCGTTTCTAATCATTGTTCTCTCTCAAATTGATGCTCTTCGCAGCCAAGTGGCTCAAACAAAGCGGGGTCGTCATGATGCTCCCACACGGGCTTGATGGTGCTGGACCGGAACATTCTTCGTCGAGGATCGAACGGATGCTTCAGGTTCGATGCCTTCCTTTCTCCCCTTAGCTGTCCCTGCCGCTCACTGGTGTTATCTTACTGATAGTTGACGAACGACCAATACGGCGTGAATGGCTCCGAGCCGGGCAACATTAACATTCATGTCGTCTTCCCTACGACACCAGCACAATACTTCCACCTCCTGCGCAGGCAAATGAAGCGCAATTTCCGGAAGCCTCTCATCCTTGCGGGGCCGAAAGGGCTTCTACGCTTGTCGGTATGTTCGGTTCTCCCTTTTCACCTGCGAGGTTCCGCTGACGACATTGAACAGGCCGCTTCGTCTTCTCTAGCGGATATGGAGCCCGGGACTCGATTCCAGCCTGTCCTCGATGACCCAATGGCAGCCAAGGACAAAGAGAAAGTCGAGCGTGTAGTAATGCTTTCTGGCAAGATATACTATGAGCTCGTCAAGGCCCGACACGATCGATCGCTTGACCAAGACGTGGCACTCATCCGGATTGAGGAGCTCGCTCCATTCCCGTTCGCTGTGCTTGAGAGTGTGCTCCGGGGGTACACGAATGCGAGGGAGTGGGTGTGGGTGCAGGAGGAGCCTAGGAACCAGGGGGCGTGGGGGCATGTGGGGTGTAGGATTGAGAATGTGTTGAAGGGGATGGGGGTGGAGGCGAGGTTGAGGTATGTGGGAAGGAGGGAGAGTGCGGTTCCTGCTCCGGGGATTGGGGGGATTTATCAGAGGCAGCAGGGAGAGGTGCTTGGAGGTGCTTTTGAAGGGATGTGAGTAGATGTTTGTGGTGATCCTCTGGCAGTGAATGTTTAGCGGCTTGGATTGGAGGGAGGTGTTGTACATGTATATACTGCAGGAATCACTGTCAATTACCCATCAACTCTTCATCAACATTTTTTACTTGGCGAACTTTGGCGAACTGATTTATACCCAATTATGGTAAATCAATCGTGTGTCCCTGGAGTTCAAAATATTTCACAACTCCATATATCAAATGGTGTGAACGCGGCGCGCGCCAGCGCCGAGAACTCTTCTTTCTTTCTTCTTTTCCCCATGGCACGAAGAACACGTTTACTAGCCTGCACGGCTCTCTTATCCACCCTTTTCCTCACCTTTATCCTCTTACGTGACGCCACAACTTCTTTCGACCAGAGCCACCATCCCTACAACTACGGCACACCGCCAACACATTCCGTCCAAGCACCTCTCCCAGTCCCCGCACCCTCACCCAAATCAGAATGGTGCCAATACAACGACTGCCTGAAAGGCAAATGGGAACCACGCAATCCGCCCTTCAACAACCTAGCAGACTTCCAACAAGCCTACATGAACAGGCAAGAACCCGTCTGGTCCCGTGCGCCCATCCCTTCTCCCTCCATATCTGGGTTGGAGTTCACCGATGAGGAGAGGGCGGTGTTGGAGGAACAGAGGCTTGTTGATCTTATGAATTATGTTTGGGTTCCGACGGAGGGTGCGGGGAAGATGAAAAAGTGGGATCCGGAGGAGTTTGTTGTCCAGATGTTGAGGACTCCGGGGGGGTTGATACTTATTGGTGGTGAGTCTGCTTTTTTTTTTTTTCTTTCTGGAGGGATGAGCTAAGAGAGTGAAGATTCGATATCGCAGCAGCACTCGCACGCGTTGGGGTATTCTCTTCGCGCGGCTGAAATCCATTTCGACCATAACCCACCTCATCTACCGTTACATACCCACACGCAGGTGCAGATGCATGTATTAAGACCTAACGACCCTATGACCCTCCGACTCCTCGCACGCGCTGGTGTACCTGAGTCGAGGTTGTTACGACCCATCATCACCATGGTGGAAGACCATATGTTGATACACGAACAGGATATCAGGGCGATTACGGAACAGTTGGGCGCGTCCCCTGATTATTATTGGTATCATGATTTTAAGAGAGTGGAGGGGTGGGAAAAGTTTATTGAGGATGCTGCTAGGCCGAGAAAGGGCGAGGAGGGGACGGTTACGGAGGATACGGTGTTGGTTATGAATGGTGGTGCACATGTAAGCATTTATCCTTCTTCCCTTCTGCAGGTACTGATGTTATGACGATGCAGTGGTCAAGACACGAACTTTCAATGCTTCCAGATGGAGATTCCGACGAAGAAGAACAATCTCTCGTAGTAGCTACATACAAACAAATGGTTCGCTTGCTTGCTCCCTCTCTTACCCCCTTACTTACCCCCCTCCCAGATGAACCTCCTCATATCCCGCCTCTCCCCAATCCCACAACTCTCCGTAATCTACCGTGCAACCTCCCCGGGCCACCCGAACTGCAACCTCCTCACTGTCCCCTACCGCTCCTCCGAAGCGGCCCAAATAGGCGAACGCAACCTCGTCGAACGACTCATCTCGACCATGCCGGACGAGCAGTGGCAGACGTTTAGGAAAAGGTGGGATTGGGATTTGTTTGCCGTGCACAACGCGCTTTGGGAACAGGAGATTGCGAGCCTTGATAGGCTTCGCGAGGAAGGAATGGGGGGCAGGGTAAAGTGGATTTTCATGGATGTTTGGGATCAGGCGTTGCAGAGGCCTGATGCGCATACGGAGCCTGGCACGGATTGTTTGCATTGTGAGTCGTTTCATGTATATGCGCTGGTTTGGATTGTTGGGACTGATGATTGTGGGACAGGGAACCTACCCGGGATATTCGAGCAGTGGACGCATCAGATACACCATATCCTGTTTTTGGAGCGGGAGAGGAAGAAGGCGTTGGGGCGGTCGTGACACGATGACGTAGATAGATTAACAACGGTCGACGAGCGTAGTCGTAACTATACCCTTTCACGAACACGCAAATTGTGTACGACGTTGAGCACCGTAATTGTACTCATTGTATTGACAACATTTCGCGACGTTGAGAACGGATTGTGACCACTGCATCGACACCAGTGTTGATATATGATAGCTGATCTCACGGCCACTTGCTTCCATCCACGACGTCGTCAAAGCATACAACGACGAACTCGTACTCTATTCCTAAATGTTACAACGACGACAACCAACGCCGCTCCGAGTCAACATTCAACAATGCATACACGAATATATCAACCCACCAGTTGCACGCGAAGTGAGTACCACGGTATCTTTTCCACAAGTTTTCAGCTAACAAAATGTCGTATATTTCATTCTACTACCTATAGATAATTCTACCAACACGCGAAAGGAAGAACAAGACGGCGAAAACGCGTACACGAAGAGTCGACATGCAATCTAACGCGTAAAGGCTATCGGAAGGACGCAGGGGTGCGGGGAACGGATGGAAACGCTACGGAGAGGCAAGCTTTCGCATCTAGAAAAGTGAGTACGTACCCCGCCTTGGGTTTCATTTGGGTTTCATGCATGACACTGACGCATAGACGATTGTGGTCATTTCCGTGTCCATGTCTTTCGCCCTTCCTGCTCGTCAGATCACCTCTGGACTTGCTCTGGACGTACAAACCCAGCTTCACAGCAACAACAACCTTACCAGCTTCAGCAGCAGCCGCAACCGTATCAGCAACATGGTCTTTCCACGGTCTAGCCCTTCCTGGTGATAACCCTTGTCTTTCACAACCAACCACAAATGGTGGACTTGCTCTACCTGGACTGTCGCCTCTATCCAATTCATTCACTCAACCACAAACACAAAACAAGCCTTCGTCGTCGCTTCCAATGCCGTGGCAGGACCATCGTCCCCTTCAACCTCCGTGCCATCTACCCCTGCACCCCTCACTGCCGTAGAATGGATGGTACCCACCATTCAGAATATTGTCGTGACGGTGAATTGACCAAAGCCTCGATCGGAAGACCATCGCACTCCATGCTTGTAGTGCCGAATATCAAAATATAATCAGACTTCTCCTGAAAAGAAAAAGTGTCGCACTTTCTCAAGATAATCTAATTGGTATTGTTGGGCAATGTTTCTCGTGTGAAGAAGAAAAACTCGACCCTGGATCTTTTTTTTTCAATCCCGGTCAAGGGGGTGTGAGCCTGTTAGCAAAAAATTCGACCCTAGTTCCTTAATTTTGATCCCGACACCCCCTTGATCCTGGTGCCCCCTTGCAAATTTTGTGCAGAGGCATCTGGACAAAAACCCGATTTTTGGCATCAGGCCTTTTCTGCTATTAGGGGGAGTCAGAGTGACCAGTTCAGCACGATTCAGAAACGATTCAAGGTCAGGTTCAATGACGATTCAGCAAGTTTGTTTTTTGTGTGAACCGTTGCTGAACCGGATTAAACTCTGACCTCCCCAATTTGGCTGAGCACATTTTATCAGCTTCAAATTTGGTTCCAAGCCAGTTCTATGGCATTTTGGGTTTTAATATCCTCTATGCCTCCTCACATATGAACTTAGCTGCAGACTAAGAAGTATTAAAGGTTGCTTAAAATATCTCTACTTTAAATACCACAATTTATAAAATTTGGCCATTCTGAAAGCATTGTAGGATTAGAAAATGGGAGAAAACTGGGGTAAAAGGCAGGATAATGGACAACAATAAAATGTGAATAAGATGTACAAAAAATTATATAACCAAAGAATGTATTTTGGGAAGAAACTCACCTGCAAGTGGAGTTATAGTATGAAGCAGATACGAAGGAGGGAGAACTGAGATTTGAACCAGCAGTGAAGCGCCTCCAGAGACACTTCACGACGGTTCAGGTTCAGCAACAATTCAGTGAGTTCCCATGGTTCAGAGGAAAATTTGGTCTTTTTGAACCATCTGTAAACCGTTTGCTGAATCGTCACTGAACCGCTCACTCTGACCCTATTGCTGGGGGTCCTACCATGGCCCAATAAAATATGACTTTAGCACAGTACAGCAATTTTGTATGGTTGGGTTTGGCAGCAGTCTACATACACATCAGCCCACCAATAAATTGAGTTTAGAATTATTTTTACAGTAGTCTAATTGGGCGCACAGGTGCCTAGGGGACATAACCACATCTCCTCTCCCTGAGATACTCCTGGTCTCTGAGACCAGCAATTCAGGTTGAGCAGAGTTGAACATTCCTCTCTCTTCCTCCTACCTCATCCTTCTGAGGTAGCAGTATTTCTCTTCAGACTTACATTCAATTACAACTTTCAGTTGCATCAGATCAAATCCTCATCATTTCATCTCATGTCTACAAATGTCACTGGTACAGCTCATACTCCTCTCGGAACTCCTATTCCTGGTGGTAGCGACAACACTCAGACTGGCAACAACAGTGTGGGTGAACAACAACATCTAGGGCTGTGCACTGTCTGTTTGACAGGGATGGCTGTAAATTTGCACTTCGAAAGCCATAACAGAAACGGACAGGTAAAAAATGGCCATAAATGGGTTTGATGGCTGTTTTGCCCACCTTTTGATGTAATTCATTTTTTTCACATTTTTTCGGTACCTGGAAAATGTAAAAAGAATTATTAGGCATGAATAAGCAAGATTTGCACCTTCAAACAGCAAATTGCAAGCTTGAGGTGTGAACAGACATTTTGCAGGGTTTCAATTGTGATGAGTCAGCACCATTAGGTTGTTTTTGAGCTGCATTTGAACCACATTTAGCATTGATAGAGCTCGGAAAAGGTAAATAATAAAACACTTTCGACACAATCAAAAGATAGTATGGCTAATTACAAGTAAATAACAGAATATGTTGATGACCTGTCTGATGGCCATTATGGCTGTCATGTGATGGATGAAAATGGGTGTTTTGCTGGCCCAAATGGAGATGCAGTACTTTACCCTCCCCAGGTTATTCCATATGGAATCCATGGAATGGAGGGTGGAGGCTGATGGATTCCATGGACTGGCTGATGGATTCCATGGACTTTCCAGATGGATTCCATATCATTCCATGGAATTTCCAGATCATTCCATGGAATTTCCAGATGGATTCCATACTGTTTAAGTCAGA
>Ga0307507_10007730_pt1 | contig 15347 bp, 19 predicted proteins | sample 7_EM_MG_FD_207223 | JGI IMG/M metagenome (GOLD analysis project Ga0307507, IMG submission 207223) | Populus trichocarpa ectomycorrhiza microbial communities from riparian zone in the Pacific Northwest, United States - 7_EM | ecosystem: Host-associated > Plants > Roots > Unclassified | place... | reverse complement strand
GTCAGTATTTTTCTTACCTGCTCTTTTTTGGTCAAAACTCTGACAAAACTTCTTAGATTCCAGGATTCGCGAGTCGTGGCAAACAACAAGCTCAAATGCGACATATTTGGAAGGCCTGGGGTTGACCACAGAACCTTCTTGCCGAGCATCGATGGCCAGTATTGCGACGTTTATGACAACAGACTCAGCGAACGCTGTCATACCCCTCACACCAACAACGCCACGCCCCAACGTAGCTCAACCCTTTGTCAAATCCAGGCCTCGAATTTCCGAGCCCGTTTCTTTGTCGGATTTCGAGATGTGCTCGGAGATCGACGAAGAGGACAGTACCTCGGCTAATCTTGGTAGGCAACTTTTTTCATTAGATTTGCTGATTCATCTGACTCGTACTCCAGATGAATTCCCCCGTCCAACTTCGTACATGTCGGATCATGTCGATAGTCGGCCAGAGACACCGCTAGGGCACTTCAACAACGACAGCATGCCAGAGGCAACTGACGTTCCTGAACTCGCTTCACCCAGAGCTTCGACATGCTCGGAAACACTTTCAATCTCCACTGTGACGACGGATTTCTCCACTTCCACCGCGACAACAGATACTTCCGTTTCCACTGCAGCAACAGATGTCACGGCCGCATCTTCTACGTCTTCATCCTACTCGTCAATTCTGTCAATCAAAGCGGCTTATAACAACTCGATTATCATGCTTCGCGTTCCTCGCGATATCCCATTAACAGACCTTAGGCAACGCCTTTACAACAAATTCGTTGGCCAAGAAGGCGTTCCTCTTTCTCAATCCTTCGTAGTTGCTTGCATGCTTCCCAAGGGTTCGGCCGCTCATTCGTCATCAGTTTCTTGCGCTGCCAACGAGGCGCACATGGAATTGATTAAATCTCAGGCGGAGTGGGACCTAGTTACTACCTTCATTGATGGGAGCAAAATGACGCTTCGCATCCTTGACGGTCCTTGATCTCACCGAGAGTTTTCATCTTCCTCATTCATCAAAGTTTTTTGCTTTCGACCTCTTCCATATATCGACACTTAACTTTTGATTGACCAATTTATTCTGGGTCATAATGTACCCAGCTTCGTTCTCCTACTTTATCAATTAAATTTCATTCTGGACTGTGTATACATTATGGCATAAGTCAACATCAATAAAGCGTCAGATTCAAGTCAGGGATAGCGTCATGCAGCTTGAGCCGACTTGGAAGGGTTTGCCATAGGAGCACCTGGCGGCAACGCCCCTCTCGTCCAATCCGGGAGAATACTTTTGGTCCTCGGGGGACTTTCCATTGAGACGTCCATATTATCCTCATCATTGCGATTGACATCATTTTCGTCCCATTTCTCGCGGGCAACCTCCACTCCTCCTGTTTTAAGTGACCCAGCCAATGATCCTCCAACCCATGCCAGGGTTGACGGTGAAAATGCAGGCGCTTTCCCAGCATTAGCACTTGCTCTATCTGAAGTGGGAGGCGGCGGGGATGGGTTATTCAAAATCGCAAAATACGGGACGAGAGGTCGCAGAGATGCGTATTTATCGTACTGTGGTGGGGCAGGTCTGTTATGCCTGTAAGATTCCCGCGTCTGCGCCAAAGGCGGTGCGATAGAACGAAGAAGTTCAGCATGAAGGCGGGGTATGAAACCGGGTAGCATAGCCGTTCCTCCTGTGACAAGTATTGACGAGGCCAACGTCTTTCGAAGATCAACAGGAACCTGCAAGAATAAAAGTGTTACTTGACGTTGAAGTTGTATGACGTGACATGCCTTAAGCAGCGCGTTCAATATCGTCTCCGCCAGACTACCTTCGTCCACGTCGCCACCTTCAAAAAGAACTTCAGCTGCGCGTTCACGTATCCAACCGGGAATAATCAACGTTCCACGACCCGTGCCAGTTTGTTGAGAGGGGGGAGGTACCACCCGCATCTGGAGGTCAGTCGCAGTCGAATGTCTTTTGTACATTGTAGCAAGCGCTTGTAGATGGCTCTCTCCACGAGATTTATTCATTGGACGTGCATGAGAAGAAGATACAATGGAAAATTCGGATGAATCTCGATGAGATGACACAACGCTGTCGAAACCTGAATGGGAGAAGTCGGACTCGGAGTGAGCTGCGTCGCTAATTGGCGCATCCATCTCGGATCCGCAATATTCTGAGGGTGTTTCCCTGCCCGATGTTTCATTGGCGCCCTTTAAGATATCACCAACAAAGCAGCAGCGCGTTTTTATTTCCTCTACCACCTTATCCGTGAGGACATCCTGCGGAACGCGGGTTGAACGGTTTGCCGCGGGAATGTTGACAGCAGCGCTCAGAGATGTGGGCGGGGGGAGATATGTTCCAAACATGAGAAGAAGAGCACGAAGATGTGAAGTCAGACGGGAGCCGGCAAGGGGGGTTGTCTGCATCTGAGGAAATAGAGGCCTTGCAGCAAATATCTATGCTTTGTCGATTTAGGCTGAGAAACGGTGCAGAGAGTACAAAAACGCACGGGTAGAGCGACAGACTCGAGATGGCCACAGTCGAGCACTAAACCTGTTATTCGTCCTATAGCAAGGAGAGACAGAAGATGACTTGACGCGAAAGACACGGACGGAACCTGACTGACTTATCGGCTAGAAATATCGATCTTCAAAAGTCTTTCGTACCTGGTTCTCAAAGAGCAGTCGAGCGATGATATCCTTGATGTACAAAGGCAGCAATGGGTGTTCTACCAGAATTACCTTCCGTGCTTTTGGGTCTGTGAGCAATGAGCTTCATGGAGGTGTCAGCAACTGAAATGTAGGAGACAGGAAAAAACGCACTCGTGAAAAACAGATCGAAGGGAAGTTTGAAGCCGAATCTCCAGCATCCTGTCCTCCTCCGCTCTCTCGACAGGATCCGCGGCGCGTCCGAGGTTCCATAAAGGAAAACCGTTCGCTCCTCCAGGATGGAAAACACTGCGAGGTTTGCCTTCCCCACTAAATCCTACTTTCCAAATTAAAGAACCAGGGTCAATGACAACTCTATCCTCCACGCCATATAGTGAGTGTCGTCTTGTCGTTGTGTAATGTGGCGACGCTTGAACAATCCCCGCCCCTGCAACGCGCGAGGTTGCTGGCGTCGTCGGGTTGAAGGTGGTCTTGCCTCTGGGAGTTGCAGGACTTGTGGACATGATTGTGCTAGGGAAACATTGTCACGCATTCGCCATCAATTCATGATGAGGACAAATTTCACTCTCAGATTCGCCACTCCATATCTATTTTACATATAAATAGGATGCCAAGCTGCTCTCTAATGTCAGCGCGCAGTCGAGAACCGGGTCGCAAAGATCATGATCGCAAGTGCCCAATGTTCGAATTGTTCCTTCGACATGAATAACAACGCCTGCGAAAGAACGGCTTTTATAATCTGGGCCTGCATTCCCTAATTCCGAAGAAGATAGATAAGTCGCCGACGCCGCATAACTGTGCTTTGACATACCTGATACCACCCAACGAAGCCCTCACGTTTCCAAACACGAGCCAAAATATCAAGGGCACCAGCATGCTTGGAGTGCTCATGGTGATATTTACCTGGACGTTGCTCCTCGCCCCCAGCATCTGCTGTGCGCGCTTGAATCCGCACTTTTGCCATAATGTAAGGATACGTAACCTACAAATCGGCGAGTTCTGAGTGAAAATTACGGTGGTTACAAAAAAAAACAACTCACAATGGTAGCCAGAGTTTTGCTCAAGGCGCCGACAAAGAAAGACAACCAGGGGGACATTTTTCCATTCCCATCGGGCCGTGCATGAAGCACCAAACTTTTTACTCGCTCGAACACTCCGTATGTAATCGCAGGGTTCACCGTCAGCACCAGTCCAGGTTTGATTCCAAGCCACAAGCCAGTGACACCCTCCTCCCTGATGATCTCCCGAGCTACACTCAAAAATGAATCATCTGTTGGCTCGGTCGAATCGCCCTCCGGCCTATCGGATCGGCCAATTTGTTGTCGTGTCGCAATAACAGAGACAGGGATAGTGAATATTTGAGCAAGAGCTCCAGCGATAGCACCCAGAAGCAGCTCAGCTGCTGTCGAGAGAGGAGGTAACTTGAACCCTGGAGCTAGCTTTGAGGTCAAACGCTTGATGTAAGAAGTCCTGACGAAGGAGTAGAAAAAGAAATAAGCATATTCTGAGGCCGGAGTTGATTAGCGTAGAATGCAACAAATCAGGAACGACATACGCATTGAGAATGTGTTGAGCATCGTCGCGCCAAAACCTCGATAGAGCCCCATAATACCCTCTTTGTGGAATATCCGTAATATCACGGACACCATCGATAGGTTGTCCTTCCCCTTGCCTTTCGCATCGGCAGGTAAAGCCTGTATCCTTGTTTTTGCACTTCACGTATGGTCAAAACCTTCACGTTGAAGCGTTTAAATGTGAGACGTACACATCTAGGGGATAAACAACTCTGCTTTTGGGTCAGCTGGGGCGACAGAAAATAGAAATAACTCACGCAGTGCTGAAGCAACCTCCAAGAGCACCAGCCAAAGCTGCTCCAAATGGTGTCAAATGCTGGACGGGTTTTGACTGGGCGGGCATCGATGGGTGAACGAGGATGGTTAAGATGGCCGGGTAACGGCCATCGTTGGAGCCGGGGATTTTGACTTTCAGGCAATTTCGTGTTTGGGCCAGTTTGGCGGTAACTCCCTAGTGGCAGTGCCTAAATCCAAACGAGTCTTCCACCATGCTTGTACAAAACTCTAACTTTCCTGACAATCTTAACATCCGCCCCTCTATCCTGAACGATATTGTTCGACAAGGCACAGATGCTGAGCGTGTCTTTGGGATAGAAGCTCAAGGGGATGCAATTCGTCTCTACGGGATCGCTGGAAGAGTATGGTAGATAAATCTTCGAAAAGGGCACTTTGGATCGCACCTTTGATATCATCGATTAGGGAGGCGGCATACGCGTTGTCTGCGTATGTTTCTCCACCCTCAGACTGGAAATTTGAACCCCCTTTTGTTTCGGACGCAGCAAGGATTCACCCTTTAACGATGATCGAACTGGGATCTGGGTCTGGGTTGGTTGCTTCAGGTATTATCAAGACACTCGAACCTCGAGATCTTTTTATCGCTACCGATCTTCCTGAGGTCTGTAAAAATTTGCCTGTGTGCCATATTCAGGGACTTCATCTCGGCATAGGTTTGCCCGCTACTCTATCAGAATATCTGTTCGGTAACCGATGGTAATGGCGTGGGGGTCATACGACCGCTTTCCTGGGGAAATGTTGAGCATGTCAACGCACTCAGAAAAGAATTTTTCTCGGTTTCGGCGCGGGGCGGACCCACGCACATTATTTGTAGTGATCTGGTAGGCGTCGATATCGGATAACCCAGTTTTATTGATCACTTAAATTCACCTAGGTCTATTTCCCAGAACTCCTTGCCCCACTGCTTCGAACGCTTTTAAGCCTTTCCTCCCTTCGACCATGCACAGGTAATGCGATGGAAATTATTTTTTCCTATAAAATCAGAAGCCTCACAAAGGAATCCCTCTTTTGGTCTGCACTGGGTCTCTGGTTTAAATTTGAACCTGTTCTTGTCATGAGGGGTGGGGAGGAGTGGCGACGCTTCGGCTCAGATTCCGAGGACCCAACATTCATCTTCGTTGCTTCTCGCCGCGCCAATTCCTACACTTGGCTAATACCTGATGACGACAATGACCTTTTACACGGCGTCGGAGCGCATGGAACGGCTTCTCGCAAAGCGGATGGGACATTCGAATCTTTTTTACTGATGTCGGTGGTTGAGGGGGAAGTCTTCCCATGAGGGATACTGATACAGGATGAACGAAATATTTCCTCTTTCATTAGTCCTGGCTCCACGTCCGCACATCGGAAATGTGCCTATCAAGTCATAGAGCCCTGACATAACAAAAAGGGTATCAAATACAATTAGTTGGTATAATAATAAAGGAGTGAGCGACCAAATGATGGGTGGGTACGTCGGTACAAATGTGGTCCTAACAGAAAAGAAGAGGTAAAGCTACAATGGGTAAAGGAGTGGTGCTGAACCGCGCCCAGGCGTGGACAAGCTGCATCGATGGCAATAGGTTACATGGAAAGCATTGGTTAGCGATTTCATAAGAAGGGAGATGTGAGTTCATATATGGACAAAGGAGTTGAGCGCTAGAGGAGCATGAAACTCGTCATTTCGTCGTGGAGTTGGATCATAAGCGGGAGGGGAGTAAGCATGAGGCCGGGGACCTTTTGCATACATGGTGGCAATTTCTACCTGTTCCGAAAGGAGGACGGAAGCATCTGAAGCGTAATTGGCGGCCTCGAATGGGCATAGGACAACAGCGTACTGGTCAAGCGGAGTCAGTAACACAAATATAACCCGTCAACCAGCAGACTCACAGAGATGCTGAAATGGCCCATTTCTGATGTGGGTCTCAGGTCCTTCGCCAATCTGATTTCCCCTTCAAGATGCCGAGTGAGAGAATCGCTTCTGGCGTTAGAGGAGGGCCACCAAATAGCGGTACCCATGTCTTCTACCGTTTCGTTCCAGGCAACGTCCCTCCTTGACGAAGATGACTTGTTATAAAACCTAACTCGACGTCGTAAACGTACGACGATGGAACTTGGCGCAGAGAGAACATCAAGGACGGGTGATTCAGACCCTTCTAATGTCATATAACAGGGAATCACGCTCCCTCTTGTATAACATGTTGGCTGAGCGATCGACATCTGGAAATTACTTAACAAAACAGTCTGTTTCATTACAGCAATCAAACTCACGGTACACCTTGCTTCGACTCTTCGACTCTTGAACATGACGCCGCGAACTGGCACGGTCCGGAGGGTCTTCCAACCTTCTGGGTCTGAACTTGGACCTGGAAGTGGAAGGCGTTCTTGATATACAAGCTGACGAAGAAGTGAGGGAGCATCAGGCCTCGTGCTGGGGACATAACCGAAGGCAGTCTTAATACTATAAAAATTATCAATATAACGAGGAATGGACCATGAGCAACCTGGTATAACTGACATGTTGTCGGAGCGAAGCTTGCCTCTTGAAACTACCACCGATAAATCATATTGAACGCTAACCTTCGTGTGACGCTCCAGGAAAGTCTCTGGGAGGTGATAGGAACGTATATCTCCGGCTCCTGTGGGAACATTGACAGCCCTTGGGAGGGGGATGGACAAAGGCCATACGCAATGCCCGAGAAGCTTGGAGCTTGACGCTCCCTCTGAGGGTGAAGGTACTCTGGGACTGTCGGAGGACTTTGACCAGATGGGGAGTGTCTGGTTAAGGAATACGAAAGAATCCTCTATGCTCGCACCAGTGATGATGCGACCAGTAACCTAGGGTATCCGAACCAGTGAGTCGCAAGGCATTCAAGAATAAAAAATGAATCTCACAGTGGCGCTGATACTTTGTATCGAATCACCTTTTTCAGCGAAAAGTTCTAGCTGGCCAGTGATGTTTTCCTTCTCAAAGAATGTGGGTAGTGACTTGGAAGACTTGGCGCTGCTTTGGACCTTGAGGGTTATCCAAGGTTTGCTCTTCCCTTCCGATAGTTGAAAAATGTGTTCTGTGGCGTCGCGACGAACGGCAACTGGCTGGATGAGACTGTTCCGACGGGTGTAAGGAGGGAGCTCAGAACCAGACAGTGGTACCAGACCAGATCTGGTGGAGAATCGCTGGTATCTAGGAGGGGACGACGCGTCCATAGAGGATTGGGGGCGAATTGCAACATTGGAGGGAGGCTATATACTGGTACTTTGACCAGTAACAACCGAGTAACAACAAGCTATTGGCCTATTGTGGGTGTCAAGAGGTGTCAAGGGATGAAATGGAGGGGGGCCGATATTGACAGTTTTGGATAATTGTTTATGGAGGATGATTCGCAGAGCTCCTAGGGACAAACGATGTCGTAAATGCGGTAAGGATCAGTGCACAGGTCTGCAGGGACTTACCACGGAGAACAAGAGGATCACCAGATTTGATCCCATCTATCGGCACGTGCACCATCTTATCTCCCTACAATAGCGTGTACCAGCGCGTTTAAAGCGTGTACCAGACTTTGAGCACTCACTATTGTAAACTTTACGCATCCCACCAACTTACCATTCCTCGGGGTCGCCCTCGCCAAAGGGGGAAATTCCCTCAACGGCCATTAGCTGCGGCACCAGTGAATTCAACAGCGCTTCCTCCGTCACGGCACCTCGATTGTGGAGATTCGACCTGAACAAAAACTCACTGCTTCCATTCCATCGTGAATTTTTCAGGTCAATCGATTGAAGGGTAATCTACATACGTTGGGCTGAGCCGCGTGTAAGAATCATGTAGTGTGTCACGACGTGTTCTGTGAGTCAGGTTAGTATGTGGCAATTAATGCGGTGGACGACTGTTATCGCTTCATTTGTTCAATTATGATACGACTGAAGCCCCTTGACTCTAAGTTGAACGTAACGTGGGCACAATGAGACAGGAGAGTACTTACAGGTAGCATCTGAATCTGGGTTGGGTCGTGGAGGCCGCAGAGCGTGTCGGCACGAAAGGTATTGAATTAAGGGGTACGGGAGTGGGTGCGGCTCGGGCAATGAGGTGAACCATGGCTGAACTAGCGCTGAGCGCTGAGCGTTGAACGTTGAAACTATGTTTCTGTAAGTATCTCACGTGCCGGACAAAGTCGGACTTCAGCTTGAGTATTTTGTCGTCCGTCGTCTGCTTTCACCTAACATCTACCTGGTTCCACGCCCCACGGACCAAGGCTGACAGCTACCAGATGTATCGAGCAATCCCTGTCTCGAGACAGGTCGCGTCGATTTCTGGTCGGGGCGCTGTGCGCGTTATTCGACGGGTGAGCCTAGCTCTCTTTTTTACACATTTTCCTGCTAATTTTATCTCAGCGTCTTGCCATGGAATCATCGCCATTACCAAAAAAGAAAAGGGGAATTGTTCGGAGGGTGTTTTGGACAACCGCAGCACTCACCGGGACCTTCTACGTCGGCAGCGCGTTTATTGGATTTAATAATCAGACCTACTATGACTTCTTCTCCGACCACGTCCCTCTAGGTCAATCTATGCTGGAGTTTGCTGAGAGCCATGGATGGGATACGCTCACGGTTCACGACGTCGTCGAAGGTGGCAAAAACGCAGTGATTTCAACCCAGCGTTTCATCACCGATACAATCAACCGTACTCCCAGCTCACACGACGTTGTCGAGTCTGCGAAAATTGCGGCGGAGAAGAGGGCTAGTGAGGCGAAGGCTGCAACATTCAAAGTCATCAAGGAAACAAAGGCCAAGGTCGAACCTGTCATCAGTCATGTCAAGGAGGAAATTCGTGACGAGGTAACTAAATTGTCCCACAAGGCTGACGACCTCACAGCATCTCGGGGAGACCAGCTTGCCGACGAAATGGCCGAACTTGTGCGGAGAGCTGAATTTGCTATTGCAGGCAAACCTTACTCCCCGGACAGCACGACGTCTACACCCTCGCCGACAGGCGTCACTCCTTCCGCACCATCTTCACCTCCAAGGGAAGTTGATAGCACTGTTTATAGTGTTCCCCTCCCACTCGGCTTCGAACCCCCTCCTGGCTTTTCTCGCCCTTTACCTCCCAAAGCGGAAAAAACCAAAAGTCCGGAGTCAAAGCCGGAGTCGGAGGATGTTGCTGCCGTCACCCTTCCGCTCGTTGCATCTGCTATCTCCTCGCTGAGTGCATCGGAGCCCATTATTACACATCTCGCTGGAACCATCGACGACCTTGCTTCCTACCTTGAATCTAATCCCAAGGCTGCATCGAAAGCCGCAGATGTACTCGAATCTGCCAAAGGTGATCTTGCCGCCCTCGTCGAAAGAACTGAGAAAGCGAAACAAGAGGAACGTTCTTCTCTTGAGGCACAGCTCGACGAGCAAACTAGGGAACATACTCAAAGACTTCTTGAGTTGGAGATGGAGGCGCAGGACAAGCTTGATGGTCAGGAAGAAGGTTTCAGGAAATTCTTTGAGGAGGAGAGGGTGAAGTTCATTCAGGCGTACCGCGAAAAGCTGAATCACGAACTCAGGACTCAGACTGAGCTCATCAATGAACGGTACATCTCAATCACGTTTACTTCGCTTCCTCTAACCTGACATTTGGCAGGCTTAAAGAAGAGGTTATTGCTCAAGGCATCGAGCTCCAGCGACGCTGGATTCGTGAGATCAAGGTTCGCGTAGAGCAGGAGCGAGGTGGCCGTCTTGCCAAACTGGACGAACTATCTGCTCAACTGAAACGTCTCGAAAACATCGCTCTTGACAACTCGACATATCTGGACGAGAACATTCGCATTCACGCTCTCTGGTCTGCTCTCCGTGCATTGAATTCCTCCGCAATCTCATCACCCGTTCGAAAACCATTTCGTGAAGAGCTTCGGGTTCTTCGACACATGTCGGCCGCGCGAGAGGATCCCGTCGTCACCGTGGTTCTGGAGACTTTGGAGGGTACTGATATACCTGACATCGGCGTGGAGCCATTTGCCGATCTGGCATCCTGGTTTGCGAGCGAGGTAGCTCCCAAGGTGTCCCAGGTCGCTCTTGTACCCGATGAGAATGCAGGCGTTCTCTCTTACCTTGCTAGTCGTGCTCTTTCCAGCTTGCGGTTCAAGAGGAGTGGGCTTGTAGAAGGAGATGATGTTCTCAGTGTTTTGGCAAGAGCGGAATATTACTTGAATGAGAAGGATCTGGATACTGCAACGAGAGAACTGAATCAGCTAAAGGGCCCCGCAAAAACACTGTTGCACGATTGGCTAGAGGCTGCACGGCGAAGATTAGAGGTGCAGCAAGCCCTAGACGTAAGTGCTTCCCATCAGAACAGCGATTGGTGATTAATTGTTCATCACAGGTCATTCAATCTCAGGCAACCTTGGCCTCATTGCTTGTTGTTTAGACCGCCACATTCTCGAATAGATTATGAGAAATCAGAAACCACATCGAACACACTGTAAGAAACATAGAAAGACAGGTATAAGCTAGTAGTAGCTTGGCTGATTGCCCATTGGCATATTATTGTTTGACATCGGGGGTGGGGATACTCCCCCCTGCATGCCATTCGGGGGATACGGTGAAGTACCTCTGTCGGCGGCATTTGGAGGGTATGGTGATGCAGTTCCTCCCCGCATGTCGTTTTGCGGATATGTACCTCCTTGTACCCCATTTTGAGCGAATGGCGGGGCAGGTCCTCCCTGCATCCCATTCTGAGCAAAAGGTGGGGCAGGCCCACCTTGAGCAAATTGTGGGGGAGGTGGTACTCCTTGCATGTTGGCCTGAGGAAAACCTGACGTCTCCTGCTGCGGAAAAGGAGAGGCTGATCCTTGCTGCATATTATCCTGCGGGAAAGGTGACCCCATGTGGTGCCGTGTGGGCTGCGATGGCAAAGAAGAACCTCCCATTGCGCATTCGCAAATAACCTGTGCCCGCCTTACAACCGTCTTCGAATGATATTCACAACGAGTTTCATGGAAAAGAAATAAGAGGGCTTACTTGGATGTTTTCATCTGGTTGCCCCGGTACTGAAGCAGGTCCCCTTGAAACTTTAACCAGGCCGGGGAAAATCGTGGCTCCAACTCGGTCTAACTCGCCTCTTTCGCTCTTCAAACATCGTTTGACAAGTTCGATCTGCCGCGGATATAGCGTACTTCCTAGTTCTGGAACAAAGGCGCGATAGAATGCATCACTGGTGCTGGATCCTGAGCCATGCAACATGCGAGAGAAGGCGTATGCAGAGTCGAGAATGGATACGCCGCCCGAAGCTGGTATTTTGGCGTTAAGGAGCTTCATCAATTCCGGTATCTGCTCATACAGAACACTGAGGGACATGTCCGGCGTACATGATTCAACAGCGGCAGAAAAGGTCTGGCGGCGCCAAACACAAGCAACGGTAGGGTCGCCTTGAAAGGACGCACGATCAGGAAACATAGTGATCACAAGGACTAAACTCACGGGCGAATATGTGCTCGTGGATTCGAGTTAGCTGAACGTTCGCCTCACTCGAATTGGTAACGATGAGGCAATTGATAATTCCTTCTGAAATGGTTTCAGCCATCGCGTGCCGCAGGTAACACTGGACCTGCATCGGCGTCGCTTCCACCTGGGTCACCTCCAACCCATTGACAACATCACTTAGAATAGCAGCACAGACTTCCTGAAGTGGGGCTGGAGGTGCTCGGACGACATCTGCGGCCCATCGATTAATCAATTTATCGAGCTGGGATGCGGCGTTCTAGATCATATAGCGTAAAATCAGTCACCTCTGTCGTCTCTTACAATTAAAGTGGTAAATACCTTGATTGAGAAATCATCAACGGTATTGCCTCCTTGACCCCGGGTTGAAGGGCCTGGATTTCCTTCAAGAAGTGTGATACGCGCACGCAATTGTGCAACCTGCCGTTCTTGCTCTTCTAATTGTAATCTTTGCTGCTCTACCTTTTCGTGGGCAATTCGCTAAAGGACGGAACCAACGGCGTCAGATGTGGAGATTGAAAGTTTGCGTATGAACTGACGAAATTGGTCAAGGCGTAGCGATATTGATCGCCAGAGACGACATCGTTTTGTTGCGCTTGAGCCTGTTGTTGCTGAGCCTGATAAGACGGCGACTGCTGGTATGCCATGCCAGCGATGGGAAGACGAAAAGATACGTAGAGGCGCTCATGATCACTTGCGGTCAGATCATTGATGGTACCCAGATTGAGTAGCAGGCGGGCCGCGTTGTTTGTGTTTATTTTCACCCTTATGTAACACAGGTATGCATAATTGCCTCATGACGTCGTTGGTGTCTGAGACAATACGTCACCCCTCTTCGTTAGTATTTAATCCCGCAAAAGCTGAACCGATGCTTCTTCAGAAAACACAATGACTACACCAGGAGAGTGTACCTGCCCAACCAATTGCGCGTGAGTACTATCCATATCACACAGTACCAGTCCTCCTAATCTTTGTCTGTCTGTCCAGCTCTTGTGGCCCCACAGGCACTGGCTGCACATGCGCAAAGGACCACTGCAATTGCGCAGACTGTCCCAAGAAGGCCCATACCGCTCAGGTATTTTCAACCACACTCATCCTCTATGCCCTAAGTTGATCGGTTTGTGCCTCAAGTGCCATTGCCAAACTGGAGCGGGCGACAGCTGCGGATGCAAGACAAGCAACAAGCCTTGCAACTGCTCGTAGATGAAATGTTGGATGTTAATCACTTACAAATGTATCGTAATTGCATGTAAAATAGCAAACGCTTGAAGATGTTGGTTGTTGATTATGCGTAGAATGGCAAGAGAATGATCTATGATCTCGAAATACTCTGATATGCGGAGCTTGCGCTCTCATACTCTGCAAGAAATATCTTTTCCCGCTCGTTGACCATATACCTAGAGTAATGGAGTGAGACAAGGAGCCGTTCTGAATGAAAGAACACCTACAAAAGCAACTCGCTAACATAATCCCGCACCAACTGAACCGACTCCGCATCTAGGGAGGAGCTGGCTATCATATTGGGAAGACTCACTGCGCATGTCAACGTTGGCCATACCAAGAGCGAAACAAGAATGACGTACCAAGCATCCTCAGCAAATGCTCCGCCCCATATATTTGACTCATTTCCTTCTCTTGGCCCGCAACAACCTTTGGACCAGTCCAATATTGTTTCCGGATCTCAGCGTATTGGGGCCGTTCAAAACGGTAAAGAAGGTTGGCGCCAAGGGCACGGTCAAAGTAGCATTGAAGGCCTGAGAGAATTGTTGGAAGGACAAGCCCTGGTTCACGGATGCTAGTGACCATAGTTATTCGCGAAGACGGAAGGAGGGAAGTTTTAAATACTGTGGAGGTTTTGTCTTGAGTACGTGGTCCGAAAAACTTGCTAGAATTTCTGCGACGGTGGGGCTACGTGGGAGTGATACAAGCTGGAATATGTGGTGAGATGAGGAAGGGAGCATGAGGAGATTGAAGACCTGATTGTTTTTTGTCACCGCTTCCCAGTCGTCAACTAGTTTGACCTTGAGTATTTCTGGAACATTGAACCGTATATCAGGCTTTCTGCTGCTCTCGTCCTATCGGAACAAAGAAGGAGCTCAGGGCAATTGAAAACCTCAGACATACAGGGATGTACCTCCTCCCTAGCCCTCTTTGTCCCTCTAGTCCCGTCTTTCCTCGCCCCAGCCCGAGTACTGGCTCCGTCCTTCATCGAGCCTCCGGCAGCACTTTTATTCTGTACCCTTGCGGAAGTAGAACCACTCTGGGCACTAGGCGCATTGCTTGCCTGCAGTTGCTTTTGCAACGCGATATTCGTCTCGTTCAGCTTGAGGAGGCGGTGAGCAGGGACCCATTCGTCCCACCTAGCGATGGATGCAAGGATACATTAGTCGTTGGATTTTGGGGTAAAATGATGTGATTGCAGATCCCCCCCTCTCTCTCTCTTTCGCAATCTCAACATCTCAAGCTACAAGGACGGCATTAAGAGAAGAGAGAAACGAGTCCAACTTGAACGAAAACAGAACTTTTCGGACCCACGTTTGTTTCCATCCCTTGTAATGCACGAAGTAATGAGGGCCCATGACACCGGTGAGTGTGGTCGTTTCGTCAAAAATTGTTGTCTTAAGGACCTTGGCTTCATAAACGAGGGGTCCATGGTAGCAGAGAACCCTTTCATTGACGATAAAAGTCAAAGGGGCTGACGCGCCTGGTGTTGACATGTTGATGCTCAAGGTCGAATCCAGTTCTGCAGGCGAGATCTAGTATGGGAACGATAGCAGTCTAAAGCAAGTCGATCGAAGATAGACGAAGGGGTGAACTTGATCTCTGTTTGTTCAAAACAAACAGCAGAAGACATGTAGCTACTATCGAATATGCAAACTTCCCATACCCAGGTCAGAATTGCTGTCAACAGGTTTATCATACCCAGCGAAAGGATCTCTGACGCTCCCTGTCTTCGCTCGCCAAAGTTGGGTGTACAACGCCTTGACTTTCTGTAGTTCAGCGTCAATAGCCGCCGTTTTGCTGGCAAGGGCTAGGAAGGTCGCGTGTTGTGCTTGAAGGGTAGCCACAATGCCTGTTGCAACAAGAGTCAAAGGCAGGCTGATGGAAGTCAAGGTATCCAAACCAACCTTGAGGTGATTGAGCTTGATTCGCGGACGACGTAAGTTTCCTTTCAATTTGCTATCACGAGTAACGTTCAGGTGGGTAATAAGTAGTAGGCGGAAAAAGTTCGCACCTCGATGGTTGTCTTGTACCAAGTCAGCCTCTCCCGCATTTGGTCGGTGACGCGAGTGAAGAATCTGAAAACCTTGGTAAAGATGGATGGAAACGTCAGACCTCGGGATCTCGTGCTCACTCGAGGGGATA
>Ga0307507_10007729_pt1 | contig 15348 bp, 2 predicted proteins | sample 7_EM_MG_FD_207223 | JGI IMG/M metagenome (GOLD analysis project Ga0307507, IMG submission 207223) | Populus trichocarpa ectomycorrhiza microbial communities from riparian zone in the Pacific Northwest, United States - 7_EM | ecosystem: Host-associated > Plants > Roots > Unclassified | place... | reverse complement strand
AATACAGTAGATATTAACCGGTAGGAGGTTTATAGGTTTCTTTACGGACATTTTATAAACCATATTTTATAGTTAAGGGCTTACGGTCCTCCTTAGCTCCTATTTTATATTTTATAAGTTATCTTTCCGGTTTATATATTTAGTACAGCATCTAATATTCCTTACTATTCTTTATAGCTGTATAGGGCCTAAGCCAGCTGGCTTATTACTAACTTCCTAGGTTTCTAGTGCTAATAGTGCGACATTAGTAGTCTAGGGGTGGTGTAGTATACGGACCTATTGCAGATTAAGCTGTATATCTTTCTTAAAGGCCTAGTCCCTATATATAGTATTAGCCTAGTAAACGGTGTCTGTCTATAGCCGCATAAGGTTTTTTATTATAATGCTGATTTCCTTTATAAAAGAAGGTATTAGGGGTAGAGTTTTAGGCTAGATAAGCCGTCTACTTTATATGTTAAGCTATAAGCCTAAATAGGCTAGCCACTTTCTTCCTAAGATTATATTATAGCTTCCTAGGTCCATAATAAGAAAGGGAATATTATACTGCCTTCGTCTATCTACACAAAGGTAAATCTACAAAATAGTTATAATGGGTGGTCCTATCCGTCCGTTATACCTATAAATAAGAATTGGTTTGGGCAGTTCTTTAAGGGGTGTATTTAAAAAGTTAGCCAGCTTTATAGCATACTACATATCTATTAAGGCAAAGGTATTTACTCTAGAGTTAGCTAAAGTAGAGGTTAAAACTTAATATTTATTGCGAAATAAAGTATAAGGGATAGTACAGCTTCTTTTACCAACTAGCCAACCTAGATTAATATATAATATATTAATCCCTTTCAACCCTAAAAAGGAGTCTTCCTCTAGGGTTCCTTTTTTTCTAACTCTGTACTATCCTCCTAGATTAACAGAACCTTACCCACTTTTATATTTATTAGGCAATCCTTTATAATATAGCCCTTCTAGCTGCAAGAAAAGCAAGCTCCCTAATCGCTAAGGGCCTATATATAGGGGTTGCTATATATAGGCCAAGCATTCGCTAGACCCACGGCAGGACTAGCTATACGGCTAGCTACTAAACTAGCGGCGGGCTATACAGCTGGTGCTATAGGGGTTGCAGATCTTACTGGAGCGCTGCGGCCCGTTCTTATAGTACTTATATTCTGGTTAGCAGAGCTTCTAGTCTTATACTGCTTAGCACGTGCTTTAATTTAATAAAGGCCCTAGTTAATAGCTAGGCATTAGTCTATAAGTTCCTTAAGCGTCTATACGGTAGTATAAACTAGCAGTATAGCGCGCTATAGGTCTAAGGTAAGCTTGTTAAAGAGATCTAGCATTAGATCTTCCTGGGGGATTTAAGCCTATCTGGCTAGGTATAGAAAGCGAATCTAAAAGGCTAAAAAGGTCTCTGTCATTTTTATATTTAGGCTTTTATAATTAAGCCGGGCGTTCTGTACTTTAAAGGGGTCCTTATAAATAGAAGATAGGTAGTTAATTATCTCTTCTTTAGAGAGGAAGGGGTCTGCTAAGTCCTAGGCGTATTACAGACGTAGGTGTGTCTATACATTACCGCCAGTGTAGCCAAAGATGTATGCCATTTTAGCTTGGGTATTAGGAAAGTAGTCCGCATTAACTTTAAGCTTATCCTGCAGTTAAAGCTTCTAGTTATTAAATATAGGGTTGGTTCCATCTATAAGTAATAAGGGGTCTGCGACCTTCGCGGATCGCAATAATACTAATACTGTACGTTAGGCTAGGGCCTTAAGGACTGTAGCAAGCCTCTAGGTGTCTAATAACCCATTACTAGGTATAGAGGTGTCTCTAGTTTTAAGCAGCTCTTAGAGCTATTTAATTTTAGTATTAGCTGCTATAAGCTCTTCCTAGGGGGTTAAGACAGTGACTGTTTTACCATTAGAGGTATTTACAGGTCCTACAGCGGCTTTGCCAGCTACTGTATTTCTTAGTATAGTAGTAGGGGTACTGGGTAATTTCTAGTATTTATTTATTTTCTAGGGTTCTAGTCTATACGTGTCGTATTTTTTAGGTTTCGCATTCTATTTATGTTCTTATAGTTCTATCCTATCCTTAGGGTCCTAGTAATATTCTTATTCTATTTATAGTCTTATAGATATATTTAAGTTCCTTCTTAGGAAGAAAGAGTGATAACAAGCTTTAGATAATATTAGCAACTTAGTTAATTAAGGCACGAGCACAGCAAGAAGGACGCATGCAAGCCTGTATAATTAGATTGTCTATAAACAAGGATCTAAAGCTAGAGAAAGGAAAGGAGAAGAATAGCAGCGCCGTGTAAAGTTTTATGCGGTCCTCTAGTCACGTAAGCTTACGTGACTCTATGTCTACCATAACGTCTACCATAGTCCACCGTTTTCCACCAGCGCTGTAACATTTAATACCTATTATAAAATCCAAAAAGCTCCCTAATTCTCTAATATTTAATAGAAATTAAAATAACCTATATCCCTTTATAACCAAGCTCCATCTTAAACTTTTAATAAACTATAACTAATACCCTACTAAAGCCAGCAAGGTTAGCTATAGAATGTCTTATTTAAGCAAAGACGCTATATATACTATAGGTCCATTCTTCCATAACAGCACCTTTATTAATTTTAAAATCTTTATCTCTCTACTAGAATAAACATATAATAACGCTAGCTATAAACATATAGCTATTACCAAACTTAAAAACTTACAATAATCGAACCGAGACTTTACCAACTTCTTTTTAGAATTTTTAGGCCTTATTGGCAAGCTGGATTGGAATAAAGCCGCTAGAGTCGCTGCCCTTTAATAAACTATTTTAGATAAGATTAGAGCCTAGTTAGTAAGTAGAGAACTGCTAAAAAACCTGTTTAAATTTCCTATAATATATTAACAAATTAATAAGGACCTTTAATATAACAAACAGACTTATTCTCTAAAGTTAACTACACCTTATATTTAAAGCTCCACGAAACCGGTATATACTCTAAAGCGCAATCCTTTTCTAAGATCCAAAAGCCCTATATATAACCCTATAGACCTTAATGCCACCCAATCCTATGCACCCTTAGGAACCAACAAATAAAGAACTTAAGCCATAAATGGAGAATGCTTTAGATGTGGTAAAAAGGGATATATCTAAAAGAATTATTAAACTTACCCTTTTAAAAAGGTCCGTTATAGTTCCTCCTAATCCTTAAATTGTACCCATTCCTCAAGTCGTACCCGTTCTATAAATTATACTTAGACGCTATAATGCACTTTGTCTTTAGTTAACTTAAAAAACAAATTATCCTAGGGCCAAGTCGCGCCTTAGGATAAAAAGTGGAAGAGTATAAGTATCTAGGCTCTTCTAGCGCTAATACATAACATAACTCCTTTAATATACTTGGTGAAATTTAAATACTTAGAAAATAGAAGGAAGTATAAATCCTTATAGACAGTGGAGCCACTAGTATAGGCTTTATTAATATAAACTACGCGAAAACCTAACGCCTAAATTTAAAGAAACTTAATAAGCCCTAAGGCCTATAAGGCTTTAACGGCAAACCCTTAATATATAGCAAACTGACGCACTATACTCTTATAAAATTGCGGATAGGCAAATACCTTAAATATATTTCCCTATTTATAATACCTTTAAAGCATTATAAGGTAATACTTGGATATAGATAGCTAAAACGATATAACCCTTTAATTAGCTGGGTTAAAGAAATACTAAAGTTCCGTATAACCTACTGCCGAAGTTATTACTTAAAAAACTATTTGCCTTATAAACACGCACACAACTATTTAAATTTAATATAATATAAATTGCCCTTGCTATAAGCCTTAAACTAAAATAATAAAGCCATAACTGCCAATCACGGTAAAGAATGCAAAGATGTTTTGTTAAAACCTCTTAAAATTTATATAATATAGGCCGCGCCCTTTATCTTATTAGTAAAAAGATAAGATTATAAAATCTTTACTGTAACTATAGAAGATATTAAGAAAGCACTAGAACCAAAATAGTATATTAATCCTCAACCTCTTATACCTAAAGAGTACCATAATTTAATTAACAAGTTTAAAAAATAATTTATAGACTAACTAGCCCCGCACTAAGATAAGCACGATTTTAAAATAGAACTTAAGCCTGGCATAATACTAAAGTTTAGTCCACTATACGGTATATTATAAGAAGAACTGCTTATAATATAATAATACCTTAACAAGCATTTAGAAAAAGGATTTATTTACCCTAGTTAATCTCTATTTGCCTTACCTATACTATTTATTAAAAAGCCAGAAGGAGGCTTAAGATTCTATATTAATTATTAAGCTCTAAACGCAATTACAATTTAAAACTAATATCCAATTCCCCTAATTTAAGAGACGCTTAACTATTTAGTAAAGGTATAGTACCTTATAAAGCTTAATATAGTTGCCGCCTTTAATAAAATCTATATATATAAAGGAGATAAGAAGTATATAGCTTTTTATATATAATAGGGACTCTTTAAATACCTAGTAATGCCGTTTAGTATAAAGAACAGTCTTAGTACATTTTAGTAATACGTTAACAATACGCTCTATAAATTCCTTAATATATTTGTTACTGCGTATATTAATAATATCTTAATCTACTTATCCTTGCTTTTTAAATATTAGAAACACATTAAAATGGTCCTTAAACGTCTATAAGATATAGGCCTATAATGCAATATTAAGAAATACAAGTTTTACGCGTCCAAAGTTACATACTTAGGCTTAATTATATCCCGCAACGGAATTAAAATGGACCCTAAGAAAGTTGCTGTAATTATAAACTAAAAAAGCCCTAGCAACGTATAAGACATTTAAATTTTTTTTAGAATTTATAAACTTCTACCATTAATTTATTAACCACTTTTTAGAAATTGCCTAGCTATTAGTAAACCTAACAAGGAAGAACATAAAATTTAAATAGACTGCTAAATATAAACAAGCTTTTAATAACTTAAAATATTACTTCACAACTGCTCTAATTCTCGCTTACTTTAACCCTAACCTTAAATATATTATTAAAACAGACTCATCCAATTATGCGCTAAGGGGAGTATTATTATAATACAATAAGAATAGCGAGCTATATCTAGTAGCCTTTCTCTCCTAGAAACTCGCCCCTACTAAATTAAACTATAAGATATATAATAAGGAACTGCTTATGTTGGTAACACAGGGTAAATCACCAGTACTACTCAAGTAGATATAGTGACGTTGTTTAATGATGTATGATTTCTTAATTAGAACGAGGAAGGGCGAAGAGCTTAGGGCTCCTCGCCACGCTAGTGCCGTGACGACACGTAATGACCGCTTGCCTTATTCCCGACACTAGCAACTCTTCTTTTATAGTTGCTATTTATATACACTTATAGATTACTACTATATAAAGATACTAAGTAAAGAAGAAGAAGAACGTTAGGGGTTAACGCGAAGGCGAGAGGCCGTTAAGGCGCTAGTAGTAAGCAAGCTAATAGCGATTTTCTATACCGGGTATAGAAAATCCTAATTGGCTGGTTAAAATTAGGGTCTATGGAATGTTATACTCTTACTCCCTTTTAACCTAACCTTTAACCTATATATATAGAGTATTTATGTTAATAAACGTTTCTAGAGCCTTATTTGGGTTTGCCTTTATTATTATATCTGCTAGGTTGTCTTGGCTATTAATCTATTAAATCTTAAAGAGTTCTTGCTGTTTATAGGATTGCTAAAGTGCTATAATGTTAATTATAAGGCGCTTCTTCTTTGTAGTACTAAGCTTAACTAAGCACTTATAGAGGGAATATGAGTTAGTATACACGATTATAGGGATAATAGGAAGTTTAAGTTAATCTATAATTATCTTTAGGGTAGTTCCAATTGCAATTGCTATGTTAACTCTGCTAACCATTCTATATATCTTTAATGCTAAAACGCTTTAAGTAACGCGTTTACTTTTGGTTAAGCTCTAATAGATAAGATTGCCGTAGATTATAAAGTTATTTTCTCTAGTAGATTTGTTTGCAATTATAATCTTATATCCTAGCTAGGAGCTGAAATCTTTATTATTTACAAATAATCTATTAATAAATATAAAGAGCTTGGCAGTAGGAAGGTTAATAGGCATATAGAGTAGTCCCTAATTAAGATGGTTTATTGGCTAGGAAAGACGCTTATTTAGGGCAAGAATATTATTCTTAGTTGGTTTCTGGTGTTAAGTAGCAATAAAGAGATTAAAGGAAGCCTTAGGTTAATAGATAGAAGCAATATAAGCTCTACAAGCGCGTTGCTCCACATATCCTTGCTTTAGAGAATTAACGTTAATAACGTTAATCTTCTTACCTTAACCCTTCTAGCGCAAAGCGATGGAGTCCTTGTTTAGGGAGAGTGTTATAGACAGCTTAAGTACGATGTTACGACTACTTGGGGAAGAGTCGGAAGAAGCTAGTTGGTTGATATAGGCACGGTCCAGGATGGAGCCGGTAGAGCCATGTGACAAGGAATAGTAACCGAGGTCACGTGGTATGCTACGTATTAAACGCAAGGAACGGGAGGAACTTATATACTTTACGTACAACACATACCTCACGTATAAGAGAGGACTTCTTAGGCGTATAGTTGTGTATTTAAAGGACCTTAGTCCCTACCGTAGATAGTTCTCTTCTTGTAGTGAATCTTAGAATATAATTGGAGTTAATCTGTTAGGCAACTACTCCACTAGTTATTATTACGTTGTTGACTTCTTATTTACCTATACACCTAGCCTAATAATAGGACCCACCGTAGTTCTTACTACAAGGTTCCGTTACACATTTACTACCTAGTTACGGTATTAATAAAGTTAAATAACATGCTACCTAAAGCACTAGTCGCGATGCCATTAACGGCAACAACTACCTTAGGATCGGGAGATACTAGTATGGTAGATACGGACTTATAAGTGGTTATAAGAGGTCAGTTATAGGAAATAGTTAATCGCTTATTAGACAATAATAGGATACTTAAGAAATGCATTAATAGAATTGGCGTAGTAAAGGTTAAGTTACCGTTAATTAAACGATTCTTAGGAGAAAGGTTAAAACTTAAAGGATTCCTTACATAAATGCACTTTAAGGTTATGCAGGAAGGAATAAAGTTGGTAATACCTACAGATTAAGTGGCGTACGCAGGATTATTCTTAACAGAAAGAGCACTGGAATGGTTTAAACCTTACCTTATAGAAATATAAGTTAGCGGTATAACAACTACTAACTAAGACGTATAATTTATGTTTACTAGTTAGAACAGGTTTATAAAAAGACTAATATAGATATTTAGAGACCTGGAAGTATTAACTATAGCGGAACAGAAGCTTTAAAACTTAGTATAATGTTCTTTAGTAATTAAGTACACGACATAGTTTTAGACACTCGCAATGTAGGTTAAATAGAACAATAAGGTGCTTATAGCATAGTATAAATAGGGACTTAAGGCTAAAGTCTAGGACGTAATTATCCTAATAAAAGATACGGAAAGTCTATAAGACTTAATAGATTAGTTAATAAAGATTAATAACAGGATCTATTAAAGGGAATAAGCTAAGAAAGAGCAAGACAGAGTTCCATAGTCGTATAAGGCGTAGAGTATATATTGGCAGACACAGAGCTAAAAACTATAGAATGGCGCAGAGCTAATGGACCTGAGCGGTACTAAAGAATCTAAAAGATAGATAAAGAAACCATAGAAACCTAGAGGTTAAGGATTAAGTAATTATAGGACTAGGGAGCAGAGGCTAAACTAGGGATCTTAATAGCAGAAGATGTTTAGGCGGACTCTATAATAATAAAAATTGGTTTAAAGATGGAGCTTATATAAATTGCGGAAAACAAGGTTATTTCGCCAAAGACTATAGAGGTAGTTAGAGTAACCACGTAGTAAAAGGCACTAGGTCGTTAGAGTACAATAACACAGATATAGGGATATTGCGTAGGACCAAGGAGTGTTTAATTAAACACTTCGCGTTTTGTTACAACAACGTATACTAAATTTATAAAGACGCTAAATATAGCGTAAGCTATTAGCTGTAAGAGCTAGAGTTAAGAAGGCTTAAAGGAACTAAAGAGTTAGATAAAGAATAAAATTAACTCTATAAGCTAGATTAAGATATTAAAGCAACATGCGGATAAAGATTAGTAATAATAATAATAGAGTTAGAGTACTTATTAATTAGTAGTAATAAGGAAGAAAATAAGGCTAACTAGGAGCACTTATATCTTAGTAACGTAATAGAAGTAGAGACTAAAACCACTATAAAACGCGGATTAGTAACGGGTATTATAACACCGTTAGATACGGCATCTATTACTTTATAAGATAGAAGGAGTAATATCTAGAGGCGATTAAGCAAGCAGATAACTACTAGTGCTAGCTTACTACTTATAAAAGGCAAAAGGCCATAGGTCCAAGATTCTTATAAAGAGATAAGAAAAGCTCTAGACTTATAGAACGTAATAAGAACAGCTTAAGAACCCATAACAAATAAAAACCAATAGGAAAGAGCAGTAACTTAGTTTAGTAGTAAACAAATAAGTACAGGACATAAGTTTAAGAACTATAAGTTTGGGGAACAAATAAGAACGTTATTAGGAAACCAAGATTTTAAGAAATAAATAAGAACTATAGCAATTCTAGGTAAACACAGTGTTTAGCCTAAAAATTAAAAAGTTAATACTAAGATTAAGAAGCAAGACGACTTTAAGGATCTAGCTGCAAGATATAGAAAACAGGAAACTATGGATAAGTTTAGACAAAGAATTATTATATAGCAAGAGCAAAAGCTAGACAAGAGGTTAGCTATGCCAGGTTATATAAGGGGAAGAGCACCTATATAAAGAGTTATTAATAGGCCTAGTGCAGGGACGCCTAGAGCAAAGTGGTTGGATAAACTAGAATAAGAAGAAGATCTAGACATTCTAGTTAGGGTTAAAGAAAGACACACTAAAGAATATTACAACGCAGCGATAATAAGGTGCTTTCTTACAGATAGACCATATACACTAAACCAGTTGTACGGAAAGTGGTATAGGCAACAATATAACAATAAATGGGAAGACTTTTATATGTGGCTAGATAAAAAAAGTTGTCTAAGACCAACCTATTATGGAAAAACGCATGAGTTACATTAAAGAAGCATTAATTATAATATTAAGGAACCTAGAAGAAGGATCTAGGGACTAGAAAAGCGAGCGACAAATCTTAGTACCTATAGCAGAAATACCAGTGATTAAGTCAACCAGGTATAGGTTTAAACTTAAAAACGAAAACAAGCTAAGAGTTAACCCAAGTTACCTAGCGTATTATACGTTATTGTGGATAGCTTGTGTAGATAATATATGCAATATGCATAGGGCACTAAAAGACAAAAACTGGAAATACCTAGTAAGGATATATTGGGCACTAGAAGAAAAACAGTTCAAAAATACTAAGTATATGCATAGATGGCACCTAGTAGAAGTATAGAGTTAAGGGGACCTAATACTTTAACCTAGAAGATTCCTTACGGAAGAATGCCTAGATGGACGACAGTGGTGGGACTACCTAAAGAACACTTATCTATGGCACATAGAGGAAAAGAAATAAACCAAGTATTAGCTAAAAGTGGACTAAGTATAAACAGGATCTAGTAGCTAATAGTTAGGAAAAGGGGAGGCCTATAGAACTAGAGGGAACTAGTAGTAGAGCTTTAGACCCTTAAAGGAATCCAAGGACGATATTTAAACTTATAAGTTAAGTGGCAAGATTAGCAGTTTAAAGCACTAATAGATAGTAGAGTAATAAAAAACCATATATTACTAGCAGCAGTGGAAAGGATAGGGTTACTATATAGATAAAAAGAACACCTGTATCTACTTATAACGATTTTAGGAGATCAGATAGCCTACGGAAGAGGCATTATTAATCTTAAAATAGGACCTATTTAGTTAACTATTAAAGGAAGACCAGTTAGAATATCTTTTAATATCTTACTATTAGGGAAAGACGAGGCAATATTAGGAATGCCTTAGTTACAGAAATACAATCTAAAGATTAATTAGGTTATAGGTGTAACGGGACTAGCCCAGTTACAGTAGAAATGTCTTAGTGAAACACTTAACAGATAAATTCCGACACCAGTCTCCACTAAATTCTACTAATATAATGGAATTTGGTCGAAACCTATTAAAATCCGCGTAGGCTTGTGCCCACGCGTCTGCTACTAAGACCACGAATATTTAGCTATAAGTTTCCTATATTCCTTTCTCTTCTTTATATAACGTCTTGTTCTCTGCAACAGCTATATACCCTTAGATTTAGATAGAATTTATATTATTCCTTTGAATCTTCCTTAAAGCCTCTTCGCGCCCTTATATTACGTTACGTCAATACCACTACCCTTAAAATGGCAAACGAACTCGAATCCGCCACGTTAACTATTATGGCCCTAGTTAGGGAACAAATGACTATAATACAACAGTCCTTTACGGATGCCTTGGCCCAGTAATGAGCTATACTAGAAGCCCAGCATCAGCAATTAATTAAAGCAATACGCAAAGAACTCTACGACGCTAAAGTACTCGTGTTGGAAACCCTAACAGCAACACCTGTAAATGAGATTGAGATAACTATATGCGAACCCGGCCCGTTAAATGCGAACCTTAAACTAGTAACGGTAGCTTAACCTATACCTATAACAAACCTAGTACCTACTATAAAATCAGAAAAGCTTCCTAACCCTTTAATGTTTAATAGAAATTAAAATAACCTACGCCCCTTTATAACTAAGCTCCATTTTAAACTTTTAATAAACTATAACTAATACCCTACTAAAGCTAGTAAGATTAGCTATAGAATATCTTATTTAAATAAAGATGCTGCATAAACTATGGACCTATTCTTCCATAATAGCACCTTTATTAATTTTAAAACCTTTGTCTCTCTATTAAAATAAACATATAATAACGCTAGCCGCGAACATACCGCTGTTACTAAACTTAAAAACTTATAATAACAAAACCAAGAATTTACCAGCTTCTTTTTGGAATTTTTAGGCCTTATTGGCAAACTGGATTAGAATAAAGCCGCTAAAGTTGCTACTCTTTAATAAGCTATTTTGGATGAAATTAGAGTATAGTTAATAGGTAGGGAACTGCTAAAGGACCTACCCGAATTTGCTATAATATATTAACGAATTAATAAGGACCTTTAATATAATAAATAGACTTGTTCCCTAAAGCCAACTATACCTTGTGTTTAAGACTTTATGAAACCAATATATACCCTAAAACGCGACCCTTCTCTAAAACCTACGTACGACCCTATGGACCTTAACGCCACTCAATCCTACGCACCCTTAGGAACCGATAAATAAAGAACTCGAGCCGCAAATAGAGAATGCTTTGGATGTGGTAGAAAAGGACATATCTAAAGGAATTGCCGAACTCACCCTTTTAAAAAAGTCCGCCGTAGTTCCTCCTACTCCTTAAATCATACTCGCTCTTTAAGCCATACTTACTCCTTAACTTATACTTATTCCATGAATTATACCCAGTCGTTATAAAGTATATCACCCTTAACTAACTTGGAAAATAAATCGTCCTAGGGCTAAGTCGCGCCTTAAGACAAGAAGTGGAAGAGTATAAGTGTTTAGGCTCTTCTAGCGCTAATACATAACATAACTCCCTTAATATACTTAGCGAAATTTAAATACTTAGAAAATGGAAGGAGATATAAATCCTTATAGATAGCAGAGCTACTAGTATAGGCTTTATTAATATAAACTACGCGAAAACCTAATACCTAAATTTAAAGAAACTTGATAAGCCCTAAGGCCTATAAGGCTTTAACGGCAAACCCTTAATATATAGCGAATTAACGCACTACGCTCTTATAAAAATGCGGATAGGCAAATACCTTAAATATATTTCCCTATTTATAACACCCCTAAAGCAATATAAGATAATACTTAGACATAAATAGCTAAAATAACATAACCCTTTAATTAGCTGGGTTAAAGAAATACTAAAGTTCCATACAACCTACTGCTAAAGCCATTGCTTAAAACACCACCTGCCCTATAAACATATATAAGATTATTTAAATTTAACATAATATAAACTGCCCCTACCACGGACCCTAAATTAAAACAATAAAGCTACAACTGCTAATTATAGTAAAGAATGCGAAGATATTACGCCAAAACCTCTTAAAATTTATATAATATAGGCCGCACCTTTTATTTTATTAGTATGAAAACAAGACCATAAAATCTTCGCTATTACTATAGAAGATATTAAGAAAGCACTAAAACTAAAGTAATATATTAACCCTTAACCTCTTATACCTAAAGAGTACCATAATCTAATTAACAAGTTTAAGAAAAGATTTGTAGACCAACTACCTCCGTATTAGAATGCATATAATTTTAAGATAGAACTTAAACCTAATATAACACCAAAGTTCGGTCCACTATATAGTATATTATAAGAAGAACTGCTTATAATACAATAATACCTCAATAAGCATCTAGAAAAAGGATTTATTCGCCTTAGTTAATCTCTATTTACCTTACCTATACTATTTATTAAAAAGCTAGGAAGAGGCTTGAGATTCTATATTAATTATTAAACTCTAAATATAATTACAATTTAAAACTAATATCCTATTCCCCTAATTTAAGAAACGCTTAACTGCTTATTAAAGGCACGGTACTTTACAAAGCTTAATATAGTCACTGCCTTTAACCAAATCTGTGTCCGTGAAGGAGATAAGAAGTATATAGCTTTTTATACACAATAGGGACTCTTTAAATACCTAGTAATGCTATTTAGTATAAAGAATGGTCCTAGTACATTTTAAAAATACATTAACAATATACTTCGTGAATTCCTTAACGTATTTGTTACTGTGTATATTAATAATATCTTAATTTACTTATCTTTACTTTCTAAACACCAGAAGCACGTTTAAATGGTCCTTAAACGCCTGCAAGACGCGGGTTTATAATGCGATATTAAGAAATACAAGTTCTATGCGTCCGAAGTTATATACCTAGGCCTGATTATATCCCATAATGGAATTAAAATAGACCCTAAGAAAATCGCTGTGATTATGAACTGGGGAAGCCCTAGTAACGTATAAGACATTTAAGGATTTCTAGGATTTGTAAACTTCTATTATTAATTTATTAACCACTTCTTAGAAATTGCCTAGCTATTAATAAACCTAATAAAAAAAATATAATTTAAATAGTCCACTAAATATAAACAAGCTTTTAATAACTTAAAATATTACTTTATAACTACTTTAATCCTTGCCCACTTTAACCCTAACCTTAAATATATTATTGAAATGGACTCGTCTAATTATGCGCTAGGGGGAGTATTATTATAATACAATAAGAACGGCGAGCTACGTTTAATAGCCTTTCTCTTTTAGAAACTTACCCCTACCAAATTAAACTATAAGATATATAATAAGGAACTGCTTGCAATTATTAGATGCTTTAAACAATAGCGCTCTAAGCTAGAAGGATCATTATTCCTAATACGCGTATTAACGGACTATAAGAACCTGCAGTACTTTATAACCATAAAGCAATTAACGCAGCGCCAAATTCGTTGGGCTAAATACCTCTTATAATTTAACTTTAAGATTACGTACTAACCAGGTAAACTTAATTAGAAGCCTAACATATTAACACAACAATTACAAAACCTACCTATAAATGCTTTGGATAAACAGATTACAAATTAATTACAGATCTTATTACCCCCTAAACATTTTAAAAAACTACGTCCTATATTCCTAGATATAGAACTTAATAGAAACAAATTAAAAGGTAATAAATAGGAAATGGAAATTAATAAGCTAATGGAATATAAATATAAGAATAATATATGGATAATAGATATAATAAAAGCAATTTAAATAGGAAAACGACAGTATAAGGATATTATACTTGCTAAATGCGAAATTTAAAATAATTAATTATACTATTAATAGAAGATAGTAGTTCCAAATTCTAAGCCTTTATAACTTAAGATACTCAGATTCATATACAACTCCCCTATAGTAGGGCATCCTGGCCATGTAAAGACTTATAAGATTGTTTAATAAGTATACTACTAGCCTATAATACACGACTATGTACGAAAATACGTTTAAGCATGCAGGATATGCGTGCGTGGAAAGACCTCTTATGTAAAGAAGCAAGGAGTACTTTAACCGCTACCAATTCCAATACAAAGATGGCGCAACATCTTAATTAACTTTATAGTTAACTTGCCTAACAGTAATAGGTTTATAAATATTATAGTAGTCGTTAACTGTTTTATAAAAATGCGATATATAATCCCTATGGACTTAATTAATACAATATTAGTAGCTAAATGTTTTGTTAAGCACGTCTTTAAGCTATACGGACTTCCTAACTTAATAATATCCAACTATAGAAGCCAGTTTGTTTTAGACTTCTAGCAAGCTCTATATAAACGATTAAATATTTAAATATAACTTTTAACTGCATTTTATCTAGAGACAGATAGTTAAACTAAAATTATAAACGTAATTATGGAACAATACCTATAAATATACTACTCCTACCTATAAGATAACTGGGGAAAATGGCTGCCTTTAGCTAAGTTTACTGCAAATAATATAATAAACGTATTAACAGGCATAACGCTGTTTTACGCAACCTATAAATAAGACCCCTGACTTGGATTTAAACCATGACCCAAAATTAATATAATAGGACCCATAATTAAACGGATTCAGTTAATTAATATACATAACTTCGCTAATTGAATAAAGCAGTTAACGGAACTATTATAAAGTAAATTAATATACGCTTAAATAGTACAGAAATGGCATGCGAATAAAGGACGAGCTCCTATATAGGACTTTAAGGAAGATAATATGGTTTACCTAAATACACAAAACCTAAAGACTTAACGGCCTGTCGGAATGTTAGTCATGTGACGTGGTTATAAGACTATAAAGCGAGACTAGCTAATCTAACCTTGGAGCAACCCCTTACTTTGAGACAACAATCAACTACCAACTTCAACACCGTATACGTACCACTATAAGTGATATTCGTGCACGTTAATAAAGCGAGTATACCGACACTAATCAGTAGATGTATAGATTAGGAAATACGCAATAAGCTAGAGCTTAAGAACCATACTAGAAACAGTACACGGATCGCCTAGCCTTATCTATTTTAGTTAAAGGAGAAAGCTATATTACCCTTAAAGCTTAAGACTACGTATCAGCTTAACTGCTAACGCGTTAGATCGCCTAGAGAATTATATCTTTATT
>Ga0307507_10007728_pt1 | contig 15350 bp, 4 predicted proteins | sample 7_EM_MG_FD_207223 | JGI IMG/M metagenome (GOLD analysis project Ga0307507, IMG submission 207223) | Populus trichocarpa ectomycorrhiza microbial communities from riparian zone in the Pacific Northwest, United States - 7_EM | ecosystem: Host-associated > Plants > Roots > Unclassified | place... | reverse complement strand
TTAAATTCTCCTAGGATTAATTGGCGTTGTAGGTTAGGTTAAGGTATTAGGTTGCTCTTTAGGCTTAATATAGTGGCTAGTAAGGAATATCGTCTTACTATTATAGTGCGGAGGTTGCTTATAGACACGCTGCTTCTGGCAGCGCCTGCAGTATTATAGAGATGTAGAATTGGTCATAGGCTAGGTATTAGTGGTAAAAAAAAAGGGCGCAACGTAATGTTACAGGACGTAGGTAATGGCTACAGAGCGTATATATTTAAGGAGTCTACAAGACGTTGCGCAATTAATTATAAGAATTGAGGGCGTAGGAAGGTGATATACTACGTGTAGCTGACGTAAGCTGTACGCGAAGCGTACGCGAGGGCATGGGGTTCCGCTAGGGAGTCTCCTATGGAGGCTCCTACGGCGGCGTTCCGTGACAAGGGCTGACCCAAATAGAAGTTTAGGTAGCGATTCCAGTCCAACAATTTGCTCCTACAATTCAGTTGCTTAAAGGTAGGGTTTTACAACTATAAATCGGAAGGCTATAGGTCCACTAGACAGTTTAACAGTGCATATTTTACCCTTAATAGTAAGTAAGGTAAATGGCCCGTCCTAATGGCCGCTTTAGCTAGTATTTCCTTCTCTCTAAACCAAAACGGGCGAATTTAGTGGGAGATCATAAATCGCATTAGCATTGGGTCCGTTTCGTATATTCAGCGCATTAGCAATCTGTCGTTTAGCTTGTAGCTTCTATATCTCTACCATAGCCTTTTTAATTGCGGCAGCGCGTTGTATAACCATAGGGGATGGTGCATTAGATTTAACCATTTAGGGGTAGGCTCTAAAGACTAGAAGTATAGGAACTAGTCCTCCAGGGCCAGCTAAATCATTAATTACTTTAAATGCTATTTGGAGTCCTATCTCCTTATTAATTTTAGGGATTTCAGTTATAATAATCTGATAGGCTCGGCGTAATAGACTATAGTAGCGCTCTACTATTCTAATAGAGTTATGTGCTTTAACCGGTACTCCCTTTATACTAATTCCCATAATAGTGGCATATTGCTTAAATTCCTTACTAACGAAGTTCTTTCTGGCGTTATGGGTAATTAGGTCTAGTAGCCCTAGGTAGATATTAATCTAGCACATCCATAGAACGTCCTATATATATTTGGCGCTAATATCTCGTAGCTATCTACTGGCTTAGAATTGCGTTTCTTTATCAACAATGTATAGGAGGGGTAATCCGCTGATATACATAATATTAACAATAATATTGTAGTTAAAATTAACGTTATCTTATAGGGTAAAGCGGAATCTGCCTAGTAATTTGCTAAACTTCTAATAGTGGTAGCAGAACTTGGTTAGTTACTTAATAGCCATTCTATCCGTTTTATAGCCAGCATAGTAGAGTAGTTTTTGCAATTTTTTAACTAAGGGATGTCTAAATCAACGATATAGGCGCCGTAGCTCTATATCTGTCAAGTAGTAGGGGTTCGCGTTAAAGGATTCAGATAGATATAACTGTAGTAATAAGCTCTATAGGAGAAACGGGTAGCCAAACCGTTACATTACTAGTACTTTTTTGGTGTAAGTAATGACAACATTTCTAAGGTTATTATAGTAGATTTAGAGTCTATCTATATCCGCTAAGTAGAGCAAGAAGGGGGTATCTATATAGACAACATAAAACTATATCTTGCCTATAGGGGTGACAACATCCGCAGTTCTAATGGAGGTAGCAATTCTAATGCCGAACTACACGTTAACTTATCCTTTAGTTGAGGTATTAAGTCTTATAGATTAGTCCGCGTTCTGTAGTGCCTAGAATTATCCGTAACCGGCCATAGACTTCTTTAACGCACTGGTATCAATCATAATTCCCATAAATACTATAGAAGTATAGCGTAAAGCGGCGGTTATTGTGTTATAGTTAAACGGGTCGGTTTCCATAGTAGGTTCTATGGAGATTGTAGTAAGTAAGTAAGCGCAAGCCTTGTTAGCTAGTTCTACGCTTATAGAGGTTGCTTCGTCTATAGTGAGAGTCCCAAATAATATAAGGTAGTAGCTATTAGGGTCTTCTAATTCTTCCTTACTATTATTATTATTAGTGTTTTTATTAGTGTCTGTGTTTAGTACAAGAGCTTCAAAAGTCTTATTATACTTATTATTGTCATCTCCTTTATAGTAGATAGTGTATTATCTAAAGCGTTCTTTAAAGTTACCGTTACAGCCCTTATTATTGTTAAAATATCTTTTATACTTATCTCTAGAATGGTTCCGCTCCTCCTTTATATATTTCCATAAGCGGCAGCTCTCCTTTTGGTAAATATAGCACTTGGCCTTTGGGGATCTAACGGTGTTTTATCTATAGAAGCGGGTTCGGTTATAGTTATTATAAATATTACGGCGGTATATGCGATCCATAAAGTAGGTTCCTTAAAATAGTCTTATTAAGGCCTAGGAAGGGTGTTCCTTCTCCTATATAACTATAGAAGATTACAACTTGCTAATTAACTAGGAGAGGTCTTTAGAAGGGTTGGAAATAGTAATACAGTATACTAGTACTCCTTAGCAAGCGGTAACTAGCTTATTCGTAAGGAAGAGGTCTATACGAAACTCTAGGTATAATCTATGGCGATATTTTAAGAGCTTATTAAGGAGTAGTTGGAAACTCTAATAGATTTGCTTATTAGAGTTCTCGTTAATAATTCCTTAGAAGTCAGTAGCGTTCCATTCTATAAGGTTTCTCTAATAGTACTCTGGTCCTTTAAAAAAGTAACGCATATAGTTATATACCTTAGTAAATAATCTAGTTAAAAGGCTGCTATTATAATAGTGATCCTAAGTAAGTCCCTTTAGCATGGTTAAGAGTGCGGTTATATAGCCTTTAGAAGGTAGACTAGCTCTCTTATAGATATTATAGAAGATAGTTAACTTAAAGTTAAAGCTATTACTCACTCCATCGTACTTCTGATCGTCTATATAGATCTTGGCAATAGTGGCTGCCTCTTTGCTATATATAGGCAGGTGTATAGCAGGGTCGGTATTAGCAGTACTAGGGTAAAGATACTGGGCAGGAGGGGGACTAGGTGGGGTAGGAGCGGTTACTAAAAAGAGGGTAGAGGCAGTTACCGTAGGCAATAATTGCTAATTCTGCGTCTATAGAAGTTAAGTAAGGAGAGTAAGTAGTTAATCTTAGGTAGAGGTAGGTGCGGCTTGCTATTAGGTAGCGGTTAGTATAGTTTGCTAGGGTATAGATGCAATAGCTAGTTAGGGTGTTATAGGGGTAGGTATTTGCGTTCTAGGTGTTATAGCTATAGCTATAGGCTAGATTGCAGGCGTTAGAGGTAATAGAGGTAGTTAATGGCTTACAGGCGTTAGCACTGTATAGGAAGGTAGTGGGCTATAGGGGGGGGTTATAGGAGCTAAAGAGGCTATAACTAATAGGGGTATAGCTTGATTTAATATTAGAGCTGTTTATATTAAGTTAAGCCGTTCTTATAGCGCTACTGTAATTATAGGGCTGACTGCCTTAAGAGCTTCTATGATTTTCTTATCTGTCTATTTATAAGGTTCTTCCTCTTAAAGGAGGTTAAATAGTGCTTCTAAGATTAAATATCTGCTATTATGCTTTCCCATATATACTCCTCTCTTAAGTAGATAAGTGCGTAACTTTGCTCTTATATTAATTCGTATGCGTCTAAAATCTTTAGTAGTAAAGCCTTTAAATTCCTCCTTAAATACTATCTATAATATGTAGTCTATAAAGTTCTCCTATATGTGTACGTAGACCTTTATTGCTATATAGTCTCCTAGCTCATCTTTAGAAGCTATAGCAGCAGTGATTCCATTACTATACTTTAATATCTTCTTATACCACTCTATTATAGTTATAGGTTGAGTATCCATAAGGTTTAAGTGGAGGTTTAAAGGTAAGAAGGTTTAAGGTTTAAGATTTAAGGTTTAGGGTATTCTCTACAGCCTTAGGGCCTATAGAGTGTCCTTAGTCTGGGAGTTTAAGGGTTAAGGCTTAAATAGAGGTTAAGGTTAAGGTTAAGGTTAAGGGTTAAGGTCAAGGTTAAGGGTAAGGTCAAGGGTAAAGGTATAGTTAAGGTTGAGGTTTATATATACGTTCTCTACAGCCATTAGACCTATAAAGTGTTCTTAGCAAGGCTACTATTCTCTTAGCGATCTGCTGTATTAGCTATAAGGCCAATACACGCTCTTAAGCTTAAGTAGAAGTTGTAGTCTTCTCCTTTAATAAAACAGACAAGAACTAGGCGATTAGTAAACTATTTCCAGTACTACTCCTTAAGCGCTAGCTATTGCGTATTTCCTAATCTATACGTCTACTAATCAGTGTCGGTATATATGCTTTAATTAATAGGCATGAATATCACTGTATAATACGTATGCGTTGTTGATTGTTGGATGATTAATTATTTAGAAGTAAGGGGTTGCTCCAAGGTCAGGTTAACTAGCCTCGCTTCGCGGTCTCGTGACCACGTCACATGACTAACATTCCGACATTTACTATGAAATAAAAAATGGTAGGAATATTCTTGTGTGGCTCGCTTTGTGGGGTGGCTCGCTTCCTGGTCAGCTACGTTTATGAGCAGATCAGCGGATCTAGCTGAAATGACCCCGGGCTAGCCCCTACTACTCTCCCGTTTTCCTGACGAAGCTATTATTGGCGAGAGTACTATATAGTGGATCTAAACAGTATTTATAGTAGAAAATGCGGTTTTTTTCTTGTTTTTCTGGCTCTCTATTCTTTAGCTTACGTGCGTGGGCCCAAGTTTTGGTAGCCGTAGGCGTGCGTTTTCTACTCTTTTTTAACACGGTTTCAATTAAGTCTTAAGTAGTTAAAGGGGTAAGAGAAGATAAATCGACTTTAGAATCTATATTTTGTGTAGTGCCGGAAAAAGGTAGATTTTTAAAGTGGTTTTAAAATTTGTGTGGGTGCCAAGAAATATTAATAATAAATTCAATCGATATTGATCTTATTGATAAGCGATATCGATAATAAGCTTGACAATAAATTATTGACAACCACACAGGTTCTGTCTCTACGACATTATGAGCGTAACGAAAGCTCTGTATGTTGTAATATTTGCAATAATAACGCAAAATTAACGCAGAACACAATCATGATTTTGTTAATTCAGTGATATTGGTTGACTAGCTTCCTGGTGTCAATGATCGACTTTTATAGCTGTTTCCCACACGACCGCGCAGGTCCATCAAGTCTTGCAACTCAGTACAGTCGACATCAGCAGCTTGATGTCTCAACCGTCCACCCAGTAGGCCCAGGAATATGAATAGTACAAGGATTGGTGGTATAGCGAATGCGAGAGAAAAAAGATCACCATTGCCAACTCTGGTTGCTTTCACTGCTGCAGTGCTATTGATCGTATGTGTAACACTGGAATTCATGCGCGAAGTGACCATAGCTGCCACAAGACCTAGTACATCTTCAAGCGCATTCGCCGACTGCGCGAAGCCGTATGGTGGTGGTCGCGGGCTATGAGAGCCACTTGCTGCTTCCCATACAAGGTCCCACCAGCCATCTGCACCGGCCTGTTGAAGTAATGTCTGCCAGTTAGCGGAAGCGGCTGTCGCAATCACGTCGCGAATGATGGGTGGGCCGCTGCATAGCTGGCCTGTTGCATTTAAAAATCGCATGAAGCGAGTCTGTGAAGCGTCGTTGCTGCGTAGCTGGACCATCACTTCACGGTATTCGAAGATATTGCGTGCATCCACGGTGCAGGTAGCAATATATGTTGAGCCGGCAGCCGTATGTGGAGCATTTGCCAGATCATTCATGGATACGGCGAGCCAATGTGCATAGCCACCTTCAGCTCCGACAACAATGGTACCTTGGCCGATTTCGTGGTGAGCACACATCGTCTTGAGCATAACGCCCCCCCCAGCGTCGTTGTAGTGGTCCCACTCATCGGACGAGAATTCTCGGTAGGTCTTACATTGACCATCGTCGGCACTTATATTCAGCCATGGCTTCTTCCAAACAATTGTCCCGCCGCGATGACATGATATTGGATTGCGCACCATGACCCGGGAGCATTGTTGAGTTGAAATTATGTTGTCGCCATATGCGTCCAGCATTCGGTCAAGATCAGGGGCAAATTTAGTCTCTGGAGAGTACATGCTCCGCGGTACGCCTAATGCAGAACTGTGAACTGCGACTCCAGCGTCCATATAGGCGTATAGGCCGGCATCGTAAGAGTTGATGTTGCCAACGACCAATTGTGCGTCACGCGTTGGGCAGTCTCCTTGCTTAGTCTGAACCAAGAAGACTGTATTGTTGCCAATATTCCAGTAGTAAGGCCAGGTTGGATCATTTAAAGGGAGTTTGAATACACCTGTACAGTTTCCCACTGTATTCATTTGGGTGCTCGGGCCATCACGGATCTTTTGAGTGTAGGGAAATGTCCGAGTGGTTGGCGTCGGATTGAAACTTGCAACAAGGACCGTTGTTATGAGCGCAGCGACCCAGTAGCGAGCATGGATTGTGAAAGTCCGGAATTTCGAGAAGAAGCCGTCAACATTGACGACCGCTCTCCATTGTCTGTTCAGGTGCCCAATCGGTGAAGGAAAGCGCCAGTCTTCCAGCTTGCTATCGAGTCTCTTCGCGAGCAGTCCCTGGATTGCTGATGTTATGAATGCAGTGACGAAAGTTGCACCTAGTGTTACGCCAAGGACATAGCCAGAACGCTCACCGTTAGAGAGCAGTCCAGTCTTCTTTATGTAGATGGGGCAGACGATCACAAAAAGAATTAGAAAGATGACAAGTGCATTGATGAAAAGGGCGGTAAACCCAAGTAACAATTTTCGAGAGTTTCTTCCTTGGTCCATGATAAATTTCCCATCCCAGAATTGCTAAATACGTTGGCAAATCCTCCATCCATCAGACATCATATACAGGCTCTTACTACTGATCAACACCTTCGCCAAGGAGAGGCATGCGCTTTCAGGCTGGTGCCATTCGGATATGATGTTAAGACTCAGAAGCATCAGTGATGTGATATGACTCCACAGTGAGGCCATAGCATGAGAATGCAGGACTGTGAGCCAGTAAAAGCTAGTAATCAGTCACTTCCGATGTACGCATCGTAGAAAGGCTGGGCTAGGGATAGCGAATGCCAAGGCGCAGACAGAAGCAATTCTTCTGATTTCTGCTAATGAAGCCATTTCTAGAGCGTGCCTGTCTGAAAGTAGCAAGATTTTAATGAGTCGGCGGTGTGGGCGGCGGGGCTTGCCTGAACACTCCACTCGCGCTTCATCTCAGCAGTGTGCACTTCTAGATAAAGCATCATCTGTCTTGCATGCCGCGAGGTCATTCAGCCTGATCGGCTCCCCTCTTCATAGCGATCATACCACCAAGTCGCAACATGCATACTACGAAGTATCTTTAATTCTTCGGGCGCTCTCGGTTAAACGTGCAATAACTGTAAGAATGCACAGTGAGTAGAGAAGGCAACTTGTAGATTCTGGGTGCAACTATCTGGCTCTATATACATGAGCATTTGGGGGTCCCCACTCGGCATCCGCAGCATCAGCTGTAAATGCTTCATATAACTAGACTCATAGGGAAATGATAGAGAAAGCGTGTACGTAGTCATCGTCGATCTGTGGTGGCAGTGCTGCGCCACACCTAGGATATGCTCCCTATGATTAGCCAATAATGTGCAATCTCACAATAACTCAAATCCTAAGGTGTTCTTTTCGAGGTCATCATCCTCGGAATTCGCTGAGATAAATGGCACGATGACGCCGATATCAACTAAAACCTGCGCCATGCGGATCGCTCCGTGCCATCCACAGAGCTTACACTGTCCGTTATTCTGATGCTGAAGAAGTTCTGCATTGATCATTTTAACGTGAGTACTTCGCCTCGGAGGTTGTGCAATGCATTTGCATACCAAAACAGTCATTAGATCATCCAGTGTAGCTTCGTCACAGCATGAGCCTAGAGGCTAAAGAGCAGTTGGGGATCCTATGAGGCTGAAAGTTTCGCACATGGTCATGCAAACCAAGAACTGAATTCAGAGAATATGCACAGCATCGAACCATATCATGCGAGACGAGCAGATAGGACCACAAAAATCATACAGGTCATCTTTCTATGGATTCTTTCCTCGCCGTGTTCGCTTTACGGCCTTGAGAGCGCGCTGGGCGAGCGAGCCGGACACAGAATCTCTCACACCATGTCAGATCACACAAAAATATCACGCACTAGTTAAGCTGAACTGAGTTACCAGAATGCACAAAAGGAAGTATCCGTGCAAGTGCTTCGAGGGGATTCTATTTTATGCTGCGCTAATCCGCAAGTCTAAGGCAATTGACAGAAGTGAACATGTTCAAACTTGAATCGTTCCGGAAGTTCATTCTTGCTCTCGCTCTTTCTGGTCTACCCTTTATAGGCTCAGGGAACCCTGTGACCACACCGAACAAGAGAGATGCCGCGCCCCCGTCTACAGAAAATGTCGTAGAACTACAACGGCTCGCGGTCAAGCGTTCATTGATACCGCGTCAAACGGCCACGCTCTGGGAGAACAAATGGCAAACGGCATACCTGGGAAACATCACGATTGACCAGACCATCTTCCAGCTCATGGTGGACACCGGAAGCAGCCATACATGGGTTACAGTATCGAATCTCACTTGCACCCATACAGACAATTGCATCACAAAGCATCTTCCATTAGCTACAAATGAAAAATGGCGCTATCCCATGGATTCCAGGTACAATAAAGGGCGTGTCGTAGGTGGTTTGGTTCAAAGATCAGTCAGTGTTGCTGGAATCACAATTCCGAGCCAACTTGTTGGCGTAGCCTGGAACATCACTAACATGCCGCTTGATGGAAGTGTCCAGGGATTGCTTGGCCTTGGTTTGAAAGCTGGCACTTGGTATCCAGACGGCATGCCAAAGGAATATGAATACGATCCAGTCTTCCAGAACATCCTTGATAAGGGCTACAAATCATTCAGCATCGCGCTTCGAGGCGTTGAGAATCCTAGTGGTTCGGTTGACCCCGGCATACTCGCCTTTGGAGGAGTGCCTAAAAGCATAGTGGCAAACTCGCCATGGGCTCGCGCCTACCTCAGTACAAGCGATCCCCATTATCTCATCTCAATCGATAGCTATGTGCTTGTTGGCGGACCCTCAATCCAACTCACTCCTGCAGAGCGCACGGCTGTCATTGACAGTGGCACTACAATCAGCTTTCTCCCTGATAAAGTGGCAGTGGCGTTCTTCAACAGCATTCCGGGAACAGGAAAAGTAACGGATATTTGTCAGAAGAATGCGGATGGAACCTTGAATACCGGTCCGAATGAAAAGTGTATCGACAAGGACAGCGATTTGTGGAAGATTCCCTGCAGTGCAAGGGCTCAAGCGCCGCCTTTCTCGGTCGTTATCAACGGAGTTGAATTCAAACTGAGAGCAGATACACTCATTGTGCAAGTGGGGACCAATTATTGCGCCAGCGGGATTCAATCTTCAACCGGGGATTTTATCCTAGGTGAGAATTTCATGAAGAATGTGGTGGTTTACCATGATTATTCCAACCAGCAAGCTCCTATCATGGACATTGCAACTTATGATTACAAACCTTAGTCGAAGGTGATCACTGCTCAGGAAATGATTCCTCGAATTCAAAATATACATCTCAAACTGAAGTCTAATATAGCCTAATACAGTCTAATCTATGCCCATAATGTTATCAGTCGTAGTGTTGAGTGCAGTGTGATGAATGCAACCGTGGTCGTCAAGCATAACTACTCGCCAGTTGGGACTGTAGGCATTTTGCTACTGTCAGCCCCGCCTCGCCATTGGAAATTGGTGCTAGGTGGCACTAACTCATAACAATCCGATGTGGGAAGACAAGGCTCAAGGCTGTCTCGTCTAGGGTTGTTTTGGATAATGCGAATAAGCGAGCATAAAATATCCTTTATCCAATAGAAAATGCATAAAATAACATGCGGATAGTTGGCTCCCCAACTAAAATTTTGACCCGAGTTTGTAATTTAGAGCTTTATTATATAGACTTTAATTAATATATATAGAGATGAGGTTTTCCAGGGGGAGACCCCCTGGGACCCCCCTATATAGAGCTTTTGCTTAATTTAGAAGTAGTAGTAAGACTAAGGCGCCTTAGTCACCGCTAGGTAAGGATCTACTGCAGTAACTAAGGCGCCCTACTTAAAATAGACTTAAAGGTTATATTAGTCACGAATCTAGTATATATTTAAACTGTAGAGCTTTAATATAGAGCTCTCTAGGATCTAATATAGTAGATTATAATTCCAATTTAAAGCTTTATATACTAAATATTTTTAATGCCTAATAACTAAATCGCCGTATAGCTAGAATTAAAGTCTACTACCCTAACTTAATTAAATACATGTATAAGAAGAGACATAACGGCATACTAAGACCCCTCCTCCTAACGGGCAGAGGCGGTATGGCTATAGTAGCAACGCCTAACATAATTAATTAACTACATTATTACCTACCAGTTCGGATGTATAACAACATAATTGTTAGGTGAAACCTGAGTAGATAGTTATATAGCCGCAAGGTATAGGCGACCCTGGGGCGACTTAGGGGTGACTCGCCTATGAGGTACGTGCAGGGCACGTACCTAGGGAAAACCCTTTCTACCTCACACACAGACTCCTCCTTTTCCCTTAAGGAGGAGTCTGTATATACAATATATCCTATTATTCCATTATTAAGCTCCCTATCTACATTCTTACCTTACATTTAAATCCTTACTAATCCCCTTGGGAGAATAGCCGGTTTAATTTTTCTATAATACCTTTAAAAAGAAAACCAACGCCTGCACCTAATGGTAATATGCTAATAATATAACCGCTAAACACCTTAGGATCTAGTATAGACAAAACCGCTAGAAATACACTAGTAGAATCTAAGCCACCTTCTAAACCTTAAAATGATTAGCCACCTGCAAACGCTAGAGACTAGTTTAACTTATATACCTGGGCTTAATAAAAGCTTAGTAAAATTACTAGTGTCCCACTAAATACTACTAATACAAAGGAGCTAGATAAGCTGGCTAAGAAAATAGCTAACTTATAAAGCATTATTAATTTAATAAAGCCCTCCCGTTACCTCTCTAGTAAAGAGCATAAGTTATATGGTAAACGTATACACTAAACAAATCTCAATACCCTGGTTAAGAAGTTACCACCCAATATTAGCGGTACTACTTAATAGCATTTTAATTGCTGGATTGCCGCAGTTAAGAACCAATTTAAGGTTAATAATGCTAACTATAACTATAAGCGACGCACATGCTGGGCCATTAAAGGTCTTATAAAAGAGAAGACAATTGCCCAACTAGTTTATTACTGGCTAGGTACTAAAGATAAAGGTCCTTTACTATAGGATAAGTTTAAGACTATAGTCCAAGACTAGATTAAGAACCATATAGTAAGACGCTTTAATAACGCTACTATATACTATACAGCTGTTATGAAAGAGAACTAAAGGTTTAACGTCTTCCTAGCCCGTATATATAGCTTAGAGGACCTCTTCTTATATACCCCTTTTGTTAATCCTAAGCAATAGGTAGACTTTTGGTTCTTATATCTCCCAGCCTACCTATAAGTAGAGCTCTTCCGCCAGAACTTTGCCCAACGGGTAAGAACTATTAAGGACCTCTTTAATAAAATCCGCTATATAGAGCAATTGCTTAATACTATAAAGCTTGCGGAAGACCGCGTAAGTAGTAGTGGTAAATTATTGCGTATAAAGCGCGGTCACAGTATAGGCTCTATAGAGTTAGGTTTAGGGAATAGAACCTAAAAAGGGCGACACTTTAAGTAAATGTCTAGGGAGAACACCTAAAAGCTAGAGGGCTTAGGGGACCCCCTAGACGCTAGTGCTACGCACGCAAGTTAAAAGAGACCTATAGGTAACTACTATAAAGAATACTAGAAGCAAGCTAGTAAAGATAAGTTAGGACAGCTTTTGGAAAACCTAAAGCCCTAGTAGCGTATCTCTCTTAACTATAACTAGGGCCTAACACAGAGGGAGAGAAGAAATGCATTGTGGTACATATTGCGATGGATATACCCTAGGGTGAAGTCTGCCTACATTACTTATATAACAATAGGTACTAAATTAACCTTATTAACTAAGACGTCGTCTATAGGTTTAACCTACCTATAAGCTATATGCTATGTTTATATAAACCTATTACACATTTCCTTAATAGCAACTAGATAATAATCTGGGATGCTTATAATCTAATGGTTACCACTAGCAACTCCTAGGGTACCCCCTGCACTATTAGCCCCCAGACCTTTTAGGGTGGCTTATTTAATGGTTATAATATAGTTCTTAGATGGGATTGGCTTGCAGAAGTAGATTTATTAATTAGCTTTTAATCTAGATAATTTGTCTAGGGTACTTTGGACCCTAAACGCCTTTAGATAGTTACCCTTAATGCGCTTTTAGCAGACATTAAGGCTGGTAAAATAGTCTATTTGCTATAGCCAGAAGATTCCCTTTTTACCCTAGTCACGAATATAATAGAGGACCTGTTATCACTAGTAGTAAGTACCCATATAGACCCTCTAGACATAGAGATACTAGTTATAAATACAATAGAGGACCTGTTATTACTAGCAGTAAGTACCTATAAAGACCCTCTAGTGCTAGTATAGATTATCTTAATTTAGGGGGGAGGTGATTGAAACCCTAAAACTATTAAGTATACTGCAGTAGAGCTATATGCACTCTTAATGCGAGTATACCTATGAAACGCATGTTGGCTGTACCCTTCTCTTTACTGGCTCCCAGAAGCATACTACTATATAATGGTTGCCTTAACCTCCGTGGACCCTAGCCTACTAGATGTATATAAAGAGGAGATTAATGTCTTCTCTAATAAGCTAGTAAGTATACTACCTTAGAACTCTAAGTATAACTATGCAATTAACTTAGAAGAAGGTAAGATACTACCGCAGATACCCATCTACAACCTCTTATAGAAAGAGTTGTAGATCTTATAGGAGTACCTAGAGAGTGCTCTTAAGAAGGGCTGGATTAGGCCTAGTAAGTTACCTGCTAGAGCGCCCATCCTCTTTGTACCAAAAGCAGAAGGTATAATATGGCTATGTGTTAACTATAGATGCCTAAATAAGATCACAATCAAAAACCAGTACCCCCCACCGCTGGTTGGCAAACTCTTTAATAGGCTTAGCTATGCGAAGATATTCACAAAGCTAGATCTTTATAATGCGTACTATAGGATTTATATTAAAAAGGGAGATAAATAGAAGACCGTATTTAAGACATACTATGGTCACTTTAAGTACCTAGTAATGCCCTTCGGTCTTACTAATGCCCCTATAACTTTCTAGAGCTATATTTAAAAAGCTCTAGGGACCCTAGTGGATACTATCTATATAGTTTACCTAGATAATATTCTTATTTACTTAAATAATAAGGACAAGCACGTTAAGCACGTTAAGTAGGTACTGCGACAGCTCTGTGCTTAGGGCCTATACGCCAAACTATTAAAATGTATCTTTTATATTAAGAACGTTAAGTTCTTAGGCTTTATTATTGTTGGTATTATAAGGTGATATCACGTATCTACAAGTTGTAGGTAGTATAATAATTGTTGTTATATATCTCCCTCCTGCTTAAGGAAGGGTAAGGAGCTTAAGGCTCCTCGCCACGCTAGTGCCGCGGCGACACGTGACGGCAACTTGCCTGTATTCCCAACACTGGCAACTCTTCTTTTGCGGTTGCCATCTACATACATATACCGCTTAACTAGCGTAATAAATATCAATCCTCCTTACTTACTATTGCTATTGTAATATAAGTCTCGCTGTCCCAAAATTTGCCTCTTAGCACGTAGTGCTTTCTTACTTAGGAGTTATAGGTAGACATCTTGTTAGGAGGGCCGCCAAGGCGCTAGTAGTAAGCGAGCTAATAGCGATTTTCTATCCCAGGGATGGAAAATCCTAATTAGCTGGTTTAAGTTAGGGTCTGCAAAATATTATGCTTCTACTCCCTTTTAACTTAACCTTTAACTTATATACATAGAGTGTTTATGTTAACAAACGTTTCTAGAGCCTTATTTGGGTTTGCCTTTGTTATTGCGTCTACTGGGTTATCTTAACCGTTAATCTATTAAATCTTAAAGAGTTTTTGCCGTTTATAGGATTAATAAAGTGCCATAATATTAATTATAAGGCGCTTTTTCTTTATAGTACCAAGCTTAACCAAGCACTTATAAAGGGAGTATGAATCGGTGCATACAATTATAGGGATAATAGGAAGTTTAAGTTAATCTATAATTATCTTTAGGGTAGTTCTAATTGCAATTACTATATTAACTCCGCTAACCATTCCGTATATCTCTAACGCTAGAACGCTTTAAGTAACGCACTTACTCTTAGTTAAGCTCCAATAGATAAGATTGCTATAAATTATAAAGTCATTCTCTCCAGTAAATTTATTTATAATAATAATCTTATATTTTAACTAGGAGCTAAAATCTTTATTATTTATAAACGATCTATTAACAAATACAAAAAGCTTAGTGGTAGGAAGATTAATAGGCATATAGAGTAGTCCCTAATTAAGATGGTTCATTTACTAGAAAAGATGTTTATTTAGGGCAAGAATGTTGTCCTTAGTTAGTTCCTGGTATTAGGCAGTAATAGAGAGATTAAATAAAGCCTTGGGTTAATAGATAGAAGCAATATAAGCTCTATAAGCACATTACTCCATATATCCTTGCTTTAGAGAATTAGCGTTAATAACGTTAATCTTCTTACCTTAACCCTTCTAGCGTAAAGTAATAGAATCCCTGTTTAGGGAGAGGGTGCATTTATTAAAGAGTAATAGTATTATTAAATTAAGCTTTTCCTTTGGCTTTGCTATAAGATTTACCTTTACTAGCTTATCTTCTTTAAGAGCTAAAAATTGGTCGTCTCCTAAGATAATTATATTATTAGTTTATATGCTAATGATTCCAAATAGAGTTCCTATAGTTATAATTAGGAAGCATAGGTTAAATATAGAAGTAGTTATTAAAAGCTTCTCTTTATGGTGCTTACTATAGGTAGCCCACTAATAGGTTCCTGCCTCTACAATTCTATATAATGGCTTAAGCATAACTATAATCGTATCTTCGGGATATTGGTGACGAATTTGCTCTAGATAGTATACTAATATTAAGCGCTAAAGGTATGTTTCTAATTGGGTATAGGCCTAAGTAATATCTTATAAATAAACCGCTATTCTATTCTTTATTAAGGAGGGAGCTAGTGCAATAATAACTTACTAACTAGCT
>Ga0307507_10007727_pt1 | contig 15351 bp, 20 predicted proteins | sample 7_EM_MG_FD_207223 | JGI IMG/M metagenome (GOLD analysis project Ga0307507, IMG submission 207223) | Populus trichocarpa ectomycorrhiza microbial communities from riparian zone in the Pacific Northwest, United States - 7_EM | ecosystem: Host-associated > Plants > Roots > Unclassified | place... | reverse complement strand
ACTTGCAGCATGGAACGGTCATAGCTTTCGCCGGGGAGCTGCAACCTGGGCGGCTGAAGTTGGAATACCCGAGGCCCAAATCCAGACCCTTGGACGCTGGAGATCAGATGCATATAAGGCCTACATCGAATATTCACAAGAAGAACGGATATGCCTATCAGAACGCTTCCAGCAAGTACAATCAGGACGAGATCGATAAGATGAGCTTGCCTGCCTTTAGATATGGGGAGTCGTTGGCCACCGGACGGCAGGCGATCATCTGGTTCAGGGAACTACCTGCCTCAACTTGGGAGATATCGGTGGCAACGATCTCAAGTGACAGGGGCAGCGACATTCCCCCAACGCCTCCGCCAGTGGAATCAGAATGAAGTGTGTTTGGAAGGATGGAATTGCTTGGATGGTTTCTGGTTTCCTTACTTCTATGTATTCTCTTATCTTCTACTTCTCTCATATTAACTGCAATCTCAATGTAATGGGCTGGCTTTTGAGAATTGGTATATTATATTGCGGCTATAGAAGTCTTCAAATTTTGTCTGGGAAGGGAGACTGTGAGACGAGTATCATAATAATAATATGGGGGCAAAATATTTCGCTGAATAATTAGTCAAGAAAATTCCTGATGAGGTGCGGGATACTATGATTTTAGGGCTAGCGTTGTTGTTTCGGCATTAGACTTGGGGCTCTTAAGATTACCCTGTTTGAGGTTCGTTGCATCTTTCTCTTGCCACTTTGCTTCTTATCCGGCATTTCCCTGACACCCTTGTCGATTTACACATCCACTCTTTGGCCAACGCAAACATTCCCTTCTCCTGTGTGAGTAAACATTTCTTCCATCTCAACTAGAACCCAATATTAACCGACCAAGATAGTCAAACATGCAACCTGCTAATCGTGCTGGCGGGCGCGATACCTTTATCTATGATTCCAACCACCGGGATACTTTGCTCGGAGGCCTTTGGGTTGCGGAAGGCACTACTAATGCCAATCTCTACTGTATGGTCGACATCATCTGCATTTTTACCGATACCTTCTATCTACACGACAATAATGACCAGCTAGTTGAAAGGGATGAGAAGCCTCTTCAACCCGGGAATTACTTCATCGTCAGTAATGGTAAGTCTCTTCTCCGCTTTCTTCATTGGCCATCAAAGAACATGATAAGACAATGTCGCCGGCAGGATAATGTCGGATCTCTAGCAAATTAAGTGTATTAGTAAGTAATCAGGATTTGCACCAGGTGGCTGCAACCGGATTTGCCATGTGCGACATTATCCTGTCGGCGACATTATCCTGTCGGCGACATTGTCCTATCAGGGTCTTTACTCACTCCAAACAGGTTCCATCACACTCACCGAAGAGGCTCCGTTACTTCGTGGCCTTTCGTTGGAGTCCGGAACCCGCATCGTATCGTTTCGTGATGCCGTACGTGAGCGCGATCGTCGATGCGTTATAACCGGCAGGCGTGTACTCGAACCTGGCCTTGGAAGATGGATCTGCTTCGAAGTCGCTCATATCTTCCCTTTGGCATATGAGGATCACTGGAATAAGTCTAACTACAACCGTTGGATCACCGTTCCACCGACCAATGAATCGGACGGATCCATCCACTCTGTCCAGAATGGGATGTTGCTCAGTAGAGACATGCATGCATTGTTTGATGGCTACGAAGTGTCAATCAACCCGGATGTATGAGCAACTTGATCCTCAACTTTTATTTGCTAATATTTTCATAGGACAATTACAAAATTGTATGTTTCGCTCTTGACACCACCTGGTATAACATCGCCGGTAGTCACCTTGACCAGGCCTTCCTCAACAATCCACTTCGACCGGCCGATCAGCTTTTGCGTTGGCATTTTCGCCAAGCGGTGCTTGTCAATGTGAAGGGCCTAGGAGAGCCTTGTGTGGAGATGGATTTCCCGCCTGGTTCGGACATCATGACCGAGATCATGGACGGCCCAAATGCTCAGAAGAGAATGGAGTATGAGCTTTTTAGTCGTTTTAATGCAACAGGGCCTCGCGCTTGATTGAATGTCAGGCCACCAAGTGATCTGCCTCTAGCGCACAACAATCGAGTGTCTCTCTTTTAATATTTGTGTTGAATATGTTGTTCACACCGGTATTTTCGGCTATGTTTCTTTCCTATATCATTCCTTGGTATTGGGTTGCATTCCTTGTAGCGGCGAGACAGCTTTGGGTGCGTCTTGGATATATCAGGATTATAAATAGTATTCTCACGTTCTACTATACAAGTTATTCTCTTAATGGTTTGTAAATTAGGATGAATTAACGGATTGCTAAGCGAGAATGACTACTCGAGTTGAAACCCATGCGCTTTACCCAATTGGCAACGGGTTCTCTCAACCCTTCATTAATGAGTGACAAACGAAACTAGTGCTAATGATAAACAAGACAGGAAAGGTATATAGAAAATGCGGTTTCCAAGTCCCACGGGGTGATCACCGGTGACTTTCGACATACTCGAGTAACTAACTCAATACTACTAAAACCGTCATTATGAGAGGATAAGCGCTGTGATGTAGGCTGGTGAGTGGTGTACCAGACATTAGCCTCCATTGATTTTGTTAATTTTTTTATCAATATCCTTGTTCCCATTTCAGATACTGTGTCGAGTTGGGGTACGATACATGCGCTGGCTACCGTGCTCACGGTCGCGGAATGCCTCACACCCATGGATACAATAATAGTATCCTTGTGGATATGCTATTTACCAGAATAATCGGCCCGCACTCTTGCCCAGTGCTCTGTCTCTCCCAATGTTCTTTCCTCCCGCCCCATTGGGCGGCCGAACGGCGATCGGTTAGCCAATGCTCATGGGTACAATAACCTTAGTCCTCCAAGCTAAAATTCGCTTCGCATATATCTCTAATCATTTAGCCGAGGTGCTTTTTTGCTTGCGACTATCAAGGGTTCTTATCATTTTTGTTGTCCAGTCTTTTGTGTTTCCGGATTTCATAGCATGGCAGTCTCGGTTGCATTCCAAACCCACAGTTTAGGCGGAGTAGTCGTGGCATTAGAACCCTCCGTGTTCGACAGGATCTGGTATTCGAAGGAACAAAGACTAATCCTTCACTCTATTTCCTGGAATAAGCGCATTTTGAAGTCTCTTTTTTCTTTCGTGCTCTGCGGCTGAAAACAATCAACTTTCCCGAAAGGAATTTTTTTGATTGAGTCTTTTGAAAAGGGGTTTCGTTCTTTTATTATTTGCGGCACGGGGGTTCTGTTTGGGTGGGGTATTGCAAGGCTAGTCTCCGGATTGACCACTTAAGGTTAGGGCCTGTTTGGAGGCAAAGGTTGCAAAAGTTCCGTTCCCTTCCCCTATACAAATCGTCCATTTCCTTCCGTTTCAAAATGGAGGGAAGGCTATTTTCAAAGCAGGAACGGTCGCCTAACAGAACGGTCCCATTTGTGCCAAAAAGGCCCTTAGAGTATTCTAATCAGTATCAAACAAGGGAACAGTGTAGCCAACGTTGCAACACAGATATCGTGGCCCCACCTTAGATCATATCCTTATGACAACCAAGGGCGACCAATACGTGGCCAAAGTTTCTACTTTTTCGAGGGAAAAAATTCCCTCTAGCACCATTTCCAGTTTAACCAAATAATGCAGTAAGAAAAAGGGAAAAGGTATTGCGAACTAATTAGCGAAGAAAATTCCTAATGAGGTGTGGGATACTATGACTTTAGGACTAGCGGTGTTGGTTCGACATGGTTCTAAGGATTACCCGGTTCGTGCTTTCGTCCATGGTCACATCTTTCTGTTGCCACTTTGCTTCTTATCCGGTATTTCCCAGACCCTTGTCAATTCACCCATCCACTCTGGGACCAAGGCAAATATTCCCTTCTTCTGTCTCCGTAAACATTGCTTCCATTCCCAACAAGAACCAAATATTAATCGACCAAGATATTCAAACATGCCACCTAATAATCGTGCACATGAGCGCGATGTCTTCATCTATGATTCTAACTACCGGGATACTTTGCTCGGAGGCCTCTGGATTGCCGAAGGTACCACCAACGCCAATCTCTACTGTATGGTGGACATCATCTGCATTTTTACCGACACATTCGATATACGCGATAATAACCAGCAGCTGGTTGAAAAGGATGAGAAACCCCTTCAACTGGGGAATTACTTCATCGTCAGTAATGGTATGTCTCTTCTCCGCTTTCTTCGTTTCCTATAAAAGAGCATGATAAAACAATGTCCTCGACAGGGTAATGTCGCATCTCTAGCAAATTAAGCGTATTAGTAAGTAATCAGGATTTGCGCCAAGTGGCTGCAACCGGATTTGCCATGCGCGACATTATCCTGTCGACGGCATTGTCCTATCATGGTCTTTACTCACTCCAAACAGGTTCCATCACACTCACCGAAGAGGCTCCGCTACTTCGTGCCCTTTCGTTGCACTCCGGAACTCGCATCGCATCGTTTCGTGATGCCGTACGTGAGCGCGATCGTCGATGTGTTATTACTGGTATGCGTGTACGCCGACCTGACCTTGGGAGATGGGGCATGTTCGAAGTCGCTCATATCTTCCCTTTGGCATATGAGGATCACTGGAATAAGTCTAACTACAGCCGTTGGATCACCGTTCCACCGACCAATGAATCAGACGGAACCATCCACTCTGTTCAGAATGGGATATTGCTCACTGCAAACATGCATGCCCTTTTTGATGCCTATATTGTATCAATCAATCCGGACGTATGAGCAACTAGATTCTCAACGTTTCATTGCTAATATTTGCATAGGATAATTACAAAATTGTAGGTTTCAGACCCGAGTCCACCTATGAAAACATCGCCGGTCGTCACCTTGACCAGACCCTCCTCAGCGATCCACTTCGACCGACCGATCAGCTTTTACGTTGGCATTTTCGCCAAGCGGTGCTTGTCAATGTGAAGGGCCTTGGAGAGCCTCATTTGGAACATGATTTCCCGCCTGGTTCGGATATCATGACTGAGATCATGAACGGCCCAAAAGCTGAGGAGAGAATGGAGTATGAGCTTTTTAGTCGTCTTAATGCGATAGGGTCTCGCGCTTGATGAAAACTCAGGCCACCAAGTGATATGTATCTAGCGCACAACAATCAAATGTCTCTCTTTTAATATTTGTGTTAAATATGTTGTTCACGCCGGCCTTGTCGGCTATGTTTCTTTCCTATGTCATTCCTTTATATTAGGTTCCATTCCTTGTAGCGGCGAGACAGTTTTGATTGGGTCTTGGTTATTCGGCTGCTATTTTTTATAAGTCGGATATCTTTATAATATTATATTTGAGCCTTTGGGGGATATACGGGCGTAGAAGTGACATGTTTTATGTGCTAAAAACGGGAAATAAGTTTCTTCTTGATGAATGGTGGTGAGAGGTTACAGACCTCTGTATATGGTCGGCTATTATACGCGGCATTCCGGCTTATACTATATTATTGGAGGATTTCTTGGTTGAGCTGATAAAAAAAGGAGTATAATGCTGTTTTTCTCACACATGTGTGAGCTGGTCTCAAGAAGCAGTGCACGGGAGGTTTGTGTCGAGGGGTTTGCTAAGTTTGAACTTTTTTATTAAACTACGATGCCACACCGATGACACAAGATTGAAACGAGAAATGCGGAAGATAAGCTTTCATTGTGTCCCTCCTACATGCAACGGCTGTACTATACACTAAATAACGCTTTCCATCTGGCCCGAAATTCAAGCCTGGGCTTCCCGCTTGGTTTATTCCTTTCTTAGATCCTATGCTGTCTCCAAGGGAACATTTTACCACAGTAGGCTCGTGTCGGGTGGTATTTCTGGGGCTGGTATGGGATGTAGGTAGCCTAGGTGCACAGATGGCGTATTTTAAGTACGGATATAGATGCCATACTGAGCTAACCCACGGAACTCTGGGTCTGTGTATTTGTTTTGGGGGGAATAGTGGGTTGTTGTTTCAAGTAAATACCTAGTTTGGATGGTGATTTTGAACGCATTCCTCCGGATCTAATGATCTAGTTGATGGGTATATTTTGATACTCAGGCAGAGACTATGTTCGTACCCGCTCTCTCAAGACAACCGGTCAAGCGAGAGACCACCTTACCCGACGGTAAGAATGAGAACAATTCAAAAGGAAGCTAGAATGTTGGAGTAACGTCTCTAATTAGACCTATTAGGGCCTGTTCGGATGCGACGGTTCCATTCCGTTTCCCCATACAAACGACCGTTTCCTTCCGTTTTGAAAATTTGCAAACGGAACGAACCCTCTGTTGGAAATGGGCTAGACTGCTCACCATTATCGTTACAGCTACTGCAGCGTCCCTGGCTATTGACCGAATACATATATTCCCATTCGCGCTGCACACGAAACACAACCTCTAGCACCTCCAACACACTATCGCTCTCGCACCGTTTCACTACTACTAGTTCATACGCAGGCCGAACACCTACCACGACATCTCTAGTGTGGCAACGTCAAACAAGGTCGGACACACGACGGAACACGAACATCCATGATTACCGAATACCGACTTCATCCGAGGCCATGATCTTTACCGTTGGGAGGGAACTCAACCGAAGACCTCGGAGATTCGGTTCCTACCACCACTGTGATTGCGAGCGCAGGGATGAAAGGCAGCGATAGAGAAGAATCTCATGTGAGGTTGAGCATGTGTAGGACGCATGCTTGGGTGGATAGGATTCCGCATGGAAGGATATAAGGCAGTTGGATCTTCTCTTGTTCATTTCGTCATCTGCTCACTTGTCCTTCGTCTCTTTGGGTTTTTTCCTCACGTTGTTGATTGTTGTCCGCTCTTTGGTTATTCGGTTTTCTTTACTTTTGATAAGTCTTCTATTACGCTCTTTATATTTCTACCACTATACAAAATTGATCGAATCCATACTGGACCAGAACTCTCGCTCCATTCCGCTGTGCAGTAACCTTTTTGTTGTAAAACCCTCTTTTTACTATGGAAACGGTCGCCAAACGGAAAAGAACCATTCCAACCGAACAGGCCCTCATCAGTTGTTGCCTTGTAGAAATGGTTGACCATTCGTGACAACCATTTCTCCAAGTCAAACCATTTCACAAGGCCGAACGGTTGCCACTTCTTCCATTTTTGCCGAACAAGTCCTTATTTTTTTTGTTCCATTTTATACGAGCTACCTGAGTCTCTGTTTGCTACGGCACTATATCTAGATAATACCTGCCAGAAAATAAAATCAATATTTCTATATTTCATTGGCGATAAAAAATTGCCATATGGAGGCGGCCGGGGGGCTACCATTTCTTGAGTGCCGAACAAGGCCTGGATTAGGGAATCATTGTTGTAGGGTTATCTGCTCAATCTAAAGGCGAAATTCTGGATGTATTATACTGGTGTGCGCTGTTCTCGACTGCCGGTATTCCTGTATTAAATTTTTGAGGCATATGTAGCCTACAATAGTATCCGTGTGGATATACCATTTGCCTGCCCTCTTACCCCATGCTGTTTCTCTCCCAACGTTCTTTCCTCTCTCCCTTTAGACGGCCGAACTGGGATAGCCCAGTGCTCATAGGTACATAACTTTAGTCCTCCCAGTGAAAATTTGCTTTGCATTTATCTCCGATTATTTAGCCGAGGCGTTTTTTTTTTCTGTGCTCCTATCCGGGGTTGTTGTCACCTTTGTTATCCAGTCTTCTGTGTTTCCGGATATCGTTTCATTGTCCGGTACAACGGTAGGAACCATCGACCGGAACAGACAAGGATATGTTTGGCTGGTCAACATCAAGGAACTGTTCCATAACTTCTTGCGAGACCTTGCAATGGATGTTGCTTACTAAGCCTGAAGGTTAGGAGGAGCTATCGTAGCATTACCGTAAAATACTAAAAATAAAATCTGTAAATATGCTCTAATAACGAATTAGGAAAGCTTTAGGTGTAATCTTGGTGGATAGGTTTTAAGCACCATACTTTGTTGCAACGCTGGCTACCGTGCTGACTACGACGTTAGGGCTAACGTTGTTGGTTCGGTGGCTTTGTCCATCTGTTGCCACTTTGCTTCTTATCCGGCATTTCCCTGACACCCTGGTCTATTCACGCATTCAGTCTGTGACCAACGCAAACATTCCCTTCTTCTGTGTAGGTAAACATTCCTTCCATTCCCAACAGGAACCAAATATTAACCGACCGAGATAGTCAAACATGCCCCATTATAATCGTGCACATAGGCGCGATGTCTTCATCTATGATTCCAACCACCGGGATACTTTGCTCGGAGGCCTCTGGATTGGGGAAGGCGTCACCAATGACAATCTCTATTGTATGGTGGACATCATCTGCATTTTTACCGATACCTTCGATATACGCGATAATAACGAGCTGCTGGTTGAAAGGGATGAGAAACCTCTTCAACCGGGGAATTACTTCATCGTCAGTAATGGTAAGTCTCTTCTCCGCTTTCTTCGCTAGCCATTAAAAGGCATGATAAGACAATGTCGCCGACAGGATAATGTCGCATCTTTAGCAAATTAAGCGTATTAGTAAGTGAACAGGATTTGCGCCCGGTGGCTATAACCGGACTTGCCATGTGCGGCATTATCCTGTAGGCGACATTGTCCTATCATGGTCTTTACTCACTCCAAACAGGTTCCATCACACTCACCGAAGAGGTTCCGTTACTTCGTGCTCTTTCGTTGCACTCTGGATCTCGCATCGTATCGTTTCGTGATGCTGTACGTGAGCGTGATCGTCGATGCGTTATAAGTGGGATGCGTGTTTTCCGACCTGACCTTGGGAACTGGACCTGCTTCGAAGTCGCTCATATCTTCCCTTTGGCATATGAGGATCACTGGAATAAGTCTAACTACAGCCGTTGGATCACCGTTCCACCGGCCAATGAATCAGACGGAACCATCCACTCTGTTCAGAATGGGATATTGCTCACTGCAAACATGCATGCCCTTTTTGATGCCTATATTGTATCAATCAATCCGGACGTATGAGCAACTAGATCCTCAGATTTTCATTGCTAATATTTACATAGGATAATTACAAAATTGTAGGGTTCAGACCCGAGTCCACCTATGAAAACATCGCCGGTCGTCACCTTGACCAGACCCTCCTCAACGATCCACTTCGACCGACCGATCAGCTTTTACGTTGGCATTTTCGCCAAGCGGTGCTGGTCAATGTGAAGGGCCTTGGGGAGCCTAATTTGGAGCATGATTTCCCACCTGGTTCGGACATCATGACCGAGATCATGGACGGCCCAAAAGCTGCGGAGAGAATGGAGTATGAACTTTTTAGTCGTTTTAACGCAACGGGGTCTCGCGCTTAATGGAAAGTCAGACCAGCAAGTGATGTGTATCTAGTGCACAGCAACCAAGTGCCTCTCTGCTAATATTTGTGTTGAATACTCGAATGTTGTGCACAACGGCCTTGTCGGCTCTGTTTCTTTCCATGTCATTCCTTTGTATTGGGTTGCATTCCTTGTTGCGGTGGGAGAACTTTGGTTGGGTCTTGGCTATTCGGCGGCTATTTCCTATTTGCTTGGCATCTTTGTACTCTTGAAGCTTGGAGGCGTATACAGTTCTGGATCTTATGATGGGTTAGGGGCTGAAAATCAGAGGCAGGTTTCTTCTCATGGAGGGTGAGGTCACTCATGTTGCTATCTTGATTGGCCTTACTCGGGAAATCGCCGGTGCAAAAACTACCGAAAGAGAGAACAAATCTAGGTAGGGGGATCAAGAAAATGAGATGAAAAAAGTAAAAACGTAAAATATGTTATACAAACACTGCAAACCGCCCACAACCCCACAGCCACCGACAGCCCCAGCAGTGGGCGGAACATATCCTCCATTCCGAAATCGTATCCCCACGTTGATTCAACATATCCGGGATGCTCGCCTCCCAACACCCATTGCCTATTATATAGTCAATGCCCACAATACCCATTCCAACCCATTGCGAGCTGATATAAAAGATACCCGGCCTTTCTATATAGATAGGCAGGAGTGGAGTGCGGGGTGGAGTCAATAGAAGCCCGAGGGGGTCTGAGTAGCGGAGTTAAATAACGCGGAAAGGAATGGAAAGAACAAAACAGTAAAGCAAACCAAAGGAACTATTTTCGATAAAGCGGGAACCGGGAAAAGAACCACAAAGACAAACGAAAATTAAGGTTGATAGGAAGCACAGGCAGGTCAACTACTGTTCCGAAAACAGTTTAGTAAAAGGAGGAGAAAAATCTATGTTCGCCAACCTTCAAAGGGATCATTTTTTTTTCATACCTCAAACTTCTTCTCCATAGCATCCTTCCCGCTAAGCATCCCAGAGGACATGGAAAGATTGGCAAACTCGGTCTTCGTCCTCTGAAGTTCAACAATCTTCATCTCGACGGAATCACGCATAATATATCAAGTCTTGGAGGCAGGCCGAGTCTGTCCGAGACAGTGTATGGGGACGATTTCCTGGGATTCCGCAGCAGGGTTGGGTTGGGGCTTCGTGATGTGGGCCTTGCAGGCTGCAGTCAGGTTCAATCTGTACAATAGTCCTTGTTAGAAATTGGGCGGGATGATGATGATGGTAAGAGTTAGATATACCCGAGACCTCCGGTCATGATAGATATTAGGATGATCGAAATTTCTACAGATTTTTCAGAGTCCTCCATCACGCGATTTCTCTGGGTGTCGGTCATTGTGCAGTCCAGGTGGACGAAGGTGATGTCGTTATCCTTGAACGCGATTTTAATATCCATATAGGCGGTCTAGCATGAAAAAACAACGCCGTGCGACAATTAGCTATAATCCATTATGTAATTTTAGATAAGGAAGGAAGGAAGAGTGTAGACGAACCTCTCGATAGGATTACAAACCGTGCTCGCCTTCTAATTCTCGAGAGGAGATGAAATAAGGGCTTTAGCCTTCGTGCTCGGCACACTGTATGATACCTCCCCTTTAGCTTTCTCTTCGGGAGATCTTGGGCCGAATCATCACTGTAGCCGCTCTTGATATCCAGAAGAGCGGGCTTGACGTACTCTCCACAGAGGGGGCAATTCCCACTCAAAGGTTTGCCGTGTCCAAGGCTCGCTGAAGCGCTACCGAATTCTTCAGCGAATTTCGGCCTGCAGGCTTTGCAGAGTGGGTGAGCACATGCGGTAAGATGGCTTATGACAGCGGCCTTCGTGTTCGAAGGTGAGACCTATCGCCGGCGCTACCGGCTGCACTGTTGGTACCAACTTTGGCTTCGCAAAGAGGGCAAACGTCATCGTTCGCGTCACACATAGGTTGGAAGATTTGATAACGGCCCTTAGCAGACCATGAAGGCTCACTGCCATTGTCCTCGTTCTCATCGAAGTTGATTGCATGCGTGGAAGTGATTCCGGCGGTGTCACTATCACTCACCAACTCCCGTGAGCGTAAGCTAAGCGTAAAAGTAAGATACTCTGCAACACATGAACGTAATTCCGCCCAGCGACACGATCTTCTTCTGGGGTGAGATCCGGCTTAAGCCTAGATGCCTCCGTAGTAGCCTCGTATAATTTTTGCTCGGAGCTACAGTAGAAAAATCAAGAAAGACATCCAATGATATATATTAGCACTAGGTACTCCTAGGGAGGAGAAGTATACCACTTCGTCCTTTCAGTGGGGTAGATTAGTAGTACTCTTCGAGCGTCGGAAAGTGACACTATGAAGTATACACCGAAGGTTCACAATGGTTTCGAGTCGCTTGCTAGTCTGATTCGGGAGTGACAGCTATACCCCCGGTTAGAAGTTGGGGAGTTTGCTTCAGGGACCATTGCTCCCTCGCCGCTGCACCTCACCCACACCCCTCCACCACGCCACTCAAGCAAAGGTATTCTGACATTAGAAGCCCGGGAATTTTCTTTCTTTCTTTTCTTTTTTGCCGAGAACAACTCTTCCTTCTAGTTCCCCCGCGAGGTAACAGATCATGGCTGATCTAGAGCTGCCGGATGCATTTCGTACCAAGGTGTATGCGGGCCCCGATCGTACAACTCTCGTCGGACATTTACAAACTGCCATCCGGGTCACAAATAGAAATCTTTATAGCATGGTTGAGATTGCGTGCATATTTAGCCAACCGTTTGACTGGCACATCCAAGATGCAAGGGGAAGTGTCGTCTGGCAAGACGAAGAGGCTTTACAGCCAGGAGACTTTTTTGTTATAAGTCCTGGTAGGTTTCTTTTCTTCCAGATACACTACAGCTCACTGCTCACGCAAAGTAGGTAGTGTCCTCCCAACACCGGAGTCACCCCTAACCCCACCCCGCCCAGTCACCAAGCAGACCGGAAGTTTGCGTATACACTCTTTCTGCGACGAAGTTAGAGAACGAGACCGCCACTGTGTGTTAAGTGGGCTGAAGGTAGGCGACCCGGACCTTGACGATTGGTCCATGTTTGAAGCCAGTCATATCTTTCCGTTGGCGCTGGAATCCTACTGGGAACCGTACGCATTTACACCCGAGCTCTTCGCCCTGCCCCCCAGAGAGAAAGATCACCCCATAAACTCGGTGCAAAATGGGTTGCTTCTCACACGGAATGCGCACTGCTTGTTTGATCGGTTTGAAGTGTCTATAAACCCAGAAGTATGGCCCACAGTATTTGACAGGTTTCACGGCTGACCTTTGCGCAGGACGATTATAAAATCGCGGTGTTTACCACCAACGCGGTCAATTATTTGGACCCTCTGCCTCGCCCTTGCAAGGAATGGCTCGAGGACGACCTGCGACCCATTGATGCGCTGCTGGGCTGGCATTACCACCAGTGTGTTTTGACACATTTCAAAGTGCCGAGGGGCTAGGTTTGTGTGATACGATATATTCCCCCTCGCTTGGAATGGTTATGGCTTACGTACAGGATCTCAGGACACTGTTTAGATAACCTTTTCTATCCCTTTGCCCTCGCTCCTTTCCTTCGTTGCTACCCGTGCTTACTCTCTTTCACTTTCCTCTTGCTTGCTTTTCGGTATGGGTACGAAAGTATCAATTTAGTGGGGTTGTCTAGGTGTATACATTTACTTAACCTCGTCTCTCTTGTCTCTCCCTCTCTCCCTCTCTTCCTCTTTTTTTCCTTTTCCTTTCTCTTTAAGAGGTGTTCCCACCACTACCACCTCTTCTTTATTATGGCTTTACACGGTATGCAATATGACTCCGGCGTCCTTGCTTCCAAATTTCCATATTTTGCTCTTGTTGTCCTCTCTTACTTTTCTTTGTTATTGTGAATACAGTTGGAAACAGGTCCTGTCATCACTCATCGTCCAGAGCGGGGTTTCACAAGAATTTTTTTGTTTGCTTGTTAGCTAATTTTGTGGTTGGGTTTGGCTTGGGAATATGGTAGCTTATCATAGCCTAATTTAGTGGCGAATGAAGAAACGGGGAAATAGTTGAAGGGGGCTGGGGGAGGGATGGTGGACGGGAGTAGTATTTTTCATGGAGTTGGAATTGGGTTTTGTTTGCTCGCCTGGGTGTGGCAGAATTGCGATGGGGATTGGGTTGCTAGGAGAGGAGGTGGGATGAAGAGGGGTACTGTACCCGGTTTGGAATGGGCATCAGGGAATTACGGGAAAGTATTCACTGTGGTAAATATGATATTATTATCTTTTTTGCTTTTATTTCACCGTGCGTAGTTGTACATACTTAGCAAGCAGCTTTACTCTACCCTTCTAGGGAGGGGGGGTTCTTTATTCCGCAACCATTGGTCACTCAAGCCCCCTTTTCACCCTTCTAGATCAAACCTTTTGAGTGTGTATCGGAAGAATCAATCATATACCCCGTTCCCGGACGATGGCCCCCTGCACGCGGACCTTCCGAGGAGAATTCATGACCCTTGTTTGGCCGAAATTCCCGAGTAGTTGGAGATCTAGGCATTTAGGTGCTGCGATTGAGGGATGAAATGGGGGAGCATAGTGACGAGTTTGCCAGTTGTGGTGATTTTTAGATTCATGATTAGGTAGAGGGACCCGAGATGGGTCTGTCCATGGTACGGTTTCTCTCTTATGGATGGCGCGGGTGGTATAGTACTTCGCAGATACTGTGAGATAAGCAGGATGTGTTAGCTTCTTTCGATAAAAAAATTTAATAATAATAATGCAATTGGGTTGCTCGTACGCGTGAATTGGTGGCGGCTAGCGCATTTAGTATTATACTAAAGAAAAAGAATTGAACCCTATCACTTAAGCGATCCTCTTTCAGTTCCTCAAACTCTATTTTTGATAATATGGCTAAACGCACACAGAGTAATGGAGTGTACTCTCGTAATTTGTTAGCTCGTACAAAGCAATCGTGTCCAAGCACTAGTGTCTCGTTACAAAGCCGCCTGCCCTACTGCATGAACTGAGTGGGTGGCGGTGATTTGTGATGCTTTCTCAGGCAATTCCCGTCTTGAGATACAGTTCTCACAGGACCCCCAGGGAAGCCCGGCAGCTCTGTGGATGACAAGCAGCACTAGCTGGGCACCTTCATAGTTCAGATTGTGGTTTTCTATTGAAAAGTATGATATTAATTCTATACTGGCCTCCATCCTAATATGATCGTGTAAGAACGCGCACAATTCCCGTATCTATAAGGGATTAGTGAACACTAGCGCCTACCGCCTAAGTATGAAAGAAAATTAAAAAAGAATACAGAGGAGGGGGAACCGGAAATATCAAGCATTTCTAAGTTCCTGTAGAGGGACCAACTGATTCTCCTACTCGACCTCTTGATACATAGATCCTAGCGAGCTGTAGGGATTCTTTAAAAATCTGCTAGTGTGATACCGGAACCGGAGCTGCAAGAAATATAGCCTCTAGAGACCGCCTATCTTCAACTACTTAGTAGTCTGGCTAAGAAGCTGGACGTGGTCAAATTCTACGATAATTTTCGCCAAGCGGTATACCTACCCATCAAAGCACACGAATCTGCTCTGCTTCGTGCCGCTGCCCGTAAGGAGCTGGCAGCAAGCCTTAACTCAACCCTAGGCCGACAAGGAAACATTGGAGAATACTTTAACTTCCACCACAGCTTCTGCTTCCGGTCCTTCCACTTGATTGGGCTGGTTCATTTGGAGCATTACTGTGTTAGACTGTCAGTTGCAAAGCCCACGCCAAGGAGCCTGGAGAACTCCGAGAAGGGCTAGCAGGTATAACTGGCTATTCTTAAGGTACCGTTACTAGGACTGCGATTGCATCCACATCTACTTGGGATTCATTCCATCATATCACGTCCGACATTTTCACCATCATTTTTTGCATCGGTTAGCGATAATCATGATCTTATACCACTATATAAACAAAAAACCAGCTTCCGTTTCCATTCAAGAGATGTTGGGAATTCCTACCGTCTTCGTCATTTTAGCTCCATCTGATCCCGCTACCGCTCT
>Ga0307507_10007726_pt1 | contig 15352 bp, 12 predicted proteins | sample 7_EM_MG_FD_207223 | JGI IMG/M metagenome (GOLD analysis project Ga0307507, IMG submission 207223) | Populus trichocarpa ectomycorrhiza microbial communities from riparian zone in the Pacific Northwest, United States - 7_EM | ecosystem: Host-associated > Plants > Roots > Unclassified | place... | reverse complement strand
ACAGCATGTACTTGACTATTACTTGACTTCAGTCAGGCCATAAAATCTTAGCAAACATGTCCCTGAACCTGCCTGAGGGCCACATGACTTTGACCTTACCAACATGACTTCACACGACCATATTGCGCGCAGTGGATGACTTGACCTGACTTTCGTTTTTACTGAGCGTCACGCATCACATTAGCCTTGGAAGGAAGGGAAGTGTGCGTGATGTCACGCATCACATCGATTTTTGAAGGCGTTTTTTCATATTCTAAAAGGGCCTGTTTTTTTCATCGCCTGTGGCGCCCCAAGCCTTGTAAACTATACTACGTATGTTTAAATTGCTACCTAATGATGTTACAGCAGAAGATGTGTTAGTACATAATTACAGTTTTTAAATTGATGATGGGCCCCTGTTCTGGAGAACCGATGCACGTGGATGAAGAGCTCATACTCTTCGTCACACATCACATCGGACATTGAAGTCATGAAGAGATGGTCAAAATGTGTCACGCCCGAAAGGGCATGAGGAGTTGGTCGTATTTGTACAGTATATGGAGGAGAATTACGAGTGGTATGTCCTCATCTCTCACTTTAACCCTGGTTGTTTTTTATGAATATGTTTTGACAGTGTATCAACTCTACGAGTGGCAATCGAGAAGAATTGAGATCCCTAAATTTTATCTACTGTTGTACATTGGATGTGTATTGTATGGAAAGCAAGATTGATCTGCTCTAAATTCTTGGTTGCTGATTGATGGCTGCATATTACTAAGTCATTTAATTAATTTGTAATATTTGTATGATAATTATACAATCTTCATTGAAGAATTTCGCCTCTGACTCACCATCACCTAAGTCTTGCCATCTAAAGTCCACCATGCATTGTCTGAACACATATGCTTCACATATAATTATTGGATATGTTATCAATTTGAGTAATATCAATAATCTGGCTTCTGAAATGCAATTACAGTACTTAAGTAATGGAAAATCCCAGAATGCCAATGTGAGTATCAAGTCATTTATACTCATTGTTCATCCTTGCTTTCCATACTATTTACCACTTTTGCACAGGTTCCAATCCCTTTCATGTGCCTGCTGCTTGCCATCAAACATATACCCACTCATGTCTGTACCCTTGTACATAAGTAATTCAATGTGGAGGGCAGTGAGGAAGCCTGATCATCTAATAGTTTTTTTCATATATATGGCTAGCCTTCTTTACTGTGCCTGTTGATTAACAACATTGGCTTTGTAGTATAAACCATTTGATGTTACATGCAAGTTCAAGGTGTGTGGGTGATGACAAGAATAGTAATAGTGGGATTATATTATAAGAGTAAAATAGTGGGATTCAATCCTGGATAGTGGGATAGAAAGCTAAAATAGTTCAGCTTTGAGTCCCAAAAGTGGGATTGTATCAATTCTTGTAAAAGTGGGATGTGCTTTACCTGCCAAAATGGTGGTCCATGAGGAGAAGAACCTGCGTTTTTGCAATTATCTGGTGAGCTTTGTACACATCATAATGCCATTACATTCATTAGAAAGTTATTTCAAATCCAAATAAAATACAACTTTACTTGTAAATTGCAGGTGATAGATAACAATAAATTGTAGTGTGATGAGACCACAATGTACTTGCCTATAAACATGTTGGAAAGGTGTATTAAATACCTATCTACCATATATCTTTCCTAAAAAAAACAGACATCTTCACCCTGTGCAATTTTGGTTGAGTCCTCCAGAGCGCAGAACAGTGGCTCTCACTATTAACTGTGTCTTATTTTCACAATTACTGTACCATTTCAGTCAATTCATCAGTAATGTGTAATGGTCAATTTTTTAAATTGAAGATTTAATTCTTTCCCTATTTTTCAGATTTTCTGGGATTTTTTGAAGTTGCAAAAAAGTCATGTGGGTACTGCATTGATTGAAATGGTACAGTACTTGGAGTTTTGCATGAAATATAATGCTGTTATAAAGGTGTTTTAATTTTGCATAAAATGAAATTTTATTCAAATTCTTTGAGCAGATGCTTCAATCAAGAGATGCCCATGGAGCAAAGCGTCCAATAGCAGCAACTTCTAGGTGATAAAAGAGAGTGAGGCAAGGCAAAACACAAGACTAAATGTAGACAGCCAACATGCAAATGGTTATAATTGCCACTCAAACTGGCAAAATAGGTTGGCATTTAGCTTAATTTGTTAAAGGTGTGTAAATTCAAATACATACTGGTAGAGTGCTGCCTGTGAGTGCTATACCATTATAGTCAATTCAGCAGGCTGTGTTACACTTTATATGACTGCCGAAATTTTGAATTTGGCACATGAGGGAAATGACTGTTACATGGATTTTTTTTTCGTAGCTAGGGGAGAATGGGTCACTGTGATAGTGACTGTAATTTGAAATATACATGCAGCAGATTTTAACTTAAAGACTGATACATGATAGTTAAATACCAAAAGAAACTTTTTAGGATTATTTTGCAAATTTTTAATGCCTTTTTTATGATTTTTTACAATGAATTCAGCACTTGGCCAAAATGACTGTTACCTCCATTACATTTTGGCGATTTGGGAGGGGCCATTACATGTTACTGCCAAATTGACTGAAATACCACAGTGGTCATTTTCCTCCATAACAATGTTGCTGCGGGTTTGCTCACTGCTGAAGAAGGACATGGGCTACATGTAAAGATTTTAATATCCATCATGATAAAGGGGCATGGCATACAAAAAAAGAGTGTGCATCATTCCCCTCAAACTTTCCTCCAAAACCTTCAGCTCTGTGAATGAAGACCATCAACTGGTTTTTGAATATGACCTTCCTAAGTTTCCTTGTATGTTTGTTGCATGTTTCAATGGTGATTGCTGTGGCCTTGCCCTTGTCAAGCAACAATCAAGCACCTTCAAGAGTCTAAATAAGTAAAATGGTTGGTATGAAAGATCCAACAGGATTATAACATCACATCACTACTTCAATCCTACAGAAATTTTACAACCCTACTTCAATCCTAGAGTCCTCAGTAACCCCCATTGATCTTGTGCATAAATTCCACACAAAACACTTGCCCGTAGAACACGTCGATCATGAAATGCAGCGAAAACTCTTCCAGATTGTTGAGGTACGCCCGCGTCTCTGTGCAATTCAAAACTTGTCCCAGCTTCGAGTTCTTTTGTTTTGACACATCCGCTACCCATACTCCCAGCGCTTTCGGCGTTAACTCCTTTGCCTTCATATTGTATTGGCCCAGCCAACGCTCCATCCTTTCAGCAGGCCCTTCGTCGTAATGCATCACAGCTTCGTTTTCTGCAAGATGCAGCGCACCCACTGCACCGTTTGCTAACATCGCCTCTACATCATTTTCTTCATTAGCAGAGCCCTCAGAGAAGAATGTATGGCCTCTCACCTTCATCATACAAAACAACTCCCCACACCGACACTGTTGCCGCAACTTCCTGCTCAACCTTCACACTGTTCTTCAGCTCTTCAATCTTCTCCAGCACATTTGCATGCCTCTTGCCTTGACCTTCCAACTTCTTCAGTCCGTTCTCCACTTCCACCCACTTATCCTTTAACGTCCTCACAATTTCCTCCGACTTCTCCTTCAAAATCTCCATTGCCTGGTATCGATGCCGTCCCCCCACAAACTTCAATCCATAATCCGGCTGCACAGCAAGGTCCACCTTCAACTTCAGGAACGGTGCCTTCTCCACATTCGGTTTCAGTTGGATGCATTCTTTCTCAATGTCATCCTTCAATATCACCAGGGGCAACATGTTCGCCCGCACGAATGGCCGCACATTCGTTCCTCCGATATTCACCGCAAAACTCCTAGCTTTCACCTCTGCCAACAGACACTTGTTGTATTTTCTGAACATGATCGGTGCAGGCGGTTCGAACAGATTGATCTGGCAGTACCCCAGGATCGCCTCATTGCACAACGTGTCCAGCAGTTCCACCTTTGTGCTCCCCCCCTGCCCTTCCACTTCCATTTCTCCCTCACCTTCATCCAACGCGTCCACTCCACTATCCTCCTTCCCTTTCGCCTTCTTCATCTTCTTCATCTTCTGTGTCTCCCGTTCCTTCCCTTTCGATCCCTTTTTCATTCCACGAACCGGTCCCACCATCTCCTCCACCTTTTCTTCCTCCTCATCTTCCTCTTCTGCCTGTGCCTCAACTGCTTTCACCTTAGTGGATGCTTTCAACCCTTCTCCACCTTTCGCTGGTGTCATACACATCCGTTATCAGATAAAACACAAAAACACGATGTGGGCGCTACACACCTGCACCCTTTCCACTTCCCACTTCCTTCTGCCCTTTCGCTATTGGTTTCGGCTTCGGTTTCACCGCCGGCATCTTGTCCAACGTTACTTTCGACGAGCTTGCCATTTAGATAGACGTGGAGATCTAAAGTGGTGGGTGGTGGTAGATGTTGATTGATTGATCTTCTAATTGTTTGATCAAAACAAGTGTGGTTTGTTTACATATGTTGTTAATTGTTCATTTTGCGAATCAATTGTCAGATCAAAAAAACATGTACAAATGGTGTTTAAGCATACAAGCAAAGCATTGACAGTGATCACACAACGTCTTTAATAACCTATTTACATCCGAATACCCTTTGCAGGTCGAGCATACTCGACCTGCGAGCATTGTGTTAAAATCCAGTAGTGTCCCACACAATGAATCAATCTTTAGCATAATGCCTTGCAGGTCAAACATACTCGACCTGCGAGGACAATTGTGTATTATCAGATGTTTATACTTCCTATATATGATCCAACTTGGGTTGTTAATCTCTCACAGGTCGAGTGTGTTCAACCTGCGAGGCTTTCTTTGTACAGACTTGACTATCAAATCATTAAATTACATAAAGGTCAACAACCTTTTCCATGTCTCTCTTACTGATACCGTTCGACCTGCGAGCCTTTCTGCCCATTTTGTCTAACATTTGTAAGGCCAACATAATTTCCCTTACTCTAAAACCATATAGAATGCAGAATAAATGATGAGGAATGGACATCAGAAACAGAGCAACGTACCATCGTCTTCAACTGCTTCTGTGCCCCTCGCACCTCGACATCCTTCGCGTTTGATATAACACTGGGAAGACCCACCCCATCGATGCCGTACAGCTTCCCATCATCAACGTATCCCATGTCGTTCCAGTTTGTATCCTTCAAACTCTCGATGAAAAACTTGAAGGGGCCATTGGGGTTGCCGACAAACAGTGTCCCAATGCAGCTCTTATCTTGAAGCACTACATCAACAGCAAGGGGGTGCGTCATCGATTCAACGATCGTATACGGGTTTTCTCTGAGTTTGGCTGAGGAAGTAGACAAGTAAGATACTTGGCGACTGGCAGACAGGGCGAGGATTGAGGAAAGATTCACCTCGATAAGTTCTAGTCGGCCACCAGTTGCTGTTACCTTCATATATTAATTATGGATACTTTTCCAAAAAGCATCTTATATCAGAATGGGCACTTGTCCACCAGGTAGTTTACCAAAGGAGTAGTTTACCAAAGATGGTGTCAATGAAACGTAGGCATATGTAATGTATCAAAGAATTTTTGTGATTTTTCTACTATTTTTTCATTAGAAATACCAGAATTTCCATTTTTGGATATATACCCTGGACCCTTAATACAACATAACAATATTGACTACCATCAGTATTTTTTCCTGATTTTCCCCCATTTTTTTTTCATTTTTTCCCCTTTAGCATGACCTCACCTTCCATATATGGAAATATGCAATAGACCCTGAAATCACCACCCAACATCATCACTAACCATGCCTATTTTTTTCCTATTTTATTGCTATTTGTACATTTAGCACAGCCACAATGGAAATATGTTCAATGGACCCTGAAATCACCATCAGCAACTATCCCTATTTTTTTCTGATTTTTTTTCCTATTTTATTGCCATTTTTACATCCAGCACAGCCATACCTTCCATATATGGAAATATACTATGGACCCTGAAATCACCATCAGCAACTATCCCTATTTTTTTCTGATTTTTTTCCCCATTTTATTGCCATTTTTACATCCAGCACAGCCATACCTTCCATATATGGAAATATGCCATGGACCCTGAAATCACCATCAGCAACCATCCCTATTTTTTTCTGATTTTTTTCCTATTTTATTGCCATTTTTACATGCAGCACAGCCATACCTTCCATATATGGAAATATACCATGGACCCTGAAATCACCATCAGCAACCACCCCTATTTTATTCTGATTTTTTCCCATTTTATTCTGATTTTTTTCACATTTTTTCACTATTTTTAGATGACTTTCCAAATCTGGAAAGACCCTGAAAAAGCACTATCCTAATATAGTAGAATCAATATGGTCCATTACGTACATTTGATACATTACATATGCCTACATTTCATTGACACCATCTTTGGTAAACTACTCCTTTGGTAAACTACCTGGTGGACAAGTGCCCATTCTGATATAAGATGCTTTTTGGACAAGTATCCAAGATGATTGCTTCAGAGAACAGCACTGGCTGAGTTGGCGTGAACTATTCGTTAGCTATGCTGCAAATTAGCATTGGAAGGTTGGACACTCACCACTAGTGAGGAATGGTTGAACGGAACAGCTGCCTAGCGTTCCCAAGAGACCCTAGATGAACAGTATGTCCTAGATGGAGATAGTCAAGATGTGCGAGAGGTAAGTATACAGAATGGCTAAGTTTTCGGAAGTGAATGATGGTTGTCAAGGACAACATTTGACATTGATGATTGATTAGAAGATGTTAATCAATAGTGGAATGCAAAGTTGACGTAGCGGTCGCTACGCTACGTGATTTTGAACAACCGCTAGACTTGTGCCTAGTGCTACAACTCTGACTGGTCAACTACCCGTGCTACGCTACCAAGTCGTTACATCCGCAACAGACTGCAACAGAGTGAGCTGAGTTCAAATTCATTGATGGTTTAGCCCCTTTGAAGTTTGCAGTACCCGCCATCAAAATCGTTTGAATCCTGCTGCTTTCAAGCTGCTTTTACCAATAAATGACTGCGCAGGCTGTAGCACACGCAAAACAAGTCCGATTGAAATATATTATAGCTTATTATGACCGCCTTGTCAAACCAAAGGGCACCATGTATTTTATAAATGGTTTCAACAATATTTACACATTTGAGACACATCTTATATCCCTTATGTTTTTTGACTGGTTTGAAGGTCCGCTATATTACAACCATCAACACTCTATGGTTTTTGATACAAAAAGTAACAAAATCCAAGGGGTGTCAGATCCAGCGACCACAGACGTCAGATCCACTCATGACAAATCACAACTGGTGATATCCGAGAGGCGGCATGGCACCTTCCCATCAAATTTAAACCAACTCCGCCTTAAGCGTCGACTTTGTATGTATAATATTTTACAGAAAGACATCGGTACTATTGAAATGTGGGTGATTATTTAATGATACTGGTAGTTGAATAGGTGGGACAGGAAATCTAGAATGAGGTGGAAAAGTATTGAGTGCTGAGCTCTTGCTGCAGCCTTCTAGGAGAATCACTGCATTCATCGCAAATAGACGGAAGGGATAATGGGTTTGCATGGCGCACATCTGTGTTCATGATGCACCACCCCCATCTGTTGTCTGGAATGCCTAGCCTTGTTTCTTCTTCTTGAGATATTGTGATTTTTTCTTGGAACTTCCCTCGCATGTTTGACATATGTGTTGCACCACATGCAATGTACTCTCAAGTGCCTGCGTAAGCGTCACCTCTTTCGAGAGGTGGGGTATTTTCATCATAGGTGACAGCTGAAGTTGTGAATTCTGAAACATTAAGAGGAGTATATGGAGTACTGTTGTTTTGAGTAAACGAGGGTGATAGAGTAACGTTGGTGGAAGAAAAGGATTGAGATTGTGGTTAAATGCAATACAACCGCTACAAAAAACAAAATCACATAATGTTTTCCCTCACATGAATCACCACAGTAGCACGATGCGAGGTGGCCTCGGTGGCCTCAGTGGCCTGTGTTGACATACAAGTTACATGTCTGCCGTGTTAGATAATATACTACATAGTTAAACATCTACGTACTGACTTGGTACAAGTCTGAGAATACACTCTACCCTCCTGCCTTCATCTCCCAACAGGTTATGGGCCCCGGAGATGCTTAAAAGCCCCTTGAACTTTCCAAACAAGCTCATGTGAAACTTACTGTCAACATGTTGAACTCGAGTTGACCCAATTCTTGACAACAAACTCCTCAGGGCTTATCACCCCTATTCAAACCACAACCTGACAATGCTCAGAGGAATGAGGTATGAGCTCATCAGACTCTACTTGTGTCTTCAACCCTCGTTACACTTACTGTCGAAACTAGGATCTATCTGATAACGACCCCTCAAGGCTACTATCCCAAGAGGTGGTGATATGAGACATCATGGATAACATGACCATGACTCGTAAATCTTGTTATCATATAGATTGAACTACGCTGTAAACACAGCACTGCCGACTCCTTACCTGGGAGGCTTAACAAATGGCACAAAAATTACGGAATAAAATATTCCAACTCTCATGGCAATAACGACAATTTATTCCACAGTTTCTTTCACAGTTTCGCAGACACTGCCTATGCCAACACAGACCATTACAAGTCTACGGCTGGGTATGTCTTCATTGCAGCAGGGGGAGCTATAACATGGTGTTCTAAAAAAAACAGACATTTACTGCTCTTTCCACAACCGAAGCCAAATATGTTGCTTTATCTGAAGCTGCTTGTGAAGCTTATGTTACCCTTCCCTGTTTCAATGAATGTGAGGGCACACATCGAGTCGATTGGCAGGGACATCGGGAAGCACAAACGAAGGCGTACAAGTCAGTGTACTTGGAAAGATAGCAACCAGAATACAATGTACTTTGAGTAATACAAATATTTTCGTGACATTGAGAAGCCTTAAAAAAGAACTTTATGAGATAAGATGCATAAGACCTGTGAGGTAACATGTGAGGGTTAGCTCATCTGATTTGTTTTTTTGTAGGGGTCATATTGCAGGTGTTGAGATTGCAGTATTACACTATATACAGTGTTAGTCGACCATTGTGCAAAGGAAATCCGAGTGAATAAGGATGATGCGTCTGTAGATTACGACACGTCGAGTCAGATTGATGAAAAGAATGGATGAGAAATGAATACTGTTTGAATGCTGCTTTGATCTTGCAGAATAAGCCGCCTCAAGCCATGTTGTGTGAATTTCATTAATATGGTATGAGGGTGGTACCCTCATGCATGGGAGCTACGTCCGTGATCGGTGGATCTGACACCCCTTGACAAAATCCGTGTTCGGCTGAACTTTCTGTATCGTGGGAGTTGTGAGACAATTCCCTAGTGACCGGTTGGGCCCAGGTTTCATAGTTGTGGGAATATAAAGGAAAAAGAGAAAAATTTCCAAAAAGGAAAGGGGAAAAAGGGAAAAAGAGGGGATTTATGAGTACTATGACTCTTTCCTATGATAAAGAAATTCAAAAAATTCCCAGAAAATAGGTTGTACACTCAATAACATTAGGGCTATGCAATATATCTACAAGTGACAAGCATTTGCCTGTCTTGCAGAGGTTTGGAAACACAGTGTTGATTCCATCTGCTAGGAACTGTTGCAAATGGAACAATAGAAATGGGAACTTGCAGCAGCCATCATACAGATGCTGCCTATAAAAATAATATTTCTGATTGTCAATCAGTAATCAACTGCCAAAAAGAAAAACTGTCAATGCATGAAGATTGATTGAAACTCAAATCCTGTGCCTTATCAATGGTCTCACAAGTCAGTAATTGATTTTCAAAACCTTCAAAAATCAACTCAACTTTCATTTATATGTTTCAAACACCCCCTTAGATTCTACAACCTCTCAAAGGTGAGAAAAAGCTAACATAGAGAAAAATGTTTTGGATAGTAAGGCAAACTTGGTTTTTGGTGTTTTATAAAATATTTAAGCATGACCACTAGCTTTAAAATGACCCCAATAACATTAAATACTATTATGAATTGATCATTTCAAAAAATATTTAATGTTTTCTACTCTTCTGGGCACCACTTAATACTTTATTTGTTTTATCAGCCAAAGGTTATCCAAAATTCACAGTTACTGGGTCATTTTGAAGGAGTACATTAAGGCTGCAAAGCTACCAGTTCAGACTGGTATTTTAATCTTTTTTTCTTTTCAACCTTAGAGCTGAGTCACTTTGGCAAAAATAAGCCAATTTGTGCTACATACATATTTCCTACCATTATGCAAAATTTTGAAAAAATTGAAAATGTTCTGGATACAGTGAATCTTGGTCAAAATGAGGTGTTTTGCAGATTTAGCCAAAAGCTACCATACTGAATGATATGCCTGCTTTTCAAGTATTATGCAATAAAAACACATTCAAATCTTCTGAAACTTAGAAAATGGATAAGGTTTGAATTATTACAGTTTTGTGTGCAGTTGTTATAACAAAAAATTATTTCATTTAATTTAAATTTAGTTTTTAATAATTTGCTATATCATTTAAGGGTGAATGATTGTGCTTTTGAGGTAATTTCTGGAATTTTGGTGTATTAATATGCACTGTAGAAGGAACTACATTTTTGGAGACTACTGATTTATCCACATAGAGACTGTGGCAAGAGAAGAAGTCAAAAACATCAAAAAAGCGAAATATGAGACAAGGCAGAGAGGCGTGGGAACTATTTAATGGAATTGGTAATAGCTCGTGTCAATTTCTGTTTACAGAATTTTTTGATAGCAGCTGCTATCAATTTCCATTTACGGAATTTTGATAGCAGCTGCTATGGGCACAGGTATGAGAATTCCGCCACCGGTTGTAGTGGCCGCTATGTCAACTCTGCATTCCACTAATGTTTGGCTTCGTCACCACTCTTTCCATGACTGTCACATAGTGCGTCAAGTTATTGAAAAGAGAAGAGGTATAAAGTGAGTCCGTTGTCAACCCAAGAGCGCAATTAAGTATGAATTACGCCAACTTAGAATAGCCCATGCACATACAACAATCAACCTTGCAAGAAGCCTTGATTTCTGGTGGTCTTACCACCTGCTTTCACCCCTCACTCCTGCAAAGCTCATTGCGCCATTGCGTCTGATTCCCTGTACCTTGGCAAAGGTACATGGCATCAAGAGAGATTGTCATTGATTTGTGGAGTACGCTGGCGCGGTGAGGCTGGTCATGGTACGAGCATCATCTTGCTCAAAGCTTATCAACTACTTATCCTAGCTAATATTTTAACAGTGGGTCATCTCTGAATGTCGTCCAATCGGCATACTGAAATAGTTGTGGCGCAGACTCCGTGGCACTGTGGTGTATGACTACTCCTTGACATTGGGGATGGAGGTGGATTTGGTAAGTTGTCAGCATACCTTCCCTTTATAGATACAGCCACATTCAGCCTTGTCCGTAAGTGCAATTTTGGGCTGGTTCATGATCCTGTCCTGATTTTGCGGAATCATCACAGACCAGTTATCGATGACAATTAACCAGTTGGTCTGCAAAAAAATTGAGAACGCTCATGGTGGTATGTCCCTCCTTTGCATATTTATTGTATTCATTTCTTGAAGAAGCCCCCTTGCCCTTTAGTACTCGGCATCACGGTGTCACTGGTTTCATTCTATCCAAACGTGCATCTAATCATTACATTCGTGTTGATCGAACATTGATGAGCATGTTTCTAGTCACCCCAACACCACGCACATGGGCAGTGTGCAAACGAAACAAGTCTTTAGGAATCGGCGTGAGTTGAATTAACTATGGATCCTTCCCCCTTTTCGAACTAGGCCTTCATGTGGTTGCCCATTGCGATGGTAAGCAAGCCCCAGAAACATTGCCAAGTTACACATTTGACTGGACCGTAGGCCTTGTGTTTTATGTCTATCTCTTTGGTAAAATGGAATCGACTGCGTGTTTGATGATGCCGTCTTACCATACATACTCATGCAGTCTTATCTGCTACTAAGGTAATCGTCATAAACACGCTGCCTGTTGAATTGAGTAGTTCAAAAAAAAAAAACATGGACTAACGCCATATCAACAGGCGTTTCATTGTACATTCTCCCCTGCGGTGACTCACCTCCCCAGATACTAGATTCATGAGGGGTGGTCATCGTGTTTGGTTACATCCCTTCATACCTGTCTCCCACTGACTATATCCAATTTAATCTATCCAGGTGTCCTTGGCTCTACTTCGACTTGGCGTTTTGTGTTGCTTTTGGCTCGTGTGTACGGTATATATGTGAGATATACCTATCTATCCACCCAACTGACATCCCATGCTCACTTTAATGCTACAAGGAAAACTGTTATAAACTCTATCATCGGCATACTGGCATCTAGTCCGCCGGTTCGCAGTGAAGACGGCCTGGGATAACATCCTGGGTCCTCCTTGCCCGTTGTTCTCCAAAGGTGTGATATCTTGTCGCGAAGCGGAACATGCCTACTAAAGAGATTGATCATAGGCAACTTTCGGCAATTGTTCTCTACTCATGGTAGGGAGTTCCATCAGGAAATCGTGGCCAGGTGTACCTACCGTTTTACGTATTCATCAAGGAACCTACTGAAAGGTATATGAGATGGAGGCATTGTCGAAGTCAAGGTCGTCTTTGGCCTGGATCGCCTGCCTTATGCAAAGTACACATTTTGATATTTGTTTTCACGATCTAGGAAAAACAGGAGGATATACCAACAGCGGCACACTCCCCAAAAGGAGAATAGCGACACATGAGCTTCATGATTGACACTGTGCCGCAGATCAGAGGAAAGTACGACATATTAACACACTAATGATGTGTCGCACAAGCCTATGGGGAAAACATCACATGGTGTCACCCATCAGATGTCACACATTCCTCATCCCTCTCGCCACCCCACATCCATGAACACTGTGAAAACATCCTGGACACACCACCCAACGCTGTGAGCACCCACCACCTGTCCGTCGATGGCCAACACACATGAAAACGAATGTGAACAGACGCCAAAAACGTCGAAAACCACCCTGAACGCCAAATCGACCAAAATGTCGACCAGTACAACCCCCGCGAATGTGGGCACCCACCCCACCTCCAACCTCACCCCTCCCCTTGTTGTCGTCGAGGGACACCATGAACACGAAACACCCCAGAAAGGATCGCCAAGACGCATATGCGACAGTGTGGACACAAATGCAGAACCGCAAGAGCAGCATAGATGCCTGCCCAACAACCTCCCCTTGTCAGCTTCGAGCCAAATACAGACATGTACAGCCCAATGCTAGCGAACTGCAGACAGCGAGATTTGGTGGGAATCCAGTGCCATGGACATTGTTGGGGTCCCTAACTGTTCTCGAGGAGGAGGGGCTACGTTCTCCAACATCACCTCTTTCCTAGTGTATACAGCATCCCTTCCTGTAACTTAGATTGTCTATAAAATTTACATTGCTAATTACATGAGTATGAAAAAAGAGTTACATTTTCGTGTCTACATACTACTTTCTTTTTTGTGACTTAGAATAATTTTGAACGAAGTCCAATGGAAGGTCCACATCTGGGTGTGTTGCACATAATTATTGGCACACCACACATAAATCGGTGACACACCACACTCGTTTATTTACCCAATGTGTCGCTTACCTTACCCAATGTGTCGCTGTCCCGATTTGGGGAGTGTGTCATTGTTGGTATACCCTGGAAAAACAGCTTTACGTGTTCGATCTGAAGGCTTTGCATCACATCCTTGTAAAGGTCCATCAGTACTGGTAGTATTAGCTGATGTCGGTCTTCACTGATGACTGCAACATGTTTAGGATCAATATGTATACGAAGAAACATCTGTGTTTATTCAGTAATTATTCCTCACTTTCATTCACCATTTTTGATCGTCTGGCTTTTTAGAACGAACACGTACTTTTTGGCAAAGCTGTGTTCTGTACCCTAGGTCCATGGCACAATTAAATTCTACTACACATCCTCCATCTCACATCCCGGAAGGGGGTTACCACTGGTGGCGAAGGAAGATAATGAACCCCGTATTTTCCAATGGGCACATACATGGGATGGGTCAGTCGTCGTTTATACTTTCTGATTTTTCGTTCCTTCAACGCCCCTTCAGTATCCGTCTCTACAGTATAACCCATAAAGTCAATACCAGTAATTGCCTGTACATACCAATACGAACTCAAATTCTACTTTAGAATTGAGATGCAATCACAAAGAAGGTCAAAAACGGTCCTCAAGAGGTAAATGTGTCACCAAAAATTCTATACTCTCCTGATCCACCTCCTCTTAGATCGACATGGCTTTGTGGATGGGCCGAACAGTGCTTGAAATGATAGATCAGGGTGGATTTGGATATTCCTTTGATGCTTTCAGAGAAAATACCACCCCGAAATCCGTATAGTGAGTCAATCAAAGTGCTCTTGTTAGTTCACACCTCCAGATAAAGTTTGTATAAAAACTGACCTTCGTTCAAGGCCTGCCCCACTGCAAATTGCGTTCTTCTGTGACCAACATTGGTAGCCCCAAATTCCGCCACTTTGTCGTCGATCTACTCCCATGGAAAAACCTTCGTGCTGTACGTGACATCGTCGATGCCATGCACAGCGCCTCCTCAGAAATCTTTGAGTCAAAAAAGAGAGCATGGTTGAACGTTCACTAGTGGGCAACACTTTTATCATATAACTAAGGCAACTGCCTATGGCTCCCTGTGTATCCATCCACACTCTTTATGATAGGGAATCATTCCAGTTACCATGTCTTCTCATTATCATAAAGCCTATGGTTTTTCATTAAGTGTAGGCAAGGCTTTCATAAGCTAGCCTGGGTTTATCATTACCAATTTCATATCTTTGCAAAGCCATATCATTAGCTATTTCATTCACTACTTGGGGCAATATCACAGTACTTTACTCTCCTCCACAAGTTCTGGCGGATTCTGCTGGAATCCCATGGAATGTTGGAATTCCACTCGGATTCTGCCAGAATGGTAGGAATATGAAATTCCTGTGGATTCCGCTGGATTCCCAGTGGAATTCCAGGGAGTTTCCATGGAAATTCCAGGGAAATTCCCATGGATTCCAAGTGGAATTTGAATGGAATTCCCACTTCAGTCACCCATTTTTGGGTACCTATGAGGTACATCAATTCCTTGATTTAGGGTACCTTGAGGGTACCCATTCCAGGGGTGGTATATGAGCACCATACCAATACCATGGTACCAGGGAATGGAAAACCCATACCATACCCACTCATTCCAATACCATGTCGCCATACCATACCATGTCACCTTATACCATACCATTTGACCTCATACCATACCATACCATCATTCCAAGGGTGTCTGGGGT
>Ga0307507_10007725_pt1 | contig 15353 bp, 2 predicted proteins | sample 7_EM_MG_FD_207223 | JGI IMG/M metagenome (GOLD analysis project Ga0307507, IMG submission 207223) | Populus trichocarpa ectomycorrhiza microbial communities from riparian zone in the Pacific Northwest, United States - 7_EM | ecosystem: Host-associated > Plants > Roots > Unclassified | place... | reverse complement strand
ATATAGTCTTAGTATATATTAAAGCTTATTGTTTATATTATTTTATATATAGTTTAAGTGTCTTAAGGGAGTTAATTCTATACTAAGCTTCTTTATATTAGAGCTTTATAGTTTAGCCTTTATTATAAACGGTCTGGAGACCGCTCTTAATACTAGTTAAAAAGGGTATATATATAAAGAGGTGCTAAAAGGTTCCTACTACTTTAAGGTCCTTAGGGTACTCTAGACTACTCCTAATTGCCTAGGCAATATTAGGGTAGGAGGTATTAAAGAGGTAGGTAAGCGCTTTGTATATATTTACTAATAGGGTATTATCTATATTATAGTCGCCCATTTTAAGGGATTTAGGTAATATAGTAGTAATTCTTTGATTGGCGTCTGATACGGATCCTACTGGCCCACGCAGACTACTCCGTTACAGGGGGGAAAACTTGTGTATTTACAGGAAGAAAACCCCTGCAGTTGGGGGAGGAAAACCCCTATGAGCCACCTCAGTCGGATGAAAAACCCCAAATTGCCATGTTTGCATATAGCAGCGGCCCTGCGGGCCTACAGCACGTCCTCCTCCTTAGATGTTTTGAACTCCTTGGGAACCACTGCTTCCTTCTCCAGCTTATCCACCGTTAGGGTTCACTACGTCCTAGCTAGGCCTCGCCGATCGATCGCCGTGTACTTGTTGCTTCTCCCATATCTTAACCGTCCCCTGTGTGCTATCTCTTGTTGACCATTGCTATATACGCCTTGCCTCCACCCCCCTAGAGCCATCGAAGGCGTAAGGGGGATTCATCCGTTCTAACTACCGTAATGCTAACAGCGGGATATATTATATTTGGGTATCTTTTGTGCCTAGGCCCCAGCTAGGCCCTCTCTAAGGGTTACCACTCCATTAAAAGGAGACAAGGAAAACCGTAGGTCGCAATCCAGGCTGCTAGGTATTTGGTAGTAAAAAACGGCAAGTGACCGCATGCTCTGCGGGCGATCGCCCTAGGGGTTAGGAGGGGCCGTATATTTGCTCGTTCGTTCGTTCATTCGTCCGCGCGTTCGTTCGTCGATGTGAGGTCGTCGATGCTTTCAATTAGGGGTTGGGGGACGTTGGATTCCATCTCGTATCCGCGAGGATTACACAGGGTTGAATAGGAGCGTAGCAGTCGTCTACTATAAATGGGGTACCGTTAGTAGTGGTTTTCAAGATCTCACCATCCCATGTGAAAACTTTTCACTACCCCCCACAACATTTCGACCACCACCACCACCACCTACTCGCAGCTGTGCGACGTCTCTGCGTTGGCTCTGCTGAGTCTAAAGACCAGCAGGTTCGTAGGCCTCACCACGTACAGGTGCAGAGTCCGATTTCGAGGACCTTAGGTAATATAATTAAAGTCTATAAGGCTGGCTATAATACTAAAATTATTTAGGACTACACTAAGATTGTCTAAGGCTGTAGTATGGTGTTATTGGTCGCGCCAGGTCGCGATTATACTAGGAAAACGGAGACTATGGACTAGGAGGTAGAGATCGCGATAGGGCGTAAGAGGAGATACCATAAACTATTACAGTGCTATTGTGCAAGTAAGCTAAATAACTACGTTGTAGTATAAAGAGGAGAAGAGGCAAAAAGGGGTATTGTGTGTAAGCAGTAGGGCCAGGCGCTAAGGCGCTAGTGGTGGGCCAGCTAATAGTAGGAAATAGTACGAGACAGTATGAAACAGTATACAAGAGGTCAGTGCCGTAATAGTTAAAATCGATTAAACTATAAAATAAGGGCTAAGCGAGTTATATAACGGCCACGTGTTTATATACTTAACGTACTAAACGTACTAATATACTAAACACCTTTTTTAGGAGTTAGGTTGTATATTTAAAGGACTATAGTCCCTACCTTAGATATTTCTCTCTTTATCCCTTATAGTATTGATTTTGTCTATAAATATATAGCCTAAGCTTAATTAATTAATTAACTATAGTTTTAAGCAGTAAGGCGTTTTACTATATACTTCGAAGTTAATATTCTTAATTAGTGCGCATAGGCTATATCTGCACGTCGACTAATAGTATAAGGGATAGTAAATTTTAGAATATAATTAGAGTTAATTTATTAGGTACTTACTCTACTAGTTACGCTTATAACTTCTTAATTTTTATATATCTAGCCTATTAATAAGTTTACCGTAGTATCTACTATAAGGCTTTATTATAGTAGCCAGTATACTAAGTAGGCAGAGGTGCTATAAAGCCTTTAGTAGAGCTTTATATAGAGCTTTTATAGAGCTTTACGGATGCTAAGCCTTATTTAGATCTTATCTGGATATTATCTAGGCTATCCTTAGATAGGGTTATTATCCGCCCACCCGGGTAGGATAATTTATAAGGCTAAATGTTAATCTAACCTCTTCCACTACATTCTCTACAATCTACCTCCCGCGCTTGATCCCTACCGAACAGACTTGATACCTCCCTATACCAACCAAGCCCATTGCATTTTCCACAACCAAACTGACGTGGTGTGTTTGAACCTCTTCTCTGACCTAGGTTGCGACGATGCTCGTTGCTTCCGGCGACATCATACGGTGAATGCACTCCACTCCGACGCTCGGAATTCCAACGGCGTATCGATGGTGACAATACCACAGGATCATTGTACCGATGGTTCGGGCTGTGGGGTCGGTGCGAGCTTTGGCGTGTGATCGGTGGACTGTAGGAGTACGGGTCGTCAACGGAGCGGGCACGGGGACGGCCAGCAGGTGGTGGAGCCTGGAGATGGTTAGATTGTCGGTAAGAGCCGCAGGGTAGGCCTTGCTTACCAAGAATTGCGGACTTCTTGGTGCTTCTGCCAGAGATGCGGGATTTGGGTCGTAATTACAGCTGGTAGTCGGAGTTGGAACTCGGGGTTCGAGACGGCGGCCAATCAGAGGCTGTGCAGAATCTCTTGAGCACGGGCGGTTTCGCTCATTTCGAGATAGTGGCGATGATTGCCTTGGGCTTCGCGGGGTACATTGTGAAGAAGAATCCGCTTCGTATACAATGTCCTTGTCGTCAACGCTTGGCCCTTCAATATACGGCTGGTCTTTGGGCTCGTACAAATGTGCCGATCCAACTGAGCCTGTCGAAGAATTCCGCGATCGCACTGGAAGAATATGTGGAGAAGATGCAACGATGTACTCGTAATCAGGCTCCGTCACCTTGATACTAGGGCTCTCTGGCTCCTCTTTCTCGCCCTCATCCTCGTTAGAATCCATCTCTTCCACTCTCCCTTCTGCCTCCAATATCCTTTCGCGCTCTTCTTCCTGCGCTTTGTCAGCGGCCTTCAAGACATCAATGAGTTTCTGAATGGGGTTGATGGCATCGCGAATATAATCTAAAATGACAGGAGGAGCGCCTGCTCGGAGTGCTGCTCTGGTCATTATAACGCCTTTGCGACCTCTCCAACTGCCGGACTGCCCATTCAGAACGATGAACTTCCTAAGCACGAATTTTAAAACGCGAGACGAGGTCTTCAGGAGGCTCTGATCTTCGTTGTGATCCTTCTCCATGGTCTCATCATGAGACCTTCCATTTCGTAAACGGCCGATATATGGTTCTCGTACATCGTATTCCAGTAGGAGCGCTTGCAAGTCTCGATCCCGGCGTTCGATCGCGAGATCCTTGATTTCACTGTAGTCTCTGCTCAACCACGCACCGGCTTCGAGTAGCATTTGTGCGATTGCCCAATCGCCATGGCCAACAGCTTGATATAGCGCATTCACATATTGAGTATTTGAAGTGAATACATCCGCACGCTGCTTTAGGAGAAGTCTTGTAATGCTTTTCCTACTTCCTACGGTAGCAGCGATGAGCGGAGTGCCATACTTCCCGCCTTTCGCGCTGGGATTGGCGCCGTATTGTAGCAAGAGGCGAACCACGTCTTCGTTATCCATCGCAACAGCGGCTTGCAGCGGTGTACCAAACTTCCTACAGCGTGCGTCGGGGTCGTTGTCGTTTCCAAGAAGATGCTTAAGCTTCGAGAAGTTGTCTGACAGGATGGCGCTGCACAGCTCGTCCCCAATGAGCGCATATGCGATATGCATTGTCTCAGCCATCGACATTTCTTCTGCTCTCCAGTCATGGGATTCGACGTAGGATAGATCCTGAAATTGAGAGCCACGAATGAAGTACTCGGGCCGCCAGGCATGCCAAAGATGGTCCGCACCTTGCGTCCAAACGTACGTGCACGCGGGGACGGAACGGTAATGACCAGATGTCAGCTGGACGTCGACAGAAATCATTTTCCTCTCCAATAAGCAATCCACAGTTGGTCTTGGTTCGCCCTCATTCGAAACGACCTTGGCCCGCTTCAGGTATTCCATATCGGAAGTGAACATCAGATCACAGTACCTTAGCGCCTCTTCCGTTACACCAAGAATGAGAAACCCGGTTACCTCTCCAAGCGGGGCAGGCTCTAGGGGTGCAAGGTTTCTCTCTACCCTATTATTGATAATCCTCCTGGTCCAGGAGTCTTCTTGCAGCACAGCACATTCCATACGCGACGGGCGCCAGGCGTTGAAATCCTTCAAACGTGCCGGAGTCATAGCCTCAGCTGCGTGCTTGATCGATACATCTATCCTAGCCCAGTCATTGGACGATGGAATAAGTCGCCTTTGATGTAAAGGAGAATAAATACCTTGTATCGAGTTTGCTGCAAAAGCGCGGAGAACGCTGGGAAACATCAGACGTCCATAGACGAAAAGATTAAAGCTGCCCATTGTAGGATCCGACGCACGGACTTCGCTCATGGTGAATCTGTTAGCACCCGCAAGGATGTACGAAGGCACAAGAGTGGCCTTGGGCAGAGGATAGCAATCCTTTTCGTCTAGTGGCGGTGGTACTAAAGGCTCGGGAGGTACGATCGGGGTATTATCGACATCCCCCGACTCTTTAATCGGCTCGGAAGCCGCTGGTCTTCGATCTTCATGCAGGCCAGTGAACCGCTTGGAATAGTGGAATGGCTCTTGGTTCGTCTCGCTTGATTCTCCGAACGTCACATGCTTCGCCTGCGGACGGCGTTGCTCTGACTTTATCTTCTCCGACTTGAATGACGGACTGACTGAAGGAGGAAGCTCGGCCAGGTTCGATTGAACTCTTGTCATTTCATCATCAGCCGACTTGTCGGAAGACGATGCAGATGCCTTCGGCCCGAGTGATTGCTTTTCGCTCTCTGATGTCCCACGCATGCATTCATGGATGGGTGCATGTGAAGAGTCCTCGCTGTTTTGATCCGTCTCTTTCTTTCTCTCGTCGTCTTCCGCCTCGGTCTCTACATCTTCGGATGTAGAAGGACTCTCGTCGCTCAGCACTTTGACCGCGCCGGCATCCTCAAGCATTTTAGAGGTAACGGTGTCCTCTTCGCGATCAGTTTGATCTCCTTGATATTGATTCCTGGGCGTCCCGCCCACTTTTTGTGTGAGATTGCGTTGAAGGTACGACTGCAACAACGACCCCGTAACGAGCTCTGAACTGGATGCGTTGCCGTGCTGGCCATTATGAAAATCACCATCACGTTCGTTCTCTTGGCATTGGAAGCAAAAGAACCGGTGGCCGCTACAACTATCAGCAATCTTAGCGAGGACCTGAGAAGCGGTTGGACGGTCTTGTTGTGCATCTTTTAGCATCATTGCCACCCATTCCAACGGCTCATTATCTTCGGAGTTAGACCTTGACCGAAGTTGCTGCATCCATCCATTGTTGGCCTCTTCGTTCAAATAAAAATATGTTACGGCTGTCCCGTGAGTGATATAGTATAATTCCATGTCTCTCATAGTGTAGTCATTCAGTACTGTGGCCATTTCCAGGAAGACGCATCCCATTGACCAGATATCACTAGGCTTTCCGCGAAGCTGCTATGTCGTCAAGATTTCGCTTTCAAATATGTTATTTAGACTTACAGCGTGATCCACAACTTCAGAGGCGGAATATTTGGGTGTATGTTCATCCGTTTTCTTGCCAGCCGAGAGGCTGCGACTCGTTTCCCCCAATGTCCGTGACGTCCCAAAATCAGTAAGAAAAACATCCGTGTGCTTCACGAGCACATTGTGGGGTTTAATATCCTTGTGAATGATTCTATTCCGATGGAGGTATTCCAAAGCCGCGATAAGACAGCCAAAGAACGTCCTCAGGCATTGCTTTTGGGCATTGCGATCGGACTCGCTGTCTTTGCTCTCTCTAAGATACGTTTTGAGGTCCATATCAGCAACTGGTCTCATGATCAGCCCCACGTATGTTGGGTCAGTGTATGACGAGATGAGCTTAACGAGATGTCGGTGCGATGCAGCTTTCAAAACTGCCAATTCATTCGCGAATTTACCAAGAGTTTCTTGGTCTCGTAAGGCCGATACGCCACGGTGAAGCCTCTTTCGAGCGAAATTCTTCAAACTGAGCGTCCCAAAAACATGATCCACAATCCCTGAACCACCTTGGCCAAGCGGCTTAACAAATGAGAAATATCCATCAGCCGGTGTGAGGAAGTTGAAGTGCGCACTACCCTCTTCTTCCAGCTCTTTGAGATGGCGGCTGGATGAGACTAAGCTCTGCAATTTCAAGAATTTAGCGCGAGCGTCTGCGCCTTTTATTGCGTCGGGAAGATTTCGATCATCGTAGGGAAGAAATGCATCCGTTCGTTTCAGTGCAATGAACGTATCCACAAGTTCTGTGTAACCAAGGATGCGCAATATGCAGAAGGTTCTGGGCCGGAGTGCCCACTCGCCCTGACCAAACTGTCGAAGAAGTTCGCTGATGTAGGGAAAGACACCATCGCGAATGACCGGATGCATGCCCAAGGGGTCATTCGGTCGCGGTATGTTCAGCTTGTCGAGTTGCGCGTTAAGTTCTGCTTCCGTGAGCCTCTTCGCCCCCGCTTGCAGAACACGTTTGCCAATGGATCTTCTCTTTGTGGAACCGCGGGGTCTTCGTTGAGCTCGAACGATGCCAGGCGAAGCGCCGGACTCTCGAACATAATCGCTCTCTTTGCGACCTCGGGTGTTGTCCGAGAAGTAGTCTTCGGCGGTAGGCGGCTCGTACTTGGGGCTTCCGGCGGCCATGTTTCAATGGTTTCCTTAACGCAAAGTCGCCTGTGCGCGAGGAAATAAAGTATGGGACATCTGAGAGAGGCTGAAAGCTCCGACCAAAAAAGCTGGGGCTGGGGTGGGGTGACCGGACATTGATGACGAGGCTGAAAGTTGATTTGTTTTTCTCCTAGTTATACATGTTCAACCTCAAGAGTAAGGGGTCGGTCGGTTGCAAAAGCGACAGATTGAATCTGAACTGAAAGTCCGGCAGGATGAACGCGTTCCTTCCCGATTTGGCACGCGTCTGTGGCTCTACGGGTTGCACGGGCATGTGCAATCTGAGGCCTTCAGATTTAATATGGAGTTCAAATGAGGAGCATTTAGCTCCCGATTTGAACTGACGCCAAGACCTCACTTCAGATTTTACACCCTGATTATGGTTATATAGTTATTGCCATCACTGGGCATAGGCGTAGATTAGTAGTGTATTTCGTGGAGTTAAGGTATAGAAAAGTAGCTAAGAAAGTTGATTGTTTACTTTAGGGGCGGTAGTATACTTCTTTAGGTAATAAGCTAGCCATAAGAAGAAAGCGGTCTACTACAGCGTGGTTTTCAATAAGCGAAATTCCAGCCAATAAAGTATTGGTAACAGTTTGGATAAAATTATTATAGGAGTCCGTGCCACCTCGCGCACAGTGCCACCTCTCACACACCCTTTTCCCATACAAAATCGTAAAATATCGCAAATTTTCAACCTTTATAAAATAACAACCCCTAGGGCTATTATTATAAAATTTCAAATATAGTATATTTAAAGCCTTAAATATACATATATATATTTATTTTATTATTATTTATTATTAATAATAATTCATTGCTTAACGTCTGATGTGACGGCGCTGGGGCGCGTCACCTAGTCAGGGGTTCGCTTAGGGCTTGGCTTGTGTATTTAGACGTGGCCTCACCACTTCTCTTGCTCCTCACCTTGATATCTTCGTAATACAGCATTTGTTCAAGCACACGTTGCATTCATTCAAGCTTTGGTTCAGAGGCATTTGTTTGAGCCGTGCGGCATTTGTTCAGGCCGTCACATCTGATTTGAATCCCTATTAGGCCCACGCGGACTATTCCTTATATATATATGGGGAGAAAACTCTATATAAGAAAACTCTATAATCCATTTTTCTGCCTTTTGGGACTTGCCTATATAGCGCCTGTAAGGCGCCTATAAGTTACCTGTAGTGCTCTACTACCTTACTTTTTAACCTCCTTAGGAACTACTACTGCCGTAATAAGCCTATAGACGCGCTAGTATTGTAAACTTAACTCTACTATTATAGAGTTATTAGGGGGCGCCTAGTGCTCGCCCTTTTGCCTTTTATTACCATTTCCTTTGCAACCTAAAACTAGTCTAGTACATTTTAGCTAATAAGCCACTAGGTAACCACCTTAAGACCTTTTTATATTAAAAGTAGTATATTATAGTTCTCTGTACTAGCTACTAAGAGTATTACTTCTTAGTTAGTATATAAGGGGCATAACAGTATTACGTGTTTTGGTGACTGTCTTAGCTAGCTATATTTATATCTTGGGCTACCTACTAGGATACTTACCTAGTAGAGCCAATCTTTTAGTCCTATTATTCCTATTCTTAGGAGTGTTGCTATTATATTTTCTGCCTTTATTAGGCCTTCTTAAAGCCCTTAGGTATTTACCCCCTATAGTATTAACTATGCTACGGCCTAGGTTCCTCTTATCTAAGATAGCCTCTATACCTTTAACTCCTATATGCCTTTTTAGTATTAATCTAACTGGTATTATATTATAGTAAATGGTTTTCTAATACTCTTTTATGCTCTACTTTGGCTCCTTTCTCTTTTTTACTATTATCTTTACTAGTCTCTTACGCGTCTCCCTTCCTCCTTTATATAGGCCTAGGCCCTAATATAGCACTATTCTTCTTCTACTTTTTCTACCTATTTCTCTAATATATCTTCTTTACTTTAGGGTTATTAGTTAGCTCTCTTATAGGGCACCCTAAGGTCCCTCTATAGTTTATTTAGGCGTAACTTAATATACTTTATAATACTAGAGTTGCGCTCCTTTTATACCCTTTGCATTATAGTGGCTTTAATATATAATTATAGGGGGGGGATATTAGCTTCCTTCTTAAGTAGTGCTGTGGCCATTTGCTGTCACGGCACTGACCTCTCGCATACTGTTTTATACTGTCTTGTACTATTTCTTACTATTAGCTGGCCCACTACTAGCGCCTTGGCGCCTGGCCCTACTACTTATATATAATACCCCTTTTTGCCTCTTCTCCTCTTTATACCACAACATAGTTATTTAGCTTACTTGCATAATGGCACTGTAATAGTTTATGGTATCTCCTCTTACGCCCTATTGCGATCTCCGCCTCCTAGTCTATAGTCTCTGTTTTCCTAGTATAATCGCAACCTAGCGCAACTAATAATACTATACTACAGCCTTAGACAATCTTAGTATAGTCCTAAATAATCTTAGTATTACAGCTAACCTTATAGACTTTAATTATATTACCCAAATCCCTTAAAATAGGCGACTATAATATAGATAATGCCCTATTAGTAAATATACGTAAAGCACTTACCTGCCTCTTTAATACCTCCTACCCTAATATTGCCTGGGTAATTAGGAGTAGTCTAGAGTACCTTAAGGACCTTAAGGTAGTAGGAACCTTGTAACCGACTACCCGTACACCGCCAGAACACCAATCCGACTCGCCTGCATGTTGACTCGCTCACCGACTCGGTCACTGACTCGGTTAATGACTTAATCAATTACCCCTTGTTGTTTACACCTTTTATATATATATACTGCCTGATTTCCATAGATTTAGAAGAAAGTCGCTTACTTAATTCACCCATACTGCACTATTACAGTTATGAGTCCGGATTGTACTACCTACTAAACCAATTAATCTACTACCTTATTTACGAAGTCACTACTTCTACCACCTTTGCAAGTGTCTTAAGCTTCTTTATCTACCAAACGAACGGACGGTCGCACCTGGCCGACGAACGTACCCAACAGACAAATAAACTGACGAATCAAAAAACATTAAAATAAGGTTTTGCCAAGACACTAACCTAGGACCCTACTTAACCTGTCAAATTCTAAAAATAATAACCAATATAGACGGACCTTATTTAAAATTCAACCTTATCCTTAAAAAGCCATCTAATTAAATACAATGGTTCTTTATTATTTAAAATACTGCTAAAACAAACAATATATGGCAGTACATTAACCTATTAAAGAAGAAAGATAAGCTTCCAAAGCTAGAACCTCCAAATTAACCTATACCAAGAGACGTGCTTCCTACTGCTACATCAATAGCCAAGCTAGATCCAAACCAACTCATTGCCTATAATCAACTATACGCGGAATACAAGGATAACCTCCGCGTGCACCAGAAGCAAGAGCAAGCCATAAACAATATTAGCAATTATATCGTCCGCATAACGTCAGTAGCCTACCTCCCTCTTATCAAAGACCTCGGAACGGTATACGAACGCCTTTAAGAGTTAAAAACTGTACTCGCCCCTACTACCTTAGGTTAAAAGCGCGACGTCCTAAATTAATACACGGCTCTTAAAGCCTATAACAAAAAGCAGAGCATCAAAAAATGGTTAAACAACTAGAGGAGCGTCTATAAGCTAGCAGAGGAATTGGAGCTTCCAGACATACAGGGCTTTAGGCCCCACTATAATTTTATATAAGCAATCAAACCCATCTCTTCTAGCTTTATAGGGGCACTAAAAGTAAATCTCATTCAAAAAGAACGGAAGGACAAAGAGGCCCCATCTATCATTAACCTTATCAAGGAATTCAAGGAGCACTACCGCATGCAGCAAGCATCGTCTACCTCAACTGCCAATAACTCTGCATTTGCAACCCTTCAAAACAATTCCAATTTAGACTCCAACGGCAATTCAAATTCAAATTTGAGATGGAATAAGGAATGCATATGCGGCATCATACATCGGTTTAACGACTGCTATTACATTACTAAGTACAAGCGCCCTTAAGGATGGAGACCAAGGGCAGACATCCAGAAGAAAGTAGATAAAGCTATCTTATCTACACCTTAGATCAAACGCATCGTCAACCAAATTTAAAAAAGAGAATAGGAAGTAAAGGAGAACAATTAGAATACAGAATCTATAATTAATTTTAATTCTAAAACCCTACCTTCTACTAAACCGACTAGCCATGCTGCCGTGTTTAGTACTAGTTAAACTCTTTTTAAACTCCAGAATACCTGGATACTTAACCCTAGCGCAGATACCCACATCTGTAATAATAAAGAAGACTTTACCTTCTTATACCCAGTAGCAGAAGACGACTACCTGATTACTAGCAGAAATTTCAAAAAAATACAAGCTTACGGAATAGTAACCATTACTATTGATACACCTACTAGGAAGTCAAAAATGAAGCTATTCTATGTAGCACTAGTACCTACTATATTTACAAATATTGTAGCACTCTCAAGAGCTACTGAAAACGACATCCATTTCAACTTTAGACGAAATGTACTTTACCATCTAGCAACTAGGGAGACAGTATGCTATATAAAATAACTAGGGGGTTACTAGGCACTAATGCACAGAGAGCCTATAAGTACCCTAGATTTAACTTAATTAACATTCTTAACCTTTAAGAGGTACCAGCCAAGCCGCATAGCCCGTAAACTAATTGGAGCCACAGCTACAAGATGGTATAAGATACTCGGCTATATAGAACCTAATGCTATTGCACAGCTTCCTAAGCACGTTATTGGCGTAGAGCTGACCGAATTTAAAACTAATAAACGAGCACCGCCTAAAATCAAATATAAAGTTTGCTTACTAGCAAAGCACACGCAGCAGATCTCTTAAAGACGAGAACATAAATTTCCAGCCACTTAACCATTTAAATAGCTAGCATTTGATATTATCTACTTTAGAGTACCAGGGTATAATGGCGATAGATATATTATGTATTTCTATTACACGTATTCCAAATTTAACTTTATATACACCGCTAAGAATAGAGATAAAGCTACCGTCCTACCTACCATTTATAAGACTTACCGCTTAATCAAAATATAATTCTACTAAGACGTCGTCTTCTTCTAGAGCGATGACGAACAAGTATTTAAATAAATGGAAGATATCCTAGACACATAGTATATAGACGAAGGCATTACCTTTAAATGCTAAGCACTATATACTAAAGAACAAAATGGTGGAGTAGAACAATCTGGACAAACCCTTATAGAACGATTAAGGTCTATGCAGCTAGAAGCATCCTTACCCCTATCTCTAGAACTAGAGGCTTTCCTTACTGCTAGCTATGCACTTAATTAAACACCAAATAAGCAACTAGGGTGGAAAACTCTATATAAGGTCGCCTATAGCAAGCTACCATCACTTACCCATATGCACGAATACGGTTGTAAGACCTATACGCTGAACAAACAAGTCAGAAAGGGAGACAAGCTAGCTTCTTGTGCATTAATAGGATACCTAGTTGGCTACAATTTAACAAATATCTATTAAATCTAGATTCTAAGCCTTTACAAAGTCATTTAAACCAGAGATGTTATATTTAATAAGACCTCGTTCTATGACCCTAAGGGTTAAAACATCGATTACCTACTTAGGGAAGCATTAGAAGATACCATCTAGGCGATTAGTCTACCAGAACCTCTCTACAAGGACAAATCTAAGGATAAATCTATCTTATATAGCCCTACCTTAAATGCAGATCAAACGACTACATTAAACGACTCAACAGAGCTTTCTATAAAGGACATTAAACAGCTACCAACACCTAGTAGAACGGTATCTCCGGATCTGCCAGAAACAAATACCACACCGGGAGGACTTTAAGACGATATCCTGGATACAATTGAAACAATTCCCACCCAGCTAAGTTTGCTAGAACCGTCGAATACAGCTCCACGAGCTAACGAGGTCTCGGCCGATCCTTCTGCCGACCTCGTCCTACTAGAAGGTTCTAAACGAATTTGATATTAAGCGTACGCAGCAGCACTAGCCAATATACCTACCCTATTTGGTTACTACGCTGGCTTTGCTATAGGACTAGTAAAGGACATTAACCGAACTAGATCCTCCCTATATTAAGACAATCTTCTACCTAAACTAAGGAACCTTAAAGAGCTAAGAAAGCACCCTTTGACTACCGGCTTTTAAAAGGCTATGGAAAAAGAATACAACGACCTAAAACGCCAAGGGACATTTAAGACTGTCCTAAAGGAAGAAGCAACCAACGACTAGATCCTTCCGCTAAAATAGGTCTTTAAATACAAGTTTAACAGTAACGGCTACCTACAAAAGCTAAAAGCTTGACTGTGCGTCCGCGGAGACCTGTAGATTACTGAGGAAGAGACCTATACAGCAACCCTAGCTGCTCGAATATTCCGTGCCCTTATGGCTATAGCAGCCGCATTTAATTTGGAGATTTGACAGTATAACGCTGTAAACGCATTTATAAATGCAAGACTAGATAAGCTAGTCTACTGTTATTACCCAGAAGGTTTTAATTAAAACGGATATATTCTAAAGCTACTTATGGCGCTATACGGATTAAAAATCTCACCACTACTTTAGTACAAAGAGCTTACAAATATACTAGCCAAATTTGGATTGAAGCCTGTCCCAGGTACGAACTGCCTTTATACTAATAGACAACTTATTGTCTTCTTTTATGTAGACAATATCGCCGTTCTATTTGCTAAAAAGGACCTTTAAAGACCCAAAGAATTTAAAGCCAAACTTCTACATTAATATAAGATCCGTGCACTAGGAGACCTATAATGGTTCCTAGGAATCCAAATTAAACGAGATTAACTAAGCAGAAAGCTCTAGCTCTGCCAAGACTCCTATATTGAAAAAATAGCCAGTTGATTTAATATTTAACCAGGAAGATTTCCTAAGTCACTACTTCCTACTGAAGAACTGATTCTGTTTAACCAGCAGACGAACCCTTAAAGAACACTAGCCTACTAGTAACGGGTTAGTTCTCTTGCGCACCTCGCCGTATTTAAAAGGCCTAATATTGCGAAGACGCATTTAAAACTAGCCGAATTTCTTACTAATCTAAATTAAAAGTACCTTGATGTATTAAACCAAGCCATCGCCTATTGCCTTGGAACAAAATCTATAGCTATTGAATACTCTGGCGAAGTACTCGGAGCACACGTCTACTTTAGAAACCCTAAAGGAGAAGACGTCACCTTTTACGGAGTATCTGACGCAGCATTTACGGACCATAAAGACACCAGACGGAGCTCTTAAGGATACCTTTTTATACTATTTAGAGGACTGATTGATTGGAAGGCAACCCTATAACGATTAGTGACTTGCTTAACTACCGAAGCGGAGCTTCTCTCCCTGTCTATAGCTGCTGTTGAGATTATCTGGTGGCAGCGTTTCTTTAAGGCAATTGGTCTAAATTTAGAGCGCGATTTTACCCTGCTATGCGACAATATACAGACTATACGACTCCTAAGACAGGATACACCAAAACTTGACACCAAGCTACGACATATCGACGTCCATCAGCACTGGCTTAGACAGGAAGTCCAAGACAAAAAGATCAACATACAATAGGTCCCTATAGATAAGATGCCTGCTAACGGTCTTACCAAGATCCTACCCCATCAAAGGTACGAGGCATGGATAAAGCAATTAAATTTAGTGGATATTTGATATTAAATTGCTACTGCATTATCTGATAAAGACTCTTAAACATTACCCTATCCCCTTATTACTCCTAAATTGTATTTAAAATTTCCTATTTTGGTATAGTCTCTACCTTCATTTTATTGTCTATAGCTTTGACTACACCGTTAAATCTGGGGGGGTGTATAACCGACTACCCGTATACCGCCAGAACACCAATCTGACTCGCCTGCATATTAACTCGCTCACCAACTCGGTCACTAACTCGGTTAATGACTCAATCAATTACCCCTTGTTGTCTACACCTTTTATATATATATACTGCCTGATTTCCATAGATTTAGAATAAAGTCGCTTACTCAATTCACCCACACTGCACTGTTACAAACCTTCTAGCACCTCTCTATATATATACCCTTTTTAACTAGTATTAAGAACAATTTTTAGACCATCTATAATAAAGGCTAAACTATAAAGCTCTAATATAAAGAAGCTTAGTATAGAATTAACTCCCTTAAGACACTTAAACTATATATAAAATAATATAAACAATAAGCTTTAATATATACTAAGACTATAT